>Ga0256829_1001711_pt1 | contig 17466 bp, 16 predicted proteins | sample 131447metaG_FD_185979 | JGI IMG/M metagenome (GOLD analysis project Ga0256829, IMG submission 185979) | Hydrothermal vent microbial communities from Lau Basin, Pacific Ocean - 131-447 | ecosystem: Environmental > Aquatic > Marine > Hydrothermal vents | place: Pacific Ocean: Lau Basin | collected...
AAAAGGCAACGTTACCTTACCCGGCTCCACACCTCGGCCTAGCATAAACCCCGGAATACGAGACACCGCCCCCAACCCAAAACGCGCCTGCTCCTCGGCAGTGACAAACGTCATCGCCCGGTGGTCGCTGACCACTACCAACGTCCCCTCTTCCAAGAAGCCACTCGCAGCCAGTTGATCAATAAACTCACCTGCCGCCTTATCCATATAACGGAATACCGCCTCTTCGCTACGCTCCCCGGAGTAAGGGTGCACATAAGGGTGGTGAGAACTGACATTCTCAATCACTGTTAAGCTCGCAGCATGGTCTTGCCGCAGGCGAGTAATATGCGCCAATGCGCTGGAATACAACACATCATCCGGCACAGCGCCAAAGTGGCCACGTTCAACACCATCAAACGCCGGAGCATCGTGCCCCCACAGCGCCTCAAACCCCAGCTGGGACAACCACTCCCCCTTGCGGGTGTATGCCAAATTGCCAGAAGTCATAAACGTAGTCTGATACCCCTGCTTTCCTAATTGAGCAGGCAGAGAATTCTCAATACCCCAAGCCCCCTCAAATGCACCCTGCTGGTGCGCTGGCAGAATCGGCAACACCACATCGCGGCCGGTTAATAAAGAAAACAAACCCTCGTTAGTATTAAAGCCACCGGCATACAGCGTCTCGAATTGACGGCCCTGAGCTGCCCATGCATCCAACCTTGGCGTCCAATCATTCACGCCCAGCCACGCCTGGCTATGGTAGGTAGACCAGGACTCCAGCACTAACATCACCACATGGTCACGCTGATCACGCCCCGCCCAACACTGCTCTGGCGGGCGCTCGGCCAATAATCGCTCCTGAGTCGCATGGCTATAAGGGGCAGCCAAGCCCGTCGGCCAATTGGCCTGCACCACATTTTTCAATGCCCACTCATGCACATAACCAGGAGGTGTATAGGCCCACGCGCCACCCCCCAGGCCCGCCAGCGCGATACCGCACAGAACAATGCCCCGCCGAGATATTGGCTCGCTTACCGGCCACCACCACAGCGCAGCCCCCAGCACTAAACCCCCAACTACCAACAACTGGTGCAACAGCGGCCACTGCAACACTAGCGCCAAGGCTTGTGCGGTATCAGCGGTATACACCCGAATATCCGCCAACATTAAACGCGTACTAAACTGGGACATCACCCACATATCGGCGGCGTACAGCGCCACGCCAAGTAATGCAACACCCCGCCACACCCCACGCCACAACCACCCACGGCGGCCGAATGACACCACAAACAGCGCCACCACGACCGCCCAATACGGCACATCTGATGCCAACACATTGGGCACCACACAAGCCCGGCAGCCCAACACCTCGTAAGACATTGCCTGCAATACAAACAAACGCCGCCCCAACAAACACAGCACCAGCAACCCAACGATGCCCCCCACCACACCCCAGCCATAACGCAACTTCACGCACTACTCCCTTTTACCATCGCGCGGCAACGCCGCCGCAGGCTGGCGGTGCCACTTCGCCAACCGAGGTTTACTCCAACGCTGAAACGGAGATTCCACAAAGCGCCACGAAAGCCACGCCACACCCACGGAAAGCCCCACAGAAAGCACCACCGCCACACTAGCGGGCAGTGCATCGCTCATCCAATAAACAGGCAGGTTATGAAACAGATAAACCCCGAAACTAATGGTGCCCAAGAAGCTGAGCAAACCAGTGCCGCGTGCTGCCAGCGGGCTATGAATCATTGCCCAAAATAGCAGCGCATACAGCACCACCATAGCCCCCCGGTAAGCAAACGTCTCACCCAAGAAAAGCACACGGGTAAGCCACTGGTAGTAAGCACCGCACACCACAATCAGCAGCATAATGCCCACCGCCAGCCACGTATAACCCCAGTGCAACGGCACCGGCCGACGATGCGCCCTAGCCCCCAGCCAGCCACCCAACCAAAAAGCATATAAATGTAGCGGTGCCACCCACAGCTCAATGTACCCCTCTCGCCAAGTGGTCACGTTTAACCACAGTGCCCCAGCGGCTAGCAACATCAGCACCACCACCTGCCAAAAGCGGGGCGTTATGCGGGGTAAAAAAGCCACCAAAGCAAAAAACGTAAAAAACACCGCCAACGACCAAAACGGCGGGTTAAGCGCAAACACCGTTGCCCTATCCGGCGTGGAAAGCAAAAACGTAAGATGATGGGCCGTCAGCAGCGGCCACTCGGCCAACGGTATTTGCCGCGCCAACAAATAAGCCAGCAACGCCACCAAAAACGCCGGATATAAACGCGTTAAACGTTTAGCAAGATAGTACCAGCCCCGGTGGCGCTCCCAGTTAAAGGCATAATATCCCGACACCACAAAAAAGCAGCCCGTACCATAACTATAAAACGGCGTGCTGTAGTACTGCCCAGCATAATGAGAAGCCACGACTAACGCAGCACCAAACACTTTAATAAGATTGAGCGTACTAAATAACGAGGGAGACATCGCAACATTCGCTTAAAAAGGAGCCAGTGTACTGCAAAGGCAGCGTGGCACCCACAACGGAGGCCTGCCCCTTATGCACAGGCCTAACATGACATACACCGCCCCACTGCTACGAGTGCTTTAACAGCTCATTACTCAGCGCCTGGGCATAAGCAATACGAGCGGTTTGGCAAATAGCCAACCGCTGCTTTAACCTAACGATCTCTTCATCAAGCCGCTGCCCATAGGATAGGCTGCCCACTGGCGAAGCAAACGGCTGAGCACCGCCCACATCTACCGTTGTCAGGCGGATTATCTGCTGCCTGCGTGAAGGCAACACATGCAACAGGCGGTGATTCAGCGCAATCACCGCTTGGAGATGCGCGTTCGCCTGCGCCGGTGAAAGGTGCCAACGTTTCGCCCGCTGCTCGCGGCAAGCACGCAGCGCCGCCGCCTTGCCCTCTTCAGCACTGCGCGGCAAAGCCCACGGCGTGCCCGCCAAATGAAGGCGCACATGCGCAAAAATATCGTCTGGCACTGGCGTATCGCACAATACTTCCTCGCTTGCACGGAAAGCACTGGCCTGCGCCATGGCCACCATATAGCCCGTTGCCTCCGCCACTTGCACCTTTCCACCTGGGCTAACATGAATAAACGGGCACGTAGGTGCCAGCTCAGGAAGAATATGGTTGGGGAAAATACGCGCCTGCCAGTAACGCTCGGCAATACGTTTGAAATGCTTAAAATCAGCGATGGGGATAAGTGCCGACTCAGCAAACGGCAAGATTTCCACCTTGGGCTTGGTAGGCGTCACCGTATCGTTAGCGACATCCACATACAGCGTGCCCACTTGAAAGGCATTCTGGAAAAACTCGCCCCGCAAGTCGCCCCACACCTGCCGCGTGCTGCCCCCGGCCTTACGAAACGCCCGATAGGCATGGGCACCCGCTAAGGCAGCACCACTAAACCCAGCAGTGGCCACCCCAGCATCCGGCAGCAAACGCTGCACTGCCCGGGTAATTTCCAAACACTGCCCAAGCGGGTAAGGCTTGCCCAACTTCACCGGCCGCTGCTGATAGAGCGCAGGGTCAACCTGATGGCGTAACGCAAGAAAAAACGCCGCCACCTCGGCTAAACAAGGCAGCAAATAGCGCTCTGTTAACGCCGCCTGCGCCTTGTTATTCACCATACAGGGCTCGTTGGGCAGCAACCGTGCCAACAACGGCGATTGCCCACCCACACCGCTGGCAGCAGCTTTTTTCCTGCTTATTAACCGATGGTTCATGCGGCACTCATCTCCAGCGGCGTGGTATCACCTCCAGCCGCTACGGCGCTTGTTTCGGCAGCGCGTCACTCAGCGCCTGGGCATATACACTGCGCGCAGTTTGGTAGATCGCCAGCCGCTGTTGCAGCTGTTGAATAGTGGTGTCGGTTTTATTCAGCTTCGCCAGCGTTTGGCTGGCAGCCGCTGAAAGTTCGCTAAGCGGGTAGCTGACGCCGTTGAGTGTTACCGTTTGCTCGGCGGCGCGGGCTGGCTCATCTTGGCTGACGGGTGGCTCCCCACCCAAGGTAAAGCCGTGTGAGCGAAGCAGATACTGGCGCGCCGTATCGCCGGTAAAATCTTTAGGGCCAAGGCGCGGCTGATCTGGGTAGCAAATCGCATAGGCCGCCGCCACCAAAGGCCGAGGCTCATAGGGGCCACGCTGCTGATGCATCACACCTTTGCCCTTTGCAGCCTTAAAGCCCTGATGCGCCTCTTGGCGAAAGGCATCTCGCCCTACGTGGTCGCAGTGCGCCATGGCCTGCTCAATCGCATCCCAGGGGATACCTGCCTGTTGCCAGGGCATATGTGTCTTCATCTAACGTTACATCCACTACTTAAATCATCGGTACACAGGGCAAACCGCCCAGCCCATCCCGGCTGAAGCATTTAGTACCCACTTATTAGCCCGCCATCATCCCTGGCATTGGGCACGCTGTCGAGCCTTTACCGCACGGTGTGGGCAGGCAGGGCCTAAGCGCAAAGTATCGCCCACCATAAAAAACAGCCGCTCAGTGGCGACCATTAATGGCACATTTAACCGCTCTCATCACTAACCTCTATATTAGGGTCTGGCAGCCAATCGGTATACAGGCCACTCACCCCCAATGCTTGAAACATCGCCCATTCACGCTGGGTGTTTACGGTATGTACATAAACATTAACCGGTAAACGCTTCGCTAACCCTTGCAGCGCCAAGTGGCGAGGCATGGTGACCGCAAACAGTGACATGCCCTCAAGCTCGCGCAAAATATCAGCCTCTTCACCAGGGTAGCGGTACAGTGTCCAAATAATAGTTTCAAACCCCGCTGCCCTGGCAGCGCCATACTCACTAGGTTGGTAAATTTGCACGATAACCTGTTTTCCAGACTCTCCCAGACGTACACACCACGTCGCGTACAGCTCGTAGAGACCGTCAAGATCGGCTTGGTTCATGGGCTCGAATAGCAGATGTTCCTAGGCTTCCAATTCGGCTAATAATGCCGTGCGGGGGGCATGGGTGATAGTGGCCTCATCGGGGCCTTGGGGGTCGTCGGGGAAGTCAGTCATGGAGAGTTTAGCAGCTCATAGCGGCGGCAGGGCCGCTTTATGCTGCTAAGGCAGGGAAATCTTAGGTAACAGCATAAGCGCCGCAGGAAACCGTTGCTCGGTATCTATTACCTTATCCCGGCCCACAATGGCCACCATCAAGGTAGGGGTGGGCGCGGTATATAACGATAGCCTGCCGCCTCGTAAGCCGCGTCAATGGACACTTTCATCGCATCCGCTGTGCTTTTATCAAGCTGAGTTGCGAGGATATTGCTCTGGTAGCCTAAACGCCTACATTGCTGTTCGACTTGCTTCAGCCTAGCGTTCTTCTTCCTAGCCGTTGTGTTGAAAGTACGCTTCGTGTGATCGACAAACGCAATGACAAAATGTTCTTTCATTCAGCAACCCTCAGTAGTCAACATCAAACGTAACATGGTCGTGATCGACGAAACCAAGCGCTGCTTGAAGCACCACGCCCGCCGAATGAGCCGTGATTGATTCACTCTGCATCCTTTCGACCCAAAATTCCTGTTACTAAATAGTCGAACGCTTGGCACATTTCCAGAGACGAAAAACCCGCCTACTTTGAGGCGGGTTAGGGGACATTCGTCGAGGGATGAGAGGTGTTAGACGAAGACAACATCTAAGGCTGATGTCATATCTGTGTCAGTCACCCCGGTAACAATGACCGTTTCACCTTCGCTAATCACTTTGTCGCTTGCGTCTTGGCCCTGACCGTCTGTAAATACAGCATTACCAAATAAAATTTCTACATCAGTGTCAATAGCCATGAAGTCGGCAAAAGTAATGGAACCGCCATTCTGGAAGTTAATCGTCAAATCAACGGTGTTTCCATCAATTGCGTTTTCCTCATACCCTCCGTTTTCCACAAAGGTAATATTTGCAATCTCTTCGGCCAATTCGTTGGCATCAACCACGCCATCAAAACGCATTATGTCAGACTCTACATCGTCGCTTTTGACTGCGCGGAAACCGAGAATCGTATCATTGCCATCTTGGCCGATGTGGTAAGCGACAGTATCCCTACCAGAGTTATCAGCCGTCAGGTCGATGATGTCATCGCCAGCGCCGCCGTCAAAGGTATCATTACCCCCATTAGCAGCACTCGTTAGGTAGTCATCCCCCGCCCCCCCAAGGATAGTGCTGTCCACACCGAATACCGTCATCAGCACCAAGTCACCTGTTAACGCTTGTGCATTAATGTCGTCAGCACCGCTCAGTTGACCAAGATTGACATTAGCTGCACCGCTGATAGTAACAGTGGGGATGTTGTCACTATTCACAACACTGAGGTTGGTCTCAATCTCTGCATTGGCAACGATTGAGATAGAGTCGCTTGTAAATTGATCGAAAATTAAGCGACCAACAGTGCCCCCGCCTACCGGCCCTGGGGTTTCACCTACTGCGACGTTAGGCCCAATCGGCTTCTCAACAATAATCGTCTTGAGATTACTTCCTCCTGTGATCCTAAACGTTCCTTCCAAGTCAAACGGAGCATCCATCACTAACGTGTTGAAGCTGGTACCCGACAGGGTGAACTCACCTTCACCCTGGCTTGGAAGCTCAAAGCCCGCATCACGATGAATCACCAGTCGCTCTATGGTAGTGACGTTGTCAAAATGGAGCTGATTGATCAGATAAGCGCCGTTTTCGGGAATATTTACCGTCAATGTATCTGTGCCTGCGCCACCTGTCACCGTGGCGGGGGTATCTTCCTCAAAGTCGGACGCATCTCGGGTAAACGAACGATTGGTGACGCCACCTCCGTTGCCCCCCCAGTGCTAGGAGGTGGTGTGGGCTCAGGTGTGGGCTCAGGTGTGGGCTCAGGTGCGGGCTCAGGTGCGGGCGTGGGGGGTAGCTGAAATACCGGGGTCAACGTGACACTGGGCGGCACAGGCACTTCTGGTGGAACGATTAACTGAATGCCGGAACCGGCAGGCGGTACAAAATCAACAGGGATAGGAGTGTTGACGGGGGGGCGTCCATCCCACAGGGCGCTCAAAGGTAGGGATGAAAGGAGCCACGGATTCCATCCGCAGGAGTGCAGCAGCGGCATTGCCGTTGCTAAGCGCGGTGGTAAACCCTGGGTCGTTACTAAAATTGCTAAGCAAGACGCCGTTCCCCAGATTACGCCCTTCGTTGACACCGAACTGCATCAAATGGTCGAACGCGTTGATCAGACCGCTACTAGCGGCTTGCCCAACATCCGGGTTGGCGTTTATGTATTGGCCTAGATTGATCGCGGGGTTAATGGCCCGCGATTCGCTTTGCCCATAGAGCGCAAAATGTTGAGCAGCGGAGGAAATAATACCCTGCTCAATGGCGGCAGCCACATCGGGATTCTGCTGTAAATAAAATGCCTCATTAAACAACGGCGTGGGAGAACGCCCCTCGTCGCCCCCAAATAACTCAAAGTGATCCCATGCGGTGATGAGACCTTGTGCCACCGCTTCTGCAACGTCAGGGTTGTTGGCCAGATACTGCTCGGGGTCAAACAGTGGCGACGCTGAGCGATTTTCAGCGCTCCCATAAAGCGAAAAATGCTCAAACGCGTTGAACGGTGCCCCGGCTTCAATAGCCGCCGCCACATCTGGGTTCTGCGATAAGTACCAGTTGGCATTAAATGAGAGTGGAGTTGGCATAACGATCATTCCCTGCTGTTTTTTTGGTTATCACTAGCTAAGCGACAGACATACGTCACCTGCCCAAATCAGCGACATATGGCAGAACACCTGAGTTGCTACCTCTCATTGAGATTAGCACGCCTACCACTCTTTCCAACTGATGAGACTCACTATTTAGTCGTAAGCGCTAGCGAGCCAATGCTACCTTTAAAAGATGAGCTGATGCCATACCAGCAACACCCCCTTACCCGATGGCAACTGCGGATCATCCCTTACACCCACAGCTGCCTACCACCTGAACGCGCTACTCGCTCTGCATAGTCATCACCGGCACCGCCTCCACCGCCTCGAACAAGCGCTCCCGGCTTAAATGGGCATAGCGGGCCGTGGTGCGAATATCGGCATGGCCTAGCAGCTCCTGCACCTCATATAGGCTACGCCCGGCGTTGACCAAAAAACTGGCAAAGCTATGGCGTAAATCATGCAGGCGCAGCTCAGGCAGCCCGGCCCGCTGGCGGGCGGCATCCCAACTGTGGAAGATCGATACAAACGGCAGCCCCGTGCGAGGGTTGGCAAACACACATCCATTCAATGGCACGCCTTCCGCCCGTAACGCTGACAATAACTGCCATGCCCCTTTCGATAGCGGTACATGACGCACCTTTCCTGATTTCGTTTTAGGAATGCGCCACAGTTTACGAACCATATCCACATCGTCCCAGCGCGCATCTAGCACCTCACGCCTGCGTGCCCCCGTATAAATCAAAAACGCCACGATAGATGCCAGCAATGGGTTATGGCTTTCATTGACCGCGACCAACAGCCGCTGGGTTTGTTCGTTAGTGAGATAACGCTCAATGCGGTTGTCTTCCTTCAACTCTCTCAGTGCTTTGGCAGGGTTTTGCTCTACTCCCTCGACCCCCCACCGGAGCGCCAACGTGTAGCCATAGCTCAGCAATATCAGAGCACGGTTACACGTACCGGCCGCGTAGCCGCGTTCACGCATCGTTTCGATTAACCGTGCGATATCTGGCGGTATCACGCTGCCCATGGCACGCTCACCCAAGGCAGGCACTACGTGAAGGCGAATCATCGTTTCATCGGTATTCCAACTGCGTTTGTAACTTTTGACGTAAGGCAAATAATGCTCACGATAAAAAGTGGCGATGGTGGGGCCATGTTCGGGCAACCGTTCCAGACGGGGATTCTCTCCTGCCATAGCCCTGCGCAAAGCCGCCCGTGCTGCCGTCCTCGCTTCGTCTATAGTCAGCAAGCGCGCATCCCCCAGAGTGAGCACGCGTTGCTTTCCTTCCCAGCGATAGCGCACTCGGTAAGCCAAACGGCCGTTGGCCATCACATCCACGTAAAGGCCACGTATTAAGGTATCGAATACCTCGCAATGGCTGCGCCCTTCTGGGCAACACAGCGTTAACACACCGGCATCGGTCAATTTTTGTACAGGCATGGGGTCGTCTCCTATGGTAAGAAACGACTACTTTGGCGGCGACGGCGATCAAACAAATCAAGGAAAACGCATCGAATGCATAGACACGGAGTCGTTGTTGAGTCGAAGCACTCAAATGCCCTATCGAAAACATCATATTTATCAGCTTTTTAGTGAAGGAATCGCAGAAGTCTCACTGCAGATGTCGACGCACTGACCGGTACTGCTAACGATGATACGTTCACTGCCAATCTGACCGTTGCTGGTTCTGAGACGCTGAACAGCTTTGACACCATTGACGGTGGTGAAGGTACTGACAGCCTGACAGCTACACTGACTGATGCCCAGGGTACTGCTACGCCCACTCTGGAAAATGTCGAGAATCTTTTTGTTCGCGCTGTGACTGCACCTGCTACTCTTGATCTTCAGAACTCTGAAGGTTACGAGCAGCTGTGGAGCAACGGTTCTCAGCAAAACCTGACCTTCGACAACGTATCTGAGCAGGTGACTGTCGGCGCTCGTAACATCACTTCGCGCGATGATAACATCGACGTAGATGTTAACTATGATGCGGGCACAATTGCAGCTGATGATACTCAGGCTATCGTGCTGGAAGATGCCAACGTTGATGTAGACATCAACCAAGCTGGTGCTGCTACTGGAGTTCGTAACGTCAGCATTGCTTCTACCGGCTCAGCTAACACGCTTCGCGTTGTAAATACCGAACTGTTAACTGGTGCCGCTGTCCAGAACCTGACCATCACTGGTGAAGGTGACCTGACTGTCAACAGCAACAACGTCATTACTGCCGGTACCATCGACGCTTCCGAAGCGTCTGGTGACGTGTCCATCACTGTGGCCAACGTAACTACAGTCGCTAATGCTGGTAACTTCGCAACTGGCGTGACTGTGCGCACTGTAACAATGGGTGCTGGTGACGATACTGTTGATGTTAGCGGTGCGACTGCTACTATCACCAACAGCAAGCTCGTGGGCGGCGAAGGTCGTGATACCATTATCGTTAATGGTACTTCTACTACTTTGGTAGATGACCTAGTAGCAAACGTCAGCGGTTTCGAAGTTCTGAATCTGGCAGGTCTAACTCAGACTGTTAGTGCTGCCACTATGGGTAACATTGGCTTCGAATCGATTGTACTGACTGACGCTGCGGACGGTATTCTGAACAACATCGATGCCGATACAGACATCACCTTGGTTGATACAGACGCAACTGACGCTACCACCGCTAATGGCGGCGACCTTGTTGAGCTGGTTGTTGTAGGTGCAACGGCAAACACTGAAGACAGCCTGAGCTTCAAAGTGAACGGTCGCGCCGACGCTGGTACAGGCAATCCTGCTGTCAACGCTTTCTACACAGTGGAAGTCGACAACGTCGAAACCGTTAATGTCGAAACCGTTCGCGTTGCGGAAGATGACTTCAACGTAGCCAATGTCGCTCTTGCTCAAGGCACTGGTGCTAATCTTGCCGTTGAGAACGTGAACATTACAGGTGATCAAGCGGTTGTATTTGACGGTTCTACCATCACTACCCTGAAAGCCGTTGACGCTTCTGGTGTGACTGCTGCTTCTGATCGTGATAACGGCGAATTTGCAGCAACCATCACCGTAGATGACGCTACAGTGACTGGCTCTGCAGAAGCTGACGCTATCTTCTTCGGTGCGGGTGCTGAAATCACTAGCGGCGAAGGTGATGACGTGTTGATCGCAGACGATGCCAACAACACCAACCAGACCTTTGCAACAGTTACTGATTTTGCAGCTGGCGATACGCTGGTACTGAACGACGCAGATACTAATGGCTCTGTTAGTACTGGTGACCTGGTCGTTGACACTGCTGCAACACTGGGTGCTGGCAGCACTGCGCTGGAAGAAATTACCGTTTCTGTTGCGCCGGGTGAAACCGCTAAATTCGGTGATTATCTTGAGCAAGCATTCGGTGCCAATATCACGACCGCTGGTGATCTGGCAGCTGGTGAAGTTGGTTACTTTGAGTTTGCTGGCAACACCTACATCGTAGCCAACAATGCTGCCACTGATGTTGCAGCCGCTTACGACTCTTCAGCCACTGGTGAGTCGGATATTACTGAAGGCGCATTGATTGAGCTGACTGGCTCAGTCGACCTGAGCGACTTTGCTTACGCTATCGCCTAAGCATTATCCCCATCCGTCAATCCTCGATTGACGCTTGGTAAAGAGAACCCTCGGCCTTCGGGCCGGGGGTTTTTTCAATTAAGGAGCCACTATGCCCCAATGGATTGCGCTCTCACGATCCGAGCATTCAAGCCAGCATGTGCTGCCGCGTGACGGCTACCACCACAGCGCCAAACAGCGCGTGGTGCCGGTGTTATTAGCTGAGCTAAGCAAGCTGTTGCCCCACTATGCGCTGGGCTTTATTCGCCAGGGTGATAGCTACGCCTCCGTGGCGGTGTTGGGTGTGCAAAGTAATGCCTACCTTGCCCCGGATGGTCGCTGGTTTTCGCCTTACATCCCGGCGTTGCTGCGCGGCTACCCGTTTGCCTTAGCCAAGGCCGATAACGAGCAACAGGTGCTAGCGATTGATACCGCGCACTTGGTCAACGGCCCGGATGGCAAGCCGCTGTTCGATGAGCAGGGTGAGCTGTCTGAACACACACGGCAGGTATACGACTTTTTAGCGCAGTGTGAGAAAAACCGCTTGGCTACTCAGCAAGCGGCAGAAGCACTCGCCAAGCACAAGCTATTGGTGCCCTGGGAACTGGTTATCGGTACGGATGCCGAAGGCGGTACGCCTGTGAAGCTAGATGGCCTTTATCGTGTGGATGAGCAGGCGCTAAATGCCCTGGCGCCTGATGCATTGGCGGAGCTACGGGGTGGCCCGTTGGCGATGGCCTATGCCCATTTGTTCTCTACCGCGCAGCACAAAGCGTTGGCAGATCGCGTACAATTCCAGGCAAAGTATGCCGAGCAGGGCAGCAATGCCCCCGCCAACCTCGACGAGGTATTTGGCGAAGGCGACGACGATTTAGAGTTTGATTTTAGCTAAGGAGAAAACACCCATGGCAGACGAAAAACAGAAAACCATCACCATCGACGGCACCGAGTACAATGTGGCCGACCTGTCTGAAAATGCCCGCAACCAAGTGGTGAACCTGCGCGTCACCGATGCGGAAATTGAAAAGCTCAAGCTGCAGCTGGCGATTTATCAAACGGCTCGTACTGCTTATGCACGGGCGTTGGGTGCTGAGTTGCCGAAAGAGACGCATTGAGCGTAAGCATTGGCTGAGAAATTTGTAAGAGATTGCTTACACGACGTGTTTTGGCCAGAAAAATGCCGCTGTCGAATATTTGGCAGCGGCGTCAGGTACAGTGTCGAAACGTAAAAGTACACTGCACTGATGAATTAATGTTGTGACAGGTAGGGAAAGGTAAGCAAGACGCTGAGGATGTGCTGGTGGGATAAGCGGTTACCAGCGGATCACCAGTGCATACTGGGATATAAGTTGTATAGCGAATGTTCGGCTAAGTTTATATGATTTCCGAGTTCACTCGAAAAAGGCTGCCTGCTTATGTGCGAGTCCGCATTTATATCTAAGCTCTCCACTTCTGAAGCCCATGAATGTGTTTTTCAGATTAAGTCTTATTACAAGGATAGCAATACTATAAAAGTACATTTCACGGCGACCGGCGGTGGGGATTTGCGCGTTAAAGTGGGCAGTACAAATATCTTCACCATGCAGTGGCGAAAAACAAATCAACGTTTTTTCTGCCGTATTTATACGTCTACCGGGCACTGCCACCTACCGTGTACCGATGAGTTTGTTAAAAGACAAACCACCCCTACAACCACGGAACGATTGAAGTGTGAGTTTTGGTACCAGCCTGGGAAGACTCAGGGCGTATTGATTAACTGCATTGATGCAGCTATTGAAGAGTTTATGAGAAAACAATAATGCCCTAAGTAGGCGTTAAGCATCAAGAGCTGCTAGGTCATCAGCACGCGACCGGCAACCTGGATAGCGTGCTTGATGGTGGGGATAATGACGAGTTGACGATTGACTTTGACTCGTGAGAATGGGCATTTGGGCTAGAAAAAAGCCTCTGCTGGCGGCAGAGGCTGAGTGTTTTTTAATCACTTACTCAGTTGTTGATGCGAGTTTTTAATGTTGAGTTTCGGCGCGTAGCTTTTCCACCTCTTCTACCGGCAGTTCTTCAATGTCGGCAATCAACTGATCACTCATCTCCGTCAGTGCAATCAACTTACGAGCAGCATTGCGTTTGCTCTCTAGCGCACGCTGTTCTGCTTCCTGACGGCCTTCCTGACGACCTTCCTGACGACCTGTCTGGCGCTCTTTCTGCACTAAGTTTTCTAAATTCTCTGCTAACATCTCTTTATCCTCTACCAAGCTCGTGAGCTGATCGATGTTGATCTCTGCATCAAGTCGATATAGGTGACGTTTGATCCAGCGGGTGATGACTTTATCGATGCGCTCTTTATGTGGATCGGCCTGAATCATCGTGACAATCCGATCCACCGCTGTTTGCAGGGTGGCCCAGCCCCTCTCTCCTGCGTTTTCAACGCTAAAGATACCGCTGAAGAAAAGCAGGCGGTGTCGGCTGTACCAGATCAAAAATATCCAGCGGAGGTGTCCAAGGATGGGCACCGTTGTAAAGCACGACGGGAAAGATGGGGGGAAGCCCTTGGCTGGGGGTGATCACCTTTTGCTTGAGTAGCTCGCTGTAAAAACAGGCAACATAGTGCATCATGCGAATGGGCATGGTGTGATCGACCGAGGATTGAAACTCCAGCAGAATATAAAGATACACCTCTTGGGTGATGCCTTCCCAGGTCACCTCCACTGACCACACCACATCTTCAATTTTCTCTTCAAACATCGGCGTGATGTAGTAACCGCTGTGTTGCTTAAGTTGGGTAAAGTCCATCAGCTGTGCAATGTCGGGTGGGGCAAAGCCTTCGATGAGCTGCTGAACAAACTCAGGGTAGCTGAATAGCTCTTTATAGCCGGTATCATGATGTTTGTGGTGGGGAGCCGACATGGTGGAGGCCTCTATCCAAGGGCAAGGTGCCGTTCAGGGGGCTAAGCCTATCACAAGCTGCTTATGCGTGCGCTTCTCCATGTCGGGCTCAGGGTGATTCAGATGATCGGCACAAACGGCACGCAGCCGCTGAGCAACAGCCCAGCAGCGGCGATTAGCAGTAAGCGCGGCACTTAGTGCACCTCTTTGGTGGGTAACTCAGCACTCAGCGCTTTGGCATAGGCGGTACGGGCGGTTTGGTAAATCGCCAGCTGCTGCTTGAGCTTTTCAATTTCCGCATCGGTCACGCGCAGGTTCACTACTTGGTGGCGGGCGTTTTCAGACAGGTCGGCCACGTTGTATTCGGTGCCGTCGATGGTGATGGTGTTCTTTTTTTCGTCTGCCATGGGTGTTTTCTCCTTAGCTAAAATCAAACTCTAAATCGTCGTCGCCTTCGCCAAATACCTCGTCGAGGTTGGCGGGGGCATTGCTGCCCTGCTCGGCATACTTGGCCTGGAATTGTACGCGATCTGCCAACGCTTTGTGCTGCGCGGTAGAGAACAAATGGGCATAGACCAACGCCAGCGAGCCACCCCGTAGCTCCGCCAGTGCTTCAGGCTCCAGGGCATTTAGCGCCTGCTCATCCACACGGTAAAGGCCATCTAGCTTCACAGGCGTACCGCCTTCGGCATCCGTACCGATAACCAGTTCCCAAGGCACCAATAGCTTGTGCTTGGCGAGTGTCTCTGCCGCTTGCTGAGTAGCCAAGCGGTTTTTCTCACACTGCGCTAGAAAGTCGTACACCTGCCGCGTGTGCTCAGACAGCTCACCCTGCTCATCGAACAGCGGCTTGCCTTCGGGGCCGTTGACCAAGTGCGCGGTATCAATCGCTAGCACCTGTTGCTCGTTATCGGCCTTGGCTAAGACAAACGGGTAGCCGCGCAGCAGCGCAGGGATGTAAGGCGAAAACCAGCGACCATCCGGGGCAAGGTAGGCATTGCTTTGCACACCTAACACAGCAACGGGTGCGTAACTTTCGCCCTGGCGAATAAAGCCCAGCGCATAGTGGGGCAACAGCTTGCTTAGCTCAGCTAATAACACCGGCACTACGCGCTGTTTGGCACTGTGGTGGTAGCCGTCACGCGGAAGCACATGTTGGCTTGAGTGTTCTGTACGTGAGAGCGCAATCCATTGGGGCATAGGGACTCCTTAATTGAAAAAACCCCCGGCCCGAAGGCCGAGGGTTTTCTTTACCAAGCGTCAATCGAGGATTGACGAGTGGGGATGGTGCTTAGGAAAGAGTTGCGTAAGCGAAATCGCTAAGGTCAACAGAACCAGTCAACTGGATCAGATCGCCTGTAACTGCAGCTTCACCAGAAGCCGGGTTCGCGTAAACGGCTGTTGCATCACCACCAGTATTGTTGGCAACAATGTAAGTGTTGCCGTCAAACACGAAGAAGCCGACTTCACCATCTGCCAGATCGCCAGCGGTGGTGTTATCAGCGCCAAACGCTTGCTCAAGGTAATCACCGAAGCTCGCAGTTTGACCCGGAGCAACGGATACAGTGATCTCTTCCAGAGCAGAACTACCTGCACCCAATGTTGCTGCAGTATCAACCACCAAGTCGCCAGTACCAACAGCCTGGTTAGTATCACCAAATACAATGGTATCACCAGAAGCAAAATCAGTGATGCTCGCAAAGGTCTGGTTGGTATTGTTGGTGTTATCAGAGAACAACGCGTCATCACCCGCGCCACCTGTGATATCAGCACCCGCACCGAAGAAGATAGCATCAGCTTCTGCAGAGCCAGTCACTGTAGCGTCATCAACAGTCACAGTTGCGGCGAACTCACTATTATCACGATCAGAAGCAGCAGTTACGCCAGAAACGTCAACGGATTCTAGATTGGGAGCCAGCAGAGCAGCCGTCGGAGTACCGCCATCGTCTTCAGTGCCGTCGAACACAACCGCTTGATCACCAGTCACGGTCAGGTTTTCCAGCGCGTCAGCGGTCAGGCTGAGTGTGGTGGTGTTGAAGTTGACTTCATCTGAGTCAGAGGTAGAAACCGTCAGGTTTTCTACATCATTAACGGTAACGTTGAAGGTAGAGTCATTATTACCCTCGGCACCGACAGTAGCGAAACCGAACTCTGCGTTGTCGTCAGTGTCGGCACCGGTCACTGTGAATACAGCACCGTCGGCACTACCGTTGGTGTCTTCCAGTGTTACGTTGCTTTCAGCAGTCAGGCCCGTTAGAGCAGCAGCAGGAGCATTGGAATCACGGATGGTCAGCTCGCCAAAGCCAAGACCTGACAATGTCTGATAGCCGAGTGTCTGGGTAAGACCATCAAGAACCAGCGCCTCAAAGTTACTGACGTTAGTTACTAGGCTATCAGTCAGGTTGGCATCGCTGCCACGAATAATCAGCGTATCGTCACCTTCGCCGCCATCAACCTTAATATCAGCAAGGTCAAGATTACTGGTATCCAGTACATCATCGCCCGCACCCAGGGTTACGGCACGGTCAGCGGCACCAGCGCTGGTGTCATTGGCAGTAGCTGCCAGATCCAACTCAACGTCGCCAGCAACTTCAGCGGCATTGATAACGTTAGCGCCTTGGGTGTTGCCAACAGACAAGGAGCCTTCGCCAGACAGAGTCAACTCAGCCAGATCGGCACCAAGTGTTAAAGTAGTAATTTCGTTCTCACCGCTTACAGAGATCGCTGCGGTAGTGATTTCATCGTTACCGGCAACGTTCACGGTCAGAGCCGCCAGCTGCGCACCATCAAGCACGATGTTCTGGTTGGCGGTTTCGCTTTCCAGCGCGTTAGTGTCATAAGTAACGATGTATTGAGCGGTCGGATTGCCAGCATTATCAACAGCAGCAACGTTTTGGACACCCAACGTAACGGAGTTTTGAACGTTAATTACAGTCAGGTTTGACTGTGAACGATCATTCCAAACCTGCTCCACACCTTCAGCATTTGCTAGGTTCAGCGTGTTTGCACCCACTGCGCGAGCAAAGATGTTTTCAACGCTGTCCAAGGTAGGTGCTTGGTTACCTGCCAGAAGAGTTGCATTCAGCGTATCAGTACCTTCACCGCCTTCGATAGTATCGAAACCGTTCAGTGTCTGACCGCCAGCAACAGTCAAACCCGCAGCGAACGTGTCGTCGTTAGCAGTACCGGTCAGTGCGTCGACATCTGCAGTGAGACTGCGACTCTCCTATCTCCCCCGCCTATTGATTTACAAGGCTTTTTACCAATCCCCTAAGACCTCTCTGATCTCTTACTTCGCTATATCTATTTTTGAT
>Ga0256829_1001712_pt1 | contig 17457 bp, 15 predicted proteins | sample 131447metaG_FD_185979 | JGI IMG/M metagenome (GOLD analysis project Ga0256829, IMG submission 185979) | Hydrothermal vent microbial communities from Lau Basin, Pacific Ocean - 131-447 | ecosystem: Environmental > Aquatic > Marine > Hydrothermal vents | place: Pacific Ocean: Lau Basin | collected...
GCCGTCGGTTATGGTGAATTTATTGACCGTATGCCCGTCTGATACCTCGCTTTTAAAACTGTCCATCGCCACCAGACCGCCGAGACGGAAATCCCGGCCCGGTTCGATGCCCTTTTCGACTATCTCGGTCGGGTCATAAAACAGACGGATATTATCCTTCAGAGCGTTCAGAACCAGCCCCACCGCAAGGCCCAGCACCACAAGGGACGTCAGCATAAAATACAGGCGGCGTTTTTTGCGCGCCCCTGCCCTTGTTTTCTTTTTCAGGGATTTCTTTTTCAGGCCGGATTTTGTCATTCTCTCATACCCTGTTCTCCGATATGCTGTTCCAGTTTGCGCAGATCAGCCTCGTCTTTCTTTTTGGCCCGCCAGCTTGCCACCGTCATGCCGACCAGAATAACCGCCCCGGCGATATAACTGAACAGAAGAAAGATATTATTCCCCTCAAACAAATCCGCCATCAGCCCGGCCCCCCGCCAAGTTGCAGTCTGAGCGACCGCAGCCGCCGTCTGATGATCAGGCTCTGTATCCGCCAGATCAGCAGGGTGACAAAGAACATGTTAAAGGCGGCAATCATCAGCAACAGGGCCGCCAGCATATCCCCGTGGATACTTGGCCCGTTCATCCGTATCAGGCTTGCGGGCTGATGCAGCGTATTCCACCAGTCGACGGAAAATTTGATGATCACCACATTGATAATCCCGACCATGGCGACGATGGCGGCAATCTTTGCGGCGCGCGTCTGATCCTCAATAGTCTGCCAGACCGCGATATAGCCGAGATAAATGAAAAACAATATCAGCATCGAGGTCAGCCGGGCATCCCATATCCAGTAGGTCCCCCACATCGGTTTGCCCCACAGGCTGCCGGTGATCAGCGCCAGCGCCGTGAAAGCCGCCCCGAGGGGGGCCGTCGCCCGTGCCGCCTGATTGGCGAGCGGATGTTTCCAGACAAAGCCGACCGCACTTGACACGGCAATCACCCCGTAGGCAAATTGCGCCATATAGGCCGCCGGGACATGAATGAACATGATTCTATAGGTATTACCCATCTGATAGTCCGCCGGGGCGAGATAGAGGCTGTAATACAGGCCGAACGCAAACAGCAGCAGCGTTATTCCCATGGTCCAGGGCAGAAGCAAATTACTTAACCGCATAAAGCGGGCGGGGTTGGCAAATTTATGCATAGCAAATGGTCTACCGTTTACCGAAGTGTTTATCAAGTTAAATAGATCAGTTTCCCCCTGCTTTTAGTAAAGTTTCTGTGCTTTTAAATTGATATTGATCAAGGAACAGCCTTATCGGGAGCATGTGTGGAAACACAATTCTACCGGCGTCCAAATGTCATATAACGGTCATACGAACGTAACATCTTCAGTCCATTAGAGGCGCAGTGATATTCATCAATGAATTGGTATTGGTACTTGATGAATAAAGCGATTTAAGTCTGAACATTCAAAGGATGAGGAAATTTATTAATGTTATTTCAAAACACTCTACAGAAAATTTTATTCTCGACAACGGCTCTGGCCCTTATGCCAATGCCCCTGGCACATAGTGAAGAAACCAGCACGGATACCCAGATAGAAGAAATAATTGTCACGGCCCAAAAGCGCGAGCAGAGCCTTCAGGATATTGTCGGTGCTGTAAGTGCTATCAAGGGAGATGATTTTGATGTCCTGAATATCAGTGACGCCTTTGATCTCAGCGATAAGGTACCTGGTGTGGTTTTTACCAATGTTCAAGGTTATCGACGGACAATCGCCATTCGCGGAGTCGGCAATGAAGTCCCGGATAATGCCGCCACAAAACCCGGCGTCGCATACCATGTCGACGGGGTATTTATGTCGAATGATTATGCGCTGTTTGAGGACCTGGTTGATATTGAACGGGTCGAAGTGGTTCGGGGGCCTGATGGAACCTTATATGGTAACAGTTCGTCTGGTGGCATGATCAACGTCATTACCAAAAAGCCTCATCTTGACAAAATAGACGGTTTTATTGATACGACAATTGGCAGTTTTGCTACAACCCGCGTACGGGGAACCATCAATATCCCGCTTGCCTCAACCTTTGCGGTAAAGTTAACAGGCTCCCATCGTGAACATAATGGCTATACCAAAAATCTTGCTATTCCCGGTCATGATCTGGATGACGAGAATGATGATTCGCTGGCGGCTCAGGCATTATGGGCCCCCAATGAAGATTTTTCAGTTCTCTTTTCCTATCATTCCTTTAGGTCAGATGTAAATGGCCCCTCTCTTAAAGGTGGTTTTGATACCATTTCGTCGGACCCGCGCAAGGTTGCCCATGATACACTGGAATCGTTCGCAATTAATAACCAGGCGGCAAGCATTATCGTCGACTGGAATACGCCTGTCGCCCTAGTTAAGGGACTATTCAGTTATCAGAAATATCACATGCAGCGGGTTCTGGATGCGGATCGTTCATCATTAACAGCAAATGACCCTGCTCCCTTGCCGTTGGTGGGGGCTATTAATCTTCTTGGTGAACTGCCTATTCGTCAGCATGTCGGTACTTTGTTGCAGAATGACAAAACCTATACCGCCGAACTCAATATCTCATCGCCGGAAAGTGATAAGGCCTTCGACTGGATTATCGGCAGTTTCTATATGCATACCAAAATTTTCAGCAACACCGCAAATTTCTTTGATGCCGGTTTTGATGGTAATCCGGTCAACACGAAAACAATGTCACCGAACCCGTTCGCCAATCCCGATGTTGATTTTATCAACGCAGATTTCAGATTTTTTGAAACTTATTCCTTCTTTGGTCAGGCCGGTACTAATTTCATGGATGACAGGATGAGGGTGACCGGCGGCCTGAGATATACGACCAATAAATTCAACGATGAACGTTGTAGTTTCTTTTGTGTTGTCAACGGGCGCAAAAACCCCAGAACTCCTTCCGCAACCAACAATAATGTCACCTTTAAAGTGGCCGTCAGTTATAATGTGACGGATGATAATATGGTTTATGGGTCTGTATCCACAGGCAAGAAGCCAGCCGCCTCAAATAATGGTTTTGCAACAGATAGCACCGGTGGCGGATTTTTCCCTGAAGTATTCAAGGAAGAAAAGGTGACGGCCTATGAAATTGGCTCGAAAAACAAGTTTCTTGACAATCGCATGACCCTTAATGTCGCGGCCTATTACTATAATATAGATAACTTCCTGTTTGAGTCGGCGGGCGTGAAACTTACCGGAAGCGGGGTCAGCGGCGGCGCAAATCTGCCCAAATCCGAGGTCTATGGTATTGAGATAGAAAGCCGTATTACTTTGCTTGATAATCTGTGGCTTGATGGAAATTTTACAATCTCCGGCAGCAAAATCAAAACAGGTCGACTGGCGGTTGATCATGCGGAACAGACCAATATAACGGCGGCCCTCACGGCCCCGGTATCCATGGGGGGGTCTGGCCTCAATCCTTTTGCCAAACCACTGGACCCGGCCATTATCGCCGCCATAAATTCGCTGGCGCAGGATGTTACCGGGAATGAGTTGCCAAAAATCCCCGATATGGTCGCCAATATCCGCCTGACCTATCTACAGGAAATCCCTGATTTTGGCGAGGCGACAGTTAGTCTGATTTACAACCATCGCGGAAAATATTTTGCCCGGGTGTTTAATTCTCCAAAGCGCGATATCGTGCCATCCTATGATATGCTGGACCTGAATATTCAGATTAAGCCCAAGGATAGTCACTGGACTGGAGAATTTGCCATTCAAAATATATTCGATAGCAATGCTGTCAGTTCCGTGTATACCGATGATTTCTTTCAGGGCTTTACCAGCAAACAATATTTGCCCCCACGGGTAATTACGGTAAATGTACGTTATAACTTTTAATTCCGGAATAAATCGGGCCGGTTAAGTGACCGGCCCGGTTTATCATTATATTCTTACCCGCCAGATCAAGGGGGATGCAGATGCTTATTTCCAAAAGAACTTTTCTTTTAACCGGGACCAGCTATTTCGCGGCGGCTGGAATTTCTGTTGCCGCCAGCAGTTTCGATGAGATGTCATATCCCCATTTGGTTCAGGGGCCAATGCTCGGTGCCGTAACCCCGACCTCCGCTCTTGTCTGGACGAGGGCAAATGGCGAATATGAAGTAGAAATACGGGTCGACACAGACCCGCTTTTCAAGCACCCGTTCGTTGCCAGCCGCCAGGTCACAAAATCAGGGAATGACTTTATCACGATACATTTCATCAGTGGCCTGAAAGAAGATACGGATTATTATTACCGCGTTTTTGTCAATAGGGGGAAAGACCTTGGACAATGGGCCCGTCAGCTTCCGGACCTGTCATTCCTGCCACCCTTCAATTTCAGAACGGCCCCGGCGGCGGGGTCCAAAGTAAAATTCCGGACAGCGTTCGGGTCCTGCGCCCGGCTGCAGGGCGATGCGATCCAGCCGATCTGGAATGCTGTTTCTCTGTGGAAACCAGACCTGTTTTTCTGGCTTGGCGATAACATATATGCAGATAGCAAAAACCCGGAAATTATTGCGGGGCAATATCGACAGCAGCGGGCTGTCCACGCCATGCAGAAAGTCAGCCGGACGGTTCCCCAGCTGGCAATCTGGGATGACCATGATTATGGCAGAAATGATTATGACCGGACGAATCCCGTCAGGGAAGAATCTCTTGATGTTTTCAAACGTTACTGGGCCAATCCGTATTATGGCCTGAAAAACACCCCCGGAGTCTTTTTTAATTATACATATGGCGGCGTAGATTTTTTCTTTCTGGATGGGAGATATTACCGTGACCCCGACAATCAGACAGATAATCAGCATAAAACCATGCTGGGACAGGACCAAAAGAAATGGTTGAAAGAAAGCCTGTTAAAGAGCACAGCCCCTTTCAAATTATTAATCTGTGGTACGGGCTGGTCGGATTCGGGGGCCGGGGACTCTGATTCATGGTCTTCCTTTCTATCGGAGAGAAACGAGATATTTGACTTTATCAGGGATCACAATATAGGCGGGGTTGTCCTTCTATCCGGCGACACCCATTATGGTGAAGTGAATGCAGTTCCATGGTCAGAAAAAGGCGGATATGACTTTTATAATTTTGTCAGTTCCCCGCTGGCCCAGGCCACAAGCAACAGTTTCCTGAAAAGAAAACCCGAGGTCCGCATCCGCACGCCATATTCCGGCACCACAAATTTTGGGGTAATTGATTTTGATTTGACTGCTGATGTACCCGTTTTAACATTCAATCTTGTCGGGGTTCATGGCGGCGCTGTTTTGAAACCTGTTATGTTAAAAGCCAGTGAATTGGTAAATGGCGTCACGACATGGGACAACAAGATCAGCACATAAAAAACCCCGCCGTCTATTCAAGACCGGCACGGATTGCGGCGGCGGCGGCCCAGGGCGCGATGGCGGCACTGAACAGGGTAAAGGCGCCGAGAAGCAGGATATGCTCTGTCGCCGGTTGCCCCGCGACAGAGGTCTGTACTGCCAGCACGCCGAAAATCAGCACCGGAATATAGAGCGGCAGAATAAGCAGCGACAGCAAAACCCCGCCCCGGCGCAGGGTAACCGTCAGTGATGCCCCGATGCCGCCGATAAAGCTTAACGCCGGAGTACCGACCAGCATGGTCAGGATCAGCGGCAGATAACCCCGCTCCGGCAAATTCATCAATATGCCGAGCAACGGGGTAATGATAATCAGCGGCAGCGAGCTGGTCAGCCAGTGGGCAATGAATTTCGCCATCACCACCAGCTCAAGCGGCACCGGGCTTAAGACAAACTGATCGAGCGAGCCATCCTCGTAATCGCCCTGAAACATATTATCCAGTGACAGCAGACATGACAGCAATGCCGCAACCCATATCACCCCGACCGATATCCTTTGCAGGATATTCTGTTCAGGGCCGATGGCAAAGGGGAACATGATCACGACAATAACAAAGAAAGCAACCACCATGGTCACACTGCTGCCATGGCGCAAAGCCAGACGCAGGTCACGGGCAATGATCAGCAGGGCCAGCCTCACCATAACGGAGCCTCCCGAGGAGAGGTCTGTTGCCTCGACCTGTAATCCTGCATATTCAACTGTCCGGTTTTTTGCGGATCAAGGCCAAGGCCGATATGGGTTGCGGCGAGTATCCGGCCACCGCCGCACAGATGCCCGTCCATCAGCTCCGCCAGCAGGCCAACGCCCTCGCTGTCCAGCCCGACCGTCGGCTCGTCAAGCAGCCAGATTTTGCCCGGATGACATAATACCCGCGCCAGCGCCGCCCGCCGCGCCTGCCCGGAGGACAGATAGCAGACCGGCAGGTCAAGACAATGATCAATACCGATCAGGGCGGCTTTCTCGCCGATATCGCCGTCAAAATGCTCCAGACCGGCCCAAAAATCCAGATTTTCCGCCACCGTCATTTCCGCCTTCAGGCTGTTCTTATGGGCAAGATAACAGATATTCTGACTGATCCAGTCCCTGTCACCCAGAATATCATCCAGCATATCATCATGACAAAAGCTTATACTGCCCTGCTGTGCAGGCAGGAGACCGGCAATAATTTTCATCAGGCTGGATTTTCCGGAACCGTTCGGCCCGCTCAGGACAAGCGCCCGGCCCGGCGGCAGATCAAATGCAAGATCGGAAAAAACCGGGCGGTCCCCCCGGATACAGGTTAGATTATCACCCCGCAATATGTCGTTCACTGAAAAATCCACTCTCTCTTTTCAGTGAGCTATAGCATTTATTGACCGATGTTGGAACCGGACTGTCAGATATTTTTCGGCATCATCCGTCTGGCCCAGATCAACAGGGCGGAGGCCAGACTGAACAGGGCGGTTCCGGCGATAATATCACCGGCATGGCCGGTCCAGCTCGCAACAGTCTCGGCCCCGCTGGTGCCGGTTGTGGCAAAAATCAGAAATGTACTGATCATCAGAAATGACAGGATGAATTTCGACCAGGGGAATGACTGCCGGGCAGGTTTATATGAAAAAGATGACGGGGGTAAAAGGTAAGTATGCCGGGCCATGTCTGTTATCTCCTCTGAAGTGATTTAATGGAGAAAATATAAAATCCCAATAAGGTGTCAGCATGACATAAAAAAGGTAATTTATGGGCAGATTGTGGCAGATATGCCCCATTCCGCATCAGCCGAATAATTCGACATCCTCCTGATCATGATCGCCGCCCTGACCATGCAGATAACTGTTAAACATCTGGATCAATTCCTCTTCATCATCAAATTCTGCGTTGATAATATCATCCTGCATATTGTGGATAATGAAATTGATCTCCGAGCCTGAGTCCCCGGTCGAAATTCTGCCTCTCGCCGCTGTGCCGGGTGCTGGCAGGTCAAGTAATTTTATCTTCATCCCGCCCGATGAATAATCCATTATCTGAACGGCGATTATGTCATCATGTCCGTCAAGCGTAATTGTCGAGGTGACAGACGTCATGAAACGTTCTGCACTGCGCCGTTCATTCTCATCCAGAGCGCACTGGACAATATCCATCATATGAGTACGGATTGACAGGACCTGTATCGCGAGCTTTTCCGAAATCTGGTTTATTTCTTCCACAATGGAGACATTGCTGTTGGCCTCTTGGGAAATATCGCGGGTACCGTCAGTCACTGTCTGGACACTGACCCGGGCCTCCGCCACACTGTCGGCTATTCTCATCGTCGCCTCACCCTGCCGGGATACTTCGGCGCGGATGATATCCGAAGATGACTGGACATCGTCAATGCTTGCCTTGATCTGCTCTATGTCTTTTACCGCATCGCCGACCCGGGCCTGAATACCATCGACATGTTTGGTGATATCCTCAATTGACCGGGTTGTCTGATTCGCCAGCGCCTTGACCTCCGACGCCACCACCGCAAACCCCTTGCCGGCATCCCCCGCCCGGGCGGCCTCAATAGTCGCATTGAGGGCCAGAAGATTGGTCTGATGGGCTATCCGATTGATCAGGCTGATAATCTCGCCTATTCCCTGTGCGGCATCCTCAAGCCCGGATATGGTTTGCCGGGTGTCGGTACTGATGGTAACCGCCTTGCGGGTCAATTCTGTTGTCTGTTCCATCTGGCGGGTAATTTCCTCGACAGCCGCCCGCAAGCCTTCCGCCGATTGCTGGACATTGGTGGTGTTTTCAAGGGCCTGGGCCGCCCCGTCGGCAACAATATCGGTTTTGTCGCCGACGGTTTTGGCCGATTGCGTCAACTGGGCGGCAATGTCATTGGCCTTTTCCGCCTCTATGGTAATATTCTGGATATTTTCCTGAAGCTCTATGTCAATTGAATCCGCCATTTTAAACAGGCTGGTTTTGGTCTGCCCGGCAAATTCCTTGAGATATTTCAGCTCATCCTCAATCTGATTCTTGATATCCCCCGCCAGATTGGCCTTGAGGGTCATTTTGCGAACTTCTTTTTTCTGCTGGCCTGTTTCGTCTTTTTCCTTTGCCAGTTGATCGCGGGCCTTCTCCAATTCGGACTTTATGCCCGTGCTGACAATGCCAATCGCCACAATATTGTTGAATAATTGCCGCCAGACCAGCAGTCCCATGGCCAGAATGACGGCAGCGGTCGCCAGAATAATCAGGGCCGGCAACGGGGCAACGGAAAAAAGAAGCCACAGGCCAGTGACCATCAAGACCATATTTGCCCAGAGGACAGTAAAAATAATCCACATGTTTTTCCGGTCTGAAAAATGCCTGGTTAAGTTTGGCAAATTGCCTGTTGATATCATCATCGGGACTCCCCCTGTTAATTTCAAGACTTTACTTCTTCAAGATATAGGCTCTATTTATTAATAAAATGTATATCTTAAATAAAGAATAATAATACAATGATATATACTTAAGGATGTATATAAAATATCATTCGATCCATACCGGTCTTGCAAGATTACGGGCAGTCCCTATATTAGGGATTATGTCTGGAAACAAGCCAGAAACAAGCCAGAAACAAGATAGTAACAAGCCAGAAACAGGAATAATATGACAAAAACCGGCAATTTTATCCGCGAGTTTTTTCGTCAGGAATCTTTCGCCGGATTGCTGCTGATGACAACGGCGCTTTTGGCGATTTTAATATCAAACTCGCCGTTGCGTCTTTTCTATGATGCGCTGCTTGATACCCCTGTCGCCATACAGGTTGGGGCGCTGGTGATCGCCAAACCTCTGCTGCTGTGGGTCAATGACGGTCTTATGGCGATCTTCTTTTTTCTCATTGGCCTTGAACTTAAAAGGGAGTTTCTGACCGGGGAATTGAGCAACCCGCAGAATATTATCCTGCCCGCCGTCGGGGCCATTGGCGGCATGTCTGTGCCGGCGCTGTTCTATCTGTTTTTTAACCAGCATGATCCGACAGCCCTGAAAGGATGGGCAATCCCGACCGCAACCGATATTGCCTTTGTTCTGGGGATACTCGGGTTGCTGGGCAGCCGGATACCGGCGAGTTTGAAAATTTTCCTGACATCGCTGGCAATCTTCGACGATATTGGCGCGATCGTTATTATCGCTCTTTTCTACACCGGCAATATTTCACTTGGCGCATTGATCATTGTGGCCGGCGCCATAATTTTACTTGCCGTCCTGAACAGGTATGGTGTGGTGACCAAAAGCATATATATAGCCGTTGGCGTCGTTATGTGGGTCGCCATGCTGAAATCCGGGGTCCATGCGACATTGGCCGGTGTCATTCTCGCCTTCTTCATTCCGATAAAAGACCGGCGCAACCCGGACAAGTCACCGCTAAAGGAACTTGAACAGGATCTTCATGCTGTTGTCGCCTTCATTATCCTTCCTCTCTTTGCCTTCTGCAATGCCGGGATTTATTTTGGCAATGTCAGCATCGCCGACGTTACCCATCCGATTACAGTTGGCATTGCCGCCGGCCTGTTTCTTGGCAAACAGGTCGGGGTTTTCGGCCTGTGCTGGATGGCAATCAAAAGCGGGCTGTGCCGCCTGCCCGAAGATTTCGGCTGGCGACAGCTCTACGGCGCATCCATTCTGTGCGGGGTTGGCTTTACCATGAGTCTCTTCATTGGCTCGCTGGCCTTTGAGGAGACGGGGGTGAACCTGATCTTTGATGAGCGGCTTGGCATTTTGATCGGGTCAATCCTGTCAGGCCTGCTCGGCTATCTATTACTGAAACGTCCCCGTAAATCATAAAAGGAATTATAAGGGAAATTATGAATTTTTCCTTGAGGATTGCCGGATTTTAGTGCAGAAAGCAGGGAGAAAACGTCACCCTTTAACCTCACAAGGAGAACCCCCGTGGCAACTATAGGTCAGGACAGCCTGAACACCCGTCAGACATTAAATGTGAATGGCAGGGAATATGACTATTATTCCCTTGAGAAAGCGGCGGAGAAGCTCGGCGATATTTCCCGCCTGCCCTATACCCTGAAGGTTCTGCTGGAAAATCTGCTGCGTTATGAGGACGGACAGACCGTCACCACCGACGATATTCAGGCGATTGTTGACTGGCAGGATAATCTGGGGGCCAAAACCCGGGAAATTCAATATCGCCCGACCCGGGTGCTGATGCAGGATTTTACCGGGGTGCCTGCCGTGGTTGACCTCGCCGCGATGCGTAACGCCATGAAGGATATGGGCGGCGATCCCCAGAAAATAAATCCTCTCAGCCCGGTTGATCTGGTGATTGACCATTCTGTTATGGTTGACAGGGCCGGAACAGCGGGTGCGGTAAAGGAAAATGTTGACCTCGAAATGACGCGCAATGCGGAACGCTACCAGTTCCTGAAATGGGGACAGGGCAGTTTTGACAATTTTTCCGCCGTGCCCCCCGGAACCGGCATCTGTCATCAGGTAAATCTGGAATATATCGCCAAAACTGTCTGGAGTTCAGACATTGGCGGGCGCAGCGTTGCCTATCCCGATACCTGTGTCGGCACCGATTCCCACACCACCATGATCGGCGGCCTTGCGGTGCTGGGCTGGGGCGTCGGCGGGATTGAGGCCGAGGCCGCAATGCTCGGACAACCGATTTCCATGCTGATCCCCGAAGTGGTTGGCTTCAAGCTCACCGGGAAATTATCCGAAGGTATCACCGCGACCGACCTTGTACTGCGGGTGGTTGAAATGCTGCGCGAACTGGGTGTCGTTGGCAAATTCGTCGAATTTTACGGCAGTGCGCTCAGCGAGCTTAGCCTTGCCGATCAGGCGACCATCGCCAATATGGCGCCGGAATATGGGGCCACCTGCGGCTTTTTTCCGGTCTCGACCCAGACGCTGGATTACCTGCGCCTGACCGGGCGGGAAGAGGATAATATCGCCCTGGTCGAAGCCTATGCCAAAAAGCAGGGCATGTGGCTTGACAATAGTTCAGCCGAGCCGGTCTATACCAGCAGGCTTGAGCTTGATATTTCCACCATTGAGCCGAATATCTCCGGCCCGAAACGGCCTCAGGACCGGGTGGCGCTGAAAAATGCCGCCACCGCCTTTGATTCGGTTCTGGCCGGTTTTGGCAAGGCTGCTGAAAAAGATACCGCCTTTGACGTGGCTGGCACCGATCACGGCATCCGCAATGGTGATGTGGTAATCGCGGCAATCACCTCCTGCACAAATACCTCCAATCCCGGCGTAATGCTGGCGGCGGGACTGGTCGCCAAAAAGGCCCACGCGCTGGGCCTGACCAGCAAACCATGGGTCAAGACCTCTCTCGCCCCCGGCTCGCAGGTGGTGACCGACTATCTGGTCAAGGCCGGGTTGCAGCAGCATCTGGATGCGATGGGCTTTAACCTGGTCGGTTATGGCTGCACCTCCTGTATTGGCAATTCCGGCCCGCTGGCCGCGCCGATATCCGAAGCGATCAATGCCAATGATCTGGTCTGCACGGCAGTCCTGTCCGGCAACCGTAATTTCGAGGGCCGCATATCACCGGATGTCAAGGCCAACTATCTCGCCTCGCCGCCGCTGGTGGTCGCCTATGCCATCGCCGGGTCCCTGACCGTCGACATTGCCAATGCCCCGCTGGCACAGGACAAAGACGGCAATGATGTCTATCTGCGGGATATCTGGCCGACCAATCAGGAAATTTCCGAGGTAATTGCCGCCTCGCTCACCCGCGAGATGTTTATTGACCGTTACAGAAATGTCTATGCCGGGACCGCCGCATGGCAGGCCATTGAGGTGGATGAGGGCGAAACCTATGCCTGGGACGCGGCCTCGACCTATATTCAGCATCCGCCCTATTTTCAGGGCATGAGCAAGACGCTTGACGGCGGCTTTGCCGATATTACGGGCGCACGGCTGCTCGCCCTGCTCGGCGACAGCATCACCACCGACCATATTTCTCCGGCGGGCGCCATCAAGGCCGACAGCCCGGCAGGTAAATATCTTCAAGAGCATGGCATAGAACGCAAGGATTTCAACAGCTATGGCTCGCGGCGCGGCAATCACGAAGTGATGATGCGCGGCACATTTGCCAATATCCGCCTGCGTAACCTGATGGCCCCGGGGACCGAGGGCGGCTGGACCACCCATTATCCGTCGGGCGAGGTGATCAGCATTTATGACGCTGCCATGCGTTACCAGAATGCCGACACGGCACTGGTGGTGGTTGGCGGCAAGGAATATGGTACCGGTTCCAGCCGTGACTGGGCGGCCAAGGGCGTGGGCCTTCTTGGCGTCAAGGCGGTGCTGGTGGAAAGTTTCGAGCGTATTCACCGCTCCAACCTTGTCGGCATGGGCGTGCTGCCGCTGCAGTTCAAGGCAGGGGATAACCGCGAAACACTGAAACTTGCCGGTACTGAAATATTTGACATCACCGGCATCGCGGGCGGCATCACCCCCGGACAGGATGTCGATGTCAAGATTACCTATGCCGATGGCTCAACGAAGAATATCACGGTTCTGTGCCGTATCGATACGGCGAATGAAGTTGATTATTACGCCAATGGCGGCATCCTCCATTATGTCCTGCGCAACCTCGCTGCGGAATAGGGAATAGGGCACAGATCATTCGGTCTGTCGGGCAATCCTCTTGTTGAGGGCGGGAGGGACTTGTGTCCTCCCGTCGGGAGACTTCTCCCGACTGGCCCGGTGCGGGACATCGCCGTCACGGACCCCGACCAGAATACGAAAGGCTTCGGCATTGGCGGCGACCACAATGGCCAGCATCATAAAGGTCAGGAAGCCGGTCACCGTTTCAATGAAGAATGTCGAAATAATATAATTAACCGACATTTCCCCGGCCAGTCTTTTCAGCAGCCAGGACAGGGTATAGCTGTATATGCCAAGCGGCAGAAACCCCCTGATCGCCACCCACCACAGGGTCACGGTATAGCCCCGGGTGCGGTTCCATACCTCACGAAAACCAAGCGATGACCGGCCAAGGGCAAATCCCGCCGTGAAAAGCGACAATCGCACCAGCAATGGCGAGAAGATCAACATAACGACAAAAGTACTTTTCACCGCCAGCCGCTGAATAACCGCGTCGGAAAACAGCACCCCCTGCCCCTGATAATAGATCATCATGCCAATGGAAATCATCAGGGTTGGCACCAGAAGAGCCATGGAAATCACAATAATCCTGAGGGCGGTCCGCAGCAGCCGGATGACGGAAAGCCGTCTGCCGCTAAAGCCGGTTTTTAGCATCTGGCGATAGCTGGCATATTTTGACCCGAGCAGAAACTGCCGGTACCAGACAATGGCGAAGGCCGCCGTGACCAGATTGAGGATATAATTACCATGCAGCTGAATATGATACTTCCTGAGCAGGATTTGTTCGGCAATCCCGACCCCGACCCACAGAATGAGCGGCCCGTAAATCAGCCGGAAGAAATGCGGCAGATGGGTGCTGAGGAAATGGTAACTTTCTCCTATTGATGTCCCCACAGTTAATTTCTGTTCCGGCAAAATCTGTTTTCCCTGCTTGTATATTTTATCCAGCCTATCACATCTGCGGCAAACTCACCATAGTGTGATTGGCAGTTTATCCTGTGTCAGGTTACGCTACAGACATGAAAATAACTTTACATATGATGAAAATTTTATCTGTTTTCTGTGCCGTTATATTTTTGACTTTCGGCATTTCCCGGGCGGAATCACCTGACGGAAAGCTTTCCCTGCAAAATCCGGTTGTTGTCGAGCTTTTTACGTCCCAGGGATGCAGTTCCTGCCCTCCTGCTGATGACGTTCTGGCAGAATTCAGCCGACAGAAAGATATTCTGGCCCTCAGCTATTCAGTTGATTTCTGGGATTATCTCGGCTGGAAAGATACATTCGCCCAGCCTGATTGTGTCATCCGACAGAGAAAATACAATATCTCCCTCGGGAAAAGCGGTATTTATACCCCGCAAATGATCATTCAGGGCACTCATGACCTTGTCGGGTCACGGCAACAGACTGCCAAACGGATGGTGGCCCGGATGCGCGCGGATATGACGGCACGGCAACAGGCCACACCCGATATTATTTTCACACTGGCCGGAAATATGATTGACCTGGGAATCAGTCCCCGAAAGACCGGAAGCTCCCCCCGCGCCACCATATGGATTATCGGGTATGATTATGAAAAAACCGTGACGATCACCGATGGTGAACTCAAGGGGCAGATCAAAAAATATCATAATGTTGTTCAGGCCATCAAACGCATCGGCAGCTGGAGGGGGAAAGATATCAGATTGACCCTGTCCCGACAGGATATTGGTGAGCGGGATTATGACGGCTATGCCCTGCTTCTGCAGACCGGGGGAACCGGGCCGATCATTGCGGCAGCAAAGCTAAAGCTGAACTAGGGCCAGGGCAATCATAACATCATCTTTTGATTTAATGGTCGGGGAGACAAGATTCGAACTTGCGACCCCCTGTACCCAAAACAGGTGCGCTACCAGGCTGCGCCACTCCCCGACAGGATTAAATCTGATGTGAAGGCTTAATACAAGAAGCCGTAGCCAAGAGCAAGGGCATTTATGCGCCAGATCGACATTTTTTCTGCCTGATCATTTTATACAGGCCGGGAAGCATACGGGCCGCCGCGTCACCAATATATCGATACGGGACCGTCACAGGGACATTTGGCAAAAAAAAGCCTTGCCGGTTAGGGCAAGGCTTAAGTGTCAAGTACTTATCAGGGCTAAAGTACTCAGGGTATCTCAAACAAGGATAATCGGAACCAATGCCCGTCCGCAATTATGACGGACGTCACTTGTCCCATGTTTTCATGATCTCCGCCCGACGCCGGATCAATCCCCCGGCGACATAAATGCACAGACCACCGACCAGAATAGTTACGATCATAAATGTTGCGGGAAGAAGTAAACTTGGCCCTGCAAGCATGATGGACATCAACAATAACAACGAGACAATGCCACATCCAATGAACGTAATTGTATTAGCCATACCTTATCCTTTTCAATTACAATGAGTATTATTACAGCCCCGGAGAACTGCTATCATTGATATAGGTCAATTAAAGCCATGTTTCAACAAGATTTTTGGCCGGGGTCAGATCCTACAGATCTTCGCGATAGAAAATATGCTGTCCCACCTGAAGCGTCGGCTGAAGATATTTTGCCCAGCGGGGATGAACATATTTGGCATGATAGTGGGTGGAGTCCGCCGTAAAGTCACTCAGGGCATTGAGCAGAACCCCGCCGGCAACGCGCCGCGCCCTGTTCCACGCCGCCCTTTCATAGGGATTATCGGACAGTCCGTCACAGGCAAAGGAAAACTGGCAGTGATGGCGCCTTTTTTCATTCTGGAAAACGACCGCACAGATATTATCCGGATAATGCCGGTCCTTTACCCGGTTCAGAACAACATAGGCTACGGCGACCTGACCCTCGAAAGGCTCGCTTCTGGCCTCGAAATATACTGCCTGGGCAAGGCACCTGAAGGCTTTCGGGGAAATATTTCCCGGCAGACGGGTCAGGAGACTCTTCACATCAGCGTCATAAAAGTCTGACGGGTCAATGATCTCTGCCTTTTGAGGGTTTTGACCGTTCGGGTGCTGAACCGAGGCTTCAACCGTCCCGGTCCGGCCTGAAATATAAAAAACCGGAAGGGCCAGAAGGGCAAAAACGGCTATTCTTGTAACAAGCTTACTTTTCTTCATAAGTCATGCTCCTGCTTTACCGGCTTGCGCCGGATGGTGTAATTTTGCCGAAATTCCGTTCGGCAAAAATGTCTCGACAGTTTATTCACTGTCGAAACCCTCTTGCGACCTGGCACTTTTTCATGCTTGTTATTATGAAGATTTCGCGGGGGTGTCCTTATAACCCCTGTCCCGCACCGGGTAAGCCATTTCCGGAATTCTGGCACAGAATTCCGGCCCGGATTTTCCGACAATCCCGAACTGCCCCGATTCCCCGGAGCAAGTCGTAATCGCCGCGCAGCATTCTCTGCGATACGCCATGATTCGGCGCGATTTATATCAAATTTTATCCTTTTGTCAATCTTTTGTCAACTTTCGGCCTGTCGTCAGTCTCTGGCAGAAAGGCCGTGCAATCATTTTCCGTTCAGGCTATTCTGCTGTGCATGACTGGAAAATCTGTTAAACTCAACCCGTTACAAAAGCGCACGCTGGCGCTGTTTCAACTGCTCGCGAGGTCGCCGGAAACCGGCAGTCTGAACGAGAAAACCGGGGAAGTGACGATTTTCGGACCGGGACAGCTTATGGCATCAGCCCATGGTGATCATCTTCATATCGGCCAGTATGTAATTGCCGAATCAGATGCCAGCGGATTTGCCAATGAGGCAGTATGGCGGGCACTGGCGCGCAAGGGGTTGATCATATCTGCCTTTCCGGGGCAGCTCACCCTGACCCGGCGGGGACTGGCCTTTGATACGGGTCTTATGGACCAATTCGAACATTCAGATCATTAGGAGAATAACATGATGAAAAAGAAATTCCCCTCTATCTTAAAAAATATTGCAGCAATATGTACCGCCTGCCTGATTGTCGGGACCATGGCGGCCCCGGCAATGGCCAAATCCCTTGCCGAGGTTATTGCGGGAGATCACCGCGCCCCGGCCCACAAGGCCCGGGACAAGTATCGCCACCCTGAAGAAACTCTTGAATTTTTCGGTCTGAAGCCGGAGATGACCGTGGTTGAGATATGGCCCGGCGGCGGCGGATGGTATCAGGAGATTCTCGCCCCCTACCTGCATGATCGCGGCATTTATTACAGCGCCGGTTTTGATCTTTCGGCCACAAAAGGCTTCACCCATGAGGCCAATGAAAAAATTTTCGCCCGGATAAAGGATCAGCCGGAGCTTTATGGCAAGATCATTGTCACCGAACTGGCCCCGCCGGAAAAAGTCACCATCGCCCCTGCGGGGTCCGCCGATATGGTGCTGTCCTTCCGTAATTTTCATAACTGGCAAATGGGGGGGACTGAAAAGGCAGTGCTGAAGGCAATCTATACCGCCCTGAAACCGGGGGGGATTTTCGGCATCACCGACCACAGAAATGAAACGGCGCAAAAGAATGACGG
>Ga0256829_1001713_pt1 | contig 17457 bp, 17 predicted proteins | sample 131447metaG_FD_185979 | JGI IMG/M metagenome (GOLD analysis project Ga0256829, IMG submission 185979) | Hydrothermal vent microbial communities from Lau Basin, Pacific Ocean - 131-447 | ecosystem: Environmental > Aquatic > Marine > Hydrothermal vents | place: Pacific Ocean: Lau Basin | collected...
GACATCAGATTGAATGTTATGATTTTTGGCGATGTCTTTGATAATGAGGGTACTCTTTTTGTAAGAGTGAATAATTCTTTTATATGTTTCATCCATTTCTTTCAATGAGTCTTCATTCCCATCCATGGCTTTTGTAAATACTTGAATATTTTTTAGAATTTGGTAGCGAAGATTTTTATAAAACTCTTGTTCCTCTTTAGTGGGAGAATTATAAAAATAATCTAAATCATAGAGCATATCTTTGATGACTTTTGCTGCTGTTGCTATATAGTTTAGTTCTTGGATTTGTTTATTTAGAAGCTTACTATATTCTTCATCAGTGTTAATTGTGGATAATTCGGAGGTATAGCGGTATATTTCACCTTCTAAAAGACGAATTTTTCTATAAATCATTGTATATTCAGTATTAAATTGCTGCGTATATCTGTCTAAAATTTTATCAATGGCCATAGTATCTTGTAAAACTTTTGCAGGGGGAACATGAATGGCAAGTAAAGCAAATTCTTCAACTTTTACATAAAGTCTATTGATTTCTTTTTTAAGTGCTTCTGCTGCAATTTCTGGTACTTCAATAGACACATTTGATATATATTTTGTGATTTCATCATGCTTTTTATGAAAATATTTTTGGGTAAAAGTAGTTAATTTCCCAATAAATGGATACCAAAGAAGGACACCTAAAATATTAAATACAGTATGAAAAAGTGCTATCTTAATAACGGAATTTAAAGGTGAAAAAAAGAAATTCACTAGATGTATGAGTTGATATAAAAAAAGTAAACTTATAAGACCAGTAGAAACATTAAACAAAAGATGTGCCAGGGCCACTCGTTTTTTATCTGCAATACCGCCTATAGCACCCAAAAGAGCTGTAATGGTTGTTCCTATATTTGCACCGATTACAAATGCAGCTGCAGCTTCAAAGCCTATAACATGTGTATAAAGTGCACTTTGTATAATTGCAATAGAAGCTGAACTAGATTGTATAAGTGCAGTTAAAGCAATTCCAAGTAAAGCATACCAATATGGTGTAGCAAAAGTATAGTTTGCTATATCAAAATTTTGGGAAATGTTAGCAAAACTTTCTTTCATCCCCTCAAGGCCTAAAAAAATTAGCCCAAAACCGACAAATATACCAAAATAATTTTTCCATTTGGAAGTATCTTTGCTTAGAACTTGACCCAACCCACCTATGCCTATAACAGCATAAGAAAGTAGTGTAATATCCATGCTAAAGCCTACAAGTGCAACGATCCATGCTGTTATTGTTGTACCAATATTACTTCCAAGTATAATAGCTATACTACTCTCTAGTGTCATAAGTTGGGCACCGACCAAAGAGAGTGCCATAAGTGTCACTATGGAAGAACTTTGAAAAATTGCAGTAGAAAAAATACCTGTTAAAAGACTTGTAAAATGTGTTTTTGTCGCAGTTTGAACAATTTGTTTAAAAGTACGTCCAGCAGAAAACTTTATTTGTTCTTCAATATAAAGCATACCAAAGAGAAAAAGTCCTAAACCAGAAAATGCCTCAATCCAAATCTGATAATGCTCCATTTAGAAATCTTTGTTCTTCTTACGTTTTCTTTGTAGATTGATTGTAGGTATATAAAATTCTAAATTTCCAACTTTTTTGATACTTATTTTTTTACATGTAAGTAAGTCTTCTAAATTTTCTATACTTTTTTGATCAAAGAGTAAATGTATATCGTCCATCGTTAAAGGTCTTTTATCAAGAGTATTGAGTATATCTTCTTTTGTATGATAAACATTATTTGCTTCGGCATGAACTCTTGATGCTATATGAATAGGTAAATCGGCATCAAATGCAAGGGCTATATCGTGTAATTCTTTATAACTCACTCCGGTTATAGGATATGCCGGCGGTCTATCTATTGTACCTATATCTATGCGTTGGCACTTTATTTGTTTGAGTACATCACCCAGTTTTTGTATTTCACTTTGTGTATCATTGAGACCATGAACAAAAAGTATTTCAATAAAAAGTTTTCCTGTATATATTTTGCTAAAATCTATAACTCTTTGCACAATATTTTTTATATTTATATCTTGATGTGGTCTATCTATTTTTCTAAATATATCACTGCTGATGGCATCAAGAGAGAGTTTTACTTCATCGAGTTTTAACAAAGAAGCAAAAACTTTTTCATTTACTAAAGTTGCACTATTTGTAAGTATAAGTGTTTGAGTATTTTCCTTTATTTCATTAATAGCATCAATAAGTTCATCAAGATATGGGTAAAGAGTAGGCTCCCCATTCGCTGTTAATGTTATAACATCAATTTTATCATGAAGATGTTTTTTAAGCGCTGTAATTATATCTGCAACACAAATAGTTTGCGTCTGCTTATTTACAGTTGCACTTGGAGCGAGTTCACAATACAAACAGTCAAAATTACATTGCTTGTTAGCAGGGGAGAGGTCGATACCCAAACTCATACCAAAACGGCGTGAGTTTATAGGCCCAAAAATAATGTTATTTTGTGCTGACACGATGGCACTCTTTAATGAAGTGCTGTGCATTTTCAACTGGTACATCTGGTAGTATTCCATGACCTAAGTTAAATATATGACGTTTACCCTGCATAACATTTTGAATCTCTTGTACTGCCTCAGTTGTAGCTTCTTTAGAGTAAAGACGAGATGGTTCCATATTTCCCTGAAGTATATATTTATTTCCAAGTTTTTCTTTGGCTAATTCCATAGGTGTGGACCAATCTACACCAAAAACATCAAAATTTCCATATACATCATTTAAAAATGCAGGTACACCTTTAGGAAAGATGATAATAGGAATATGTGGATACTTTTCTTTCAAATATTCGGAAATTTCTACCATATATTTCCAAGAAAATTCATCATATTTATTTGGTTCAATTGCAGCTGCCCATGAGTCAAATATTTGTACAACATCTATGCCGGCTTCTATTTGTTTTTGCATATAAAGTTTTACGACTTCTGTTACTTTTGCAAGAATTTTATGGAGTAATTTTGGATTAGAATACATCATTTTTTTACAAATATTATAGGTCTTTGAGCCTTGCCCTTCTATCATATATGTCGCAAGTGTCCAAGGTGATCCTGTAAATCCAATGAGTGCTTTGTCATCTGCTAGTTTTGTTTTAATGAGTTTAATTGTATCGTACACATAAGTAAGTTTGCTTGCAGCTTCTTCTCCGCCTATGAGTCTGTCAATATCTTCATCATTTTTAATCGGGTCAGAAAATTTTGGACCTTCACCTTTAACAAAAGACAAATCCATACCCATTTCATCAGGAATAACAAGAATATCACTAAACATAATGGCAGCATCTACCCCAACAATATCAACAGGCTGTAAGGAAACTTCACAAGCCATTTCAGGGTTGTGACATAGGTTTAAAAAATCACCTGCTTTGGCACGAACACTCATATATTCCGGTAAATAACGACCGGCTTGTCTCATCATCCATACCGGAGTATATGGAGTCTCTTTTCCAAAACATGCGTCTACAAATATTTTACGAGTTGGCATTGAATGCCTCCCTAGATTGAATTTTAATTTTTATTCCCATCTTCACTCCTTCTATAATTAAATAATTTAATGCTTTCCAACTTTACCCAAAAAGTATAAACCAACGGATACCGCTGTGATTGAGAGTGCAAGATAAAGCATCTCTAATGCACCATGAAATTCAGTATGTCCTACTTTTTGGAAAAAACTTACAACCAATACCATAACAATAACTTTGGAAATTTTGTCTTTTAGCTGGTCAAGTGAATGAATAGCAAGAATTTTATTCTCTTTTTCATTGCCTTTAGCAGGGTCAATATCTGAAATAAACAACTCATATAATCCAAATGAAAAGAGAAGCATAACGACGCCTATGAGGTATAAATCAACCGCACCAATGATACCGCCGACAACATCTTCATGAAAATGTTGTGGATGTGTATGGTTTATATAAACATTAAACACCATTTTTGCCGTATTATATACATCAAAACTTGCTACTATGAAAAGAGCGATAGCACCAACAAGCCCAAATATAACTGCAAGTATAACAATAAATCGAGAAGCCCAAAGTCCACTCTCAAATATTCTTTCTATCATTTAAATTTCGCCTTGCATTTCTATCCATTTTTGAGCTATTCTTACCGCATTTGTAGCTGCACCTACTCTGAGATTGTCAGCAGCGATAAACATATGAAGCATATTGTTTGAGAATAAATCATTTCGAATACGTCCAACAAATGTTTCATTTTTATCTATACATGTTGCAGGCATAGGGTAGAGTGCTTCATCCGGATTATCTAAAATCACTAAATTTGGTGCTTTACTGAGTATAACTCTTGCTTCATTAGCTTCTATCTGAGAATCAAATGTCATTGTAATAGATTCAGCATGACCACGGAGTGTCGGTACTCGAACGCAAGTAGCACTAAGAGCAACTTCTTTGTGTAAAATTTTTGTTGTTTCATTGACCATTTTCATCTCTTCTTTTGTATAGCCATTGTCTGTAAAAACATCTATTTGAGGAATAACATTGAGTGCGATTTGTTGGTTAAATGCTTTGTGCTCTGCTTCATCAAGATTAAATGCAAAAAATGCCTGCATTTGATTAACAAGCTCTTTCATAGCAGATTTTCCGGCTCCACTTGTTGCCTGATAAGTGTCTACGTCAACACGCACTAAGTCATAAGCATCATCAAGTGGCTTAAGTGCTTGAACCATTTGTATAGTTGAACAGTTCGGATTAGCGATTATGCCTGTATCTTTCCACTTTGCAATATCTTGAGGATTAACTTCAGGTACGACAAGAGGAACATTTTCATCCATTCTAAAGTGAGATGTGTTGTCAATAACAACAGCACCTGCAGCAACTGCGGCAGGTGCAAATTCTGCACTGACACTTCCCCCAGCACTAAACAAAGCAATTTCTACATCTTCTTGTATAAACACATCATTTGTAAGTTCTAAAATATCAATGCTTTCTCCATTATATTCAACCTGTTTTCCAACACTTCTCGCACTTGCTAAAGGTATTAATTTATTAAGAGGAAAATCAATTTCTTCTAAAACTCTTAAAATTTCTTCACCTACTGCACCATTGGCACCTATAACTGCTACATTATATTTTTTCATTATATTTTCTCCAATTTTATTTTCTTACATGTAAAAAGAGTTCATCTTTTTGTATCTCTTGACTTTCGCTGAGTATAATTGCACGCTCTATAACAGAAAGGAGTTCTCTTATATTGCCTGGCCAGCTGTATTCTAAAAGTTCACTTTTTGCTTGTGGTGATAATGTTTTTGATTCAAATTTGTACTTTTGGCAATTTTGTACAATCATCGCTTCTGCTATATCTAAAATTTCATCTTTTCGCTCTCGTAATGGTGGAATGTGTAGAGGAATTGTATTGAGTCTGTAGTAAAGGTCTTCTCTGAATTCACCATTCTTTATTTTTTCATCTAAATTTGCATTTGTAGCAGAGATAACTCTTATATCTATTTTTATAGCTTTTGATGAGCCAAGACGTCGTACCTCTTTTTCTTGTAGTGCGCGAAGTAATTTTGCTTGAACTGCATAAGGCATTTCTCCTATTTCATCTAGGAAAAGTGTACCATCTTGTGCAAGTTCAAATTGACCTGCTTTTGCTGCACTTGCATCTGTAAAAGCACCTTTTTCAAATCCAAATAGCTCACTTTCTATTAGATTTTCAGGAATTGCTGCCATATTTATAGCAACAAAAGGCTTTTTCGCTCTTGGAGAATTTTTATGTATATATGAAGCAAACACTTCTTTTCCTACGCCGCTTTCACCTAAAAGCAATATACTTGCATCTGTTTTTGATGCTTTGTCTGCCATTGATAAAACTTTTTTGAGTGCCTCAGACGAACCCAAAAAATCACTTGTTGTTTTTTTGACTTTTTTTATAGATTTTTTTACTTTTTGAATAGTCGCTTCACGTTTAATAGCATCAATAAGTGCATCAATATCAAAAGGCTTAAGTAAAAAATCTTTTACGCCAAGATGAATTGATTCGATTGCGCGGCTCAGTGTCGCATTCCCCGTCATTATGATAACTTCATATCTGCCTTTTAGCTCTTTGACAAACTCAATACCATCAATTCCAGGCATATTAATATCTGTAATAACTAATTCAAAACTGCTGTCAAGTGCTTTGAGTGCATCTTTTGCATTTTTAAATGTTTTGATTTCGAACTCTTTGTAATCGCTCATAGCAATTTCAAGAGATTTACGCATATTAATATCATCTTCTACTATTGCTATTTTCACAAAAAGTCCTATTCATTCGGCTGTTTTTAAGGCTGTAATTTTAGCAAAATTATCATTAAAATCGACTTTGAAGCAGGTTGTCTTAAGTGTTAAAATTGTTGTTGAGGTATTTTGAAAGTTGGAAGTTTTTTCCCTATGTTTCACATTGAGCCCAAGTTTATGTACATAAGCTATAAATTTTTCATTCTTTAAAGAAATAATTTGTTTCAAATTTTTGTTGTTGTTTGTTTGTAAGATAAGGCTGTTTGTACTGACACCTGTACATTTTTGCATGGCGTGAGAAATAGAAAGAGTTTCCTTGTAAAGCTGTGCATCTCGCACAAGATACCTGTAAGAAATAAGATATTCATCAGCACAGAGTGCTAATGAATGAAAAAGAATTATTGAGCAAACTGAGAGTGAGAAAGTTTTATTTCCATCTCTACTTCGCATAATCCCTCTTTAAAAGTTGTTTCAACTACATTTGCATTTCTTACCATTGCATCAACTGATGTTCTGACAGTAGAACGTTTTACCATCATATTTTTAATGAGGTCTTGTCCATCTACTCGCACACCTTTAACTTTTTCAGCAATAAGTCTATATGCATCTGCAACTGCAGCACGTTTTGCAAGAGCATACGCCTGTGCCGGTGATGTTGTATTCACAGGTGCAACACCTTGACCAACAACACTAATTAAAAGAGGCTTGTCTTCTGCTAAGACCGCACTCTCTCTGTGTTGGGGTGCTTTTTTTGCAACAACCTCTTTTGCTTTGGTGCCCTGATGAGGACATACTACATTTATTGTAGTTTCTGTTGGTGTAGCAATAGTTTGTGTAGATTGCATTTTTTGCACAGGAACACCGGCTGCAAAAGATCCAACACTAAGTAAAGTTAGCAATACTAAAGAGTATTTCATAGAACATCCTTACGAGAAGAGTTTTAAAACTCTAAATTTTATATTTTGTATACAGCAATTATTATTCCAGTTCTAACGAAGAAGTATTGATTTGCTCATCATCTTCAGGTTTTTCTTCTTTTGGACAGCGTGAAATACTTGCAACTTCATCACCTTTTACGATATATACACCTGAAGTGTTTCTACTTGATTTAGAAATAGTTTGCATGTCAACACGTATCATTTTTCCGGCTTTTGTAAGGGCCATCATATCCATTCCCTCATCTACCATTAAACAACCTACTATATATTTACCAGTTTTTGTTGTCATTTTCATAGCTATAACACCAGAACCACCACGGTTTGTAAGTCTATATTCTCCAGCATCAGTACGTTTACCTATACCTTTTTCTGCTACGACAAGAATTTCTTGTTCATCACTTGCAATTATGTTTGCATCAACAACTTCATCACCGTCATGTTTAAACTTAATTCCTCTTACTCCACGAGTATTTCTTCCCTGTTCACGGGTTTTTTCAATTTCAAATTTTATACATTGTGCCAGTTTTGTAACAATGAAAAGATACTTAATACTTCTATTTGCTATTTTAGCCGTAATAAGTGCATCATTATCATCCAATACAATAGCTCTTACACCATTACTTCTAATATTACTAAATTCACTGAGATTTGTACGTTTTACAACACCGTTTTTAGTAAAAAATACCAATGATTTTTCTTCGCTGAAATCATTAGTTGGAATGATAGACTGAATTTGCTCATCAGCTACAAGGTTTACAAGATTTACAACAGCCTTTCCTTTGGCAGTACGGCTACCTTCTGGAATACGATAAACTTTTAACCAGTGAAGTTGTCCTCTGTCTGTTACAAAAAGAAGTGTATCATGCGTATTACATGTAAAGAAGTTTTCAATGAAGTCATCTTCATATGTTGTAACGGCAGTTTTACCTTTCCCTCCTCTTTTTTGCTTTTCATAAGATGCCAAAGGAACTCTTTTAATGTAGCCTCTATGCGTGATAGTCACTACCATTGGCTCATTTGGAATTAAATCTTCAATATCTATGTCGTCATAATCATCTTCTATTTCAGTTCTTCTTTGTGTTGTATATGTAGCAAGAATTTCATCAAATTCCTCGCCGATAATGGTGTGAAGTACTTCTTCACTTTTGAGGATTGATTCTAGGTACTCTATGAGTTTCATAAGCTCTGCAAGTTCATTCTCTATTTTTTCTATCTCAAGACCAGTAAGGCGACCCAGTCTCATTGCTACGATACTTGCAGCTTGAATTTGTGAAAAATCAAATTCTGAAACAAGGTTTTCTCTTGCCTCTTCTTCATTTTTTGAAGCACGAATAACGCGAATAACGTCATCAATAATATCTATTGCTTTTTTCAAACCTTCCAAAATATGTGCACGTGCTTTTGCTTTTTCAAGATCAAAAATGGTACGACGGATAATAATAGTTTTACGATGGTTAATAAAATGTTTTAAAATGTCTATTAAACCAAAAATTCTAGGCTCTTGATTTAATATAGATAGCATGATAATACCAAAAGTAGTTTGCATAGCTGTTTGTTTAAAAAGATTATTTAAAACAATTTCACTGATTGCATCACGTTTAAGTTCTATTACTACACGCATACCATCACGGTCTGATTCATCTCTAATTTCACTCACACCGTCTATCATTTTATCTTTTACAAGATTGGCAACATTTTCTATAAGGCGAGCTTTATTGACTTGGTACGGAAGTTCATCAATGACAACGACATCCCTATTTCCTTTTTTCTCAATATGTGTCTTAGCCCGTACTTTAATACGTCCTCTCCCTGTTTCATAAGCATCCATAATGCCTTTTTTACCAAAAATGATACCGCCTGTTGGAAAATCAGGTGCTTTGATATGTTCCATGATTTCAGGCAGGGTAATATTTGGATTTTCTAAAAGAGCCTTAAGTCCATGCATAATTTCTGTAGGATTATGCGGAGGAATATTTGTTGCCATACCAACTGCTATACCTGAAGAACCATTAATAAGTAGGTTTGGTACGCGTGTCGGCATAACATCAGGTTCTTTTGTTGTTGCATCATAGTTGTCTATCATATTAACAGTATTTTTTTCTAAATCTTTAAGAAGTTCACCGGAATACTTTGTCATACGTGCTTCCGTATAACGCATAGCAGCAGCAGAGTCTCCATCGACTGAACCGAAGTTTCCTTGACCGTCTACAAGTTGCATACGCATTGAAAAATCTTGTGCCATACGTACGAGTGCATCATAAACTGCGGTATCTCCATGAGGATGGTACTGCCCGATTACATCACCGACTATACGTGCAGATTTTTTGTATTTTGCACCAAAAGAGAGGTTGAGTTTATCCATTGCATAGAGAATTCTTCTATGGACTGGTTTTAACCCATCACGAACATCGGGTAAAGCACGTCCAACTATAACACTCATTGAGTAGTCAAGATAGCTGTTTTGAAGAGTTTCTTCTATATTTATACTTTGTATATCGTCATTGTTTAGCAAGTTGCTCATTGAAACACCTAAAATTAAAATTTATATATATTATCTTATTTTGGCTTAATAAAATGTTTAAAGATGATGAACTTTTATGCAATTTGAAAAAACTTTGAAAAGTGATATGGCTGATTAATTTTTAATCAGTTTATTTTAATCAATAATACTTTTTTATTCTATACTACGCCTTGAAAATATTCTACAAAAGGACTTACATGAAGAAATGGTTTTTAGCATTAATTTTTGCTTTACCAACAATGGTATTAGCGGAGGATACTCCGGTATTAGACACGGGAGATACAGCGTGGATGATGATGTCAACTGCATTAGTACTTCTTATGACACCGGCAGGTCTTGCACTTTTTTATGCTGGTATGACAAGAAGTAAAAATGTGCTCAATACATATGCAATGGTTTTTGGTGCATTTGTTGTTGCATTTGTTGTTTGGATTGTTGCAGGGTATTCAATTGCCTTTGGTACAGCAGAATCTTCTGCAGTTCAAAATGTAATGGGAGGTTTTTCTAACGTTTTCTTAAATGGAATTAGCTGGCATGATTTAAGTGGGACATATCCTACATATGTATTTGTTGCATTTCAAGGTACTTTTGCTGCTATTACAGTTGCAATAGCTTCAGGTTCAGTTATTGAACGTATTAAATTTTCAACTTGGTTGGTTTTTGTAGCTATTTGGGGACTTGTTGTCTATGCTCCTATTGCTCACATGGTATGGGGTGGAGACGGTGCGTTTCTTTTTGATTTAGGTGCCCTAGACTTTGCTGGTGGTACTGTTGTTCATATGAATGGTGGTTTAGCTGGTTTAGTACTTGCTATTTTAGTTGGTAAACGTGCAGGTTATCCTAAATCTGCAATGAAACCTGCTGCTGTTTTACTTACAGCACTTGGTGCAGCTCTTTTATGGTTTGGTTGGTATGGATTTAATGCAGGTTCTGCATTTGGTGCAAATGCAATTGCTGGTGTCGCATTTTTGACAACAACTATTGCTACTGCTATAGCTGCTATTACTTGGATGCTTGCTGAGTGGATTGTGTATAAAAAACCAACACTTTTAGGTATTGCTACTGGTGCTGTTTCTGGCCTTATTGCTATTACTCCTGCTGCTGGTTTTGTGAGTGTAGGTGGTGCATTTATCATTGGTATCTTTGGTACATTGTTCGCATTCTGGGGTGTTACTGTACTTAAAAAGAAACTTGGCTATGATGATTCTTTAGATGCATTTGGTGTTCACTTCTTAGCTGGTCTTTTTGGTGTGCTTGCAACTGGTCTTTTAGCTGTAAAAGACAATGATTTACTATGGGATGGCCCACTTAAAGCATCAGGTGACAGAATGGGACAATTTATGGTTCAAGCTGAATCTGTTGTCGTGGTAGGATTATTTACTTTAGTTGGAACTGTAGTTGTTTATTACATTGCTACTGCTCTAACCGGTGGTTCACGTGTTACTGAAGATGAAGAAACTATGGGTCTTGATGAATCGATTCAAGGTGAAAGATATATGAATAACTAATCTCTTTATGAGATTAGTGCCTTGATTTTGTAATTAAATATGGTTACAATTGAGAAATAATAAAACTTTTTGGAGTAGTAATAATGAAAAGAGTAGAAGCGGTTATTAAACCATTTAAACTAGAAGATGTAAAAGATGCATTGGCTGAAATTGGTATTGATGGAATGACAGTAAGTGAAGTAAAAGGGTATGGTCGTCAAAAAGGCCATAGTGAATTGTATCGTGGTGCAGAATATGTAGTTGATTTTTTACCAAAAATCAAAATGGATATGGTAGTTGCTGAAAGCATGGTAGAACAAGTTACTTCTACAATTGTGGAAGCGGCACGTACTGGTAAAATTGGTGATGGTAAAATATTTGTTAGTGATATTGAAAAAATCATTAGAATTCGTACAGGTGAAACTAACGAAGAAGCAATATAGTTTCAATCTTTCCCATTTGCATATGCATTTTGCATATGCAACCTTCTTAAATCTCCCATTTAATTTTTAAAATATCTAATTTTTGATACACTCAGCTCTTAATTTACTTTAAGGATTATTAATGTCAGAAGCTGATTTTAAATATATTATAGATACTTTCTTTACCTTGTTTGCCATGGTGCTTATTATTTTTATGGTTCCTGGGTTTGCAATGCTTGAAGCAGGTTTAGTACGAACAAAGAATGTTTCTTCTGTTTTAACTGTAAATACTATGATTTATGCTGTTGCCTCTATGTCTTTTTTACTTATTGGTTACACGGTTGCTTTTGGTTCATGGGAAAATGCATCTATGAGTATATGGGCAGCATTTTTATTTCAAATGGCTTTTGTCGGTAAAACAGTTAATATTATGAGTGGTGGGGTCAGTGAACGTGTTAAAATTATGCCTTTAATGATTTTTACAGTTGTCATGGGCGCTATAATCTATCCACTTATTGTAAATGTAAGCTGGGGAACAAATATTCTTGCCGGAACACTTTTCAATATTAATATGCATGACCTGGCGGGCTCTACTGTTATTCACTCAACTGGTGGTTGGGCACTACTTGCCGCAATTTTAATTATGGGACCACGTAAAGGTAGATATAAAGATGGAAAAATAAAAGTTGTTCCTGCCTCAAATATCCCTTTAGTTGTACTCGGGGCACTCCTTTTATGGATTGGCTGGTTTGGGTTTAATGGAGGGAGTGTTGGCTCTATATCTTCAGTAGAAAATGCAAATACGGTTGCAAAAACTATTATGAATACGAATACAGCAGGACTTGCCGGAGCAATCATAGCGGCTATTATTATGTATGTACGCTATAAACTTTTAGATATTACCATGATACTTAATGGTGCATTAGGAGGATTGGTGGCTATTACCGCAGGTCCTGATTTATATGATATATATACACCTATACTTATCGGTGCTATTGGTGGTGCACTTGTTGTCTTCGCTATACCGGTATTTGATAAGTTAAAACTTGATGATCCTGTTGGAGCTCTTTCTGTGCACTTAGTTAATGGTATATGGGGTACTTTGGCTGTGGGGATTTTTGTTGATAAGATTTCATTGATGGCACAATTAAAGGGTGTTATTGTTATTGGTATTTTTGCTTTTGTTAGCTCTTTTGTCGTTATTTATATTATCAATAAAATCGTAAAATTTAGAGCAGAAGATGATGTTCAGGTTGAAGGACTTGACGTCAATGAAGTTGGAGTTGAAGCATACCCAGAATTTAAGCGTGCTATTTAACACTTTTGTAACAGAGATTTTGATACTATTTGTTTATGCGTAATCACTCAAAATCTCTATTTTTCTCTCTTATTATCCATCTGAGCATTTTGCTAACTCTCTTTGGTTTATATAGATATTTTTTCTCATCTATCAAGCCCTCCGCAAAAGAGAAAAAAATCTGTGTGAATCTTCAACATATTACTCCTATTGTTGCTATTGACAAAAAAACTAAGCTTCATAAAAAAAGTATATCACATCTAAAAAAGATACAAAAAGTAAAAACTTCTTACAAAAAAAGAGTGAAGAAACTTACTACAACAAAGCCGAAAATTGTAAAAAAGAAACCCAAAGTAGCCCAAACAACTCCTGTAATAGAAAAAGTTGTTACACCTGTACAAAATACAGAAGAAAAAAAACAAGAAACAGCAACAGTGCCACATATCGTTCAAAAGAAAGAAAGTGCCAAAGAAGTATATTTAAAAAATAATCTTACACAAATTGCGAGACTGATACAAGAGAATTTATATTATCCAAGAAGAGCTAGAAAACGAGGAATTGAGGGTGATGTTACCGTACGTTTTGTTTTACATGTAGATGCTACTGTAACACAAATTAGTACACTTTCATCAAGTAGCGGCATTTTAACGCGAGCAGCAGTGAAGACTATAGCTGAACTTTCCGGTCAATTTCCAAAACCATCAAAACCATTAATACTTAACGTACCGATTCACTACTCTTTGCACTAAGCTAGTCTTCTATAGGATTAAAATATTCTTTTTCCGCACCGCATCCAGGGCATTTCCAATTATCTGGTAAATCTTCAAAAGCTGTTCCTGGGGGAATCCCACCTTTCTCATCACCAATTTCAGGGTCATATATATGACCGCAAAAAGCACATTTATATTTTTGCATTACAAACTCCATTGCGTTATTATACGCTAATTCAAGTCTAAAGTATAATAGAATAAAGTAAAAAAGTATTGATTTATAGTGATTGTTAATAAAAGTTGGTGACCCCGAGGAGAATTGAACTCCTGTAACATGGATGAAAACCATGGATCCTAACCGCTAGACGACGGGGCCAAAAATATAGTAAAAATGGTGTCCTGTGATGGATTCGAACCATCGGCCACATCATTAAAAGTGACGTGCTCTACCAGCTGAGCTAACAAGACGTTTGCCTCTTATTGTTAAGAGGTCGAAATTATAGGCAAATATCATTGATATGTCAAGAAAAAGGTTCATAAATTTGTAAATTTCTTTTTATAAATATTTTTTTGTATAATTTAATGCTTTTTAACTACAAGGAATAGACGAAGTGTTAAATATAGGTATTTAGTAACCATTTACTTCTTAAGAATATACTTACATTAATACTTAAAAAGAAATATTAATATAAGGTATAATAATGCTTAATAAAATACAAAATGTAAAAAATGAAGTCGCAAAAGTGGTGGTTGGTCAGGAAAAAATGATAGATTCTTTGCTTATAGCACTTTTATGTGAGGGACATATCTTAATAGAAGGTGTTCCCGGGCTTGCAAAAACAACAACGGTCAATGCACTCTCAAAAGCGTTAGGATTAGACTTTAAACGTGCGCAGTTTACACCAGATTTACTTCCTTCAGATATTTTAGGTGCAGAAATATATGACCCGCAAAACAACCAGTTTAAAATTAAAAAAGGACCAATATTTACAAACCTTTTACTTGCCGATGAAATTAATCGTGCTCCTGCAAAAGTGCAGTCAGCACTGCTTGAAGTCATGCAAGAAAAGCAGGTGACAATAGGTGATACCAGCTTTCAGCTAGATTTGCCATTTTTTGTAATGGCAACACAAAATCCTGTAGAACAAGAGGGTGTGTACCAGCTTCCAGAAGCACAGCTTGACCGTTTTATGCTTAAACTTGTCGTTGGGTATAACACGAAAGAAGAAGAATTAGAAATAGCAAGAAGAATTTCGAGTGGAAATTTTGAAACAATTACCCCTGTTTTAACAAAAGATGAAGTACAAGAGATTAAAACGGCTGTAAAAAATGTACATGTAGACGAAGAAGTTGAAACATATATGATTGAACTTGTTAATGCAACAAGACATCCAGAGGAGTATGGGCTTGAAGATATAAAAGAATATATTCAATTTGGAGCATCACCTCGTGTAAGTATCGATATGTTTAAAGCTGTAAAAGCTATGGCTTTTATGCGAGGCAAAGACTTTGTTACGCCTGTAGATGTTGCATATATTGTAAAAGAGTTGATGCGACATCGTATTGTGCTTACATATGAGGCTGAAGCGGAAGGTATAACAACAGATGAACTTATTCAAAAAGTGCTTGAAACTGTAGCAATACCATAAGGCCGTTGTAATGAATAAATTACAAAAAATTCTTGTACGGGCCCGCCGTCAAGTTTTTAGTGAAATGGTTGGGAATAATCCATCGATTTTTCAAGGTGAGGGTTATGATTTTATAGAACTTCGCGAGTATATGCCTGGCGATGATATTCGACATATTGACTGGAATATTACGGCAAAACTACAAAAACCATATATAAAAATCTTTCGCGAAGAGAGAGAGCTTAATGTTGTCATAGCTTCAATGCTCAATGGAAGTGTTTATTTTGGCTCAAAAAGATTTAAACAAGATGTAATAGCGGAAATTTCAGCAATGTTGAGTTTTTCTACTATTAAGAATGGAGATTTGTTAAGTTCTTATATCTTTAGTGATAAATTGGAAGTTTTCTTGAAACCGAGTAAAAAGCTCTCTCAGGTACATAAAAGTACAGATGAAATAGTTAATTTTGACCCGCTGAATAAAAAAGCAAATTATCAAGTTTTGGCTGGTACTCTGTTTAAAAGATTGAAGCGAAAATCTTTAATAATAGTGGTCGGAGATTTTTTTGAAATACCTGATTTTAAATTGTTGGCGAAGAAGCATGAAGTCGTTGCTGTCATTGTTCGAGACAGACTTGAAGAAACACCGCCAAAAATGGGCTTTAGTTCCTTGGTTGATCCCGAGAGTGGGGCAGTGTTAGAAGGTGATTTTAACACGCAAACTGTAAAAGAGTATGCAAAAAAAGTTTTGGCTCATGATAGAGAACTTTATGCAACATTTAGAAAACACCAAATTAAATTCACAAAAGTATATACAGATAGTAGTGTTGGTGTCAGTTTACGAAGATTATTTGAGGGTAGATAAATGCAAAATTTAAATCAAAACAGTATTCCCCTTCATGATATAAAGCCGCTTATAGAGATACATGAGTATTCTCTGTATTATTTTATTGGAGTTTGTATTTTAGTAGCTCTTATATTGGCTGGCTTTATATATTTACTATATAAATGGTACAAAAATAAAAAAATATTTAATAAAAGAGCCCATGATTTCAAAATGTTGCACGCTATAAAATATGTAAATTCAAAAAAAGCAGCCTATGATTTGACTCTTTACGGGGCAACATTTGCAGATGACAGCCAACGTCATCAAAAAGCATATGAGAATATGCTAGAAAAATTAGAACAGTATAAATATAAAAAAGATGTAGAAAATTTTGATGCAGATACAATACATACTATTGAGTTATTTAAGGAAATGATAGATGTTTGATGGTATATATTTTGAATTTTATCAAATAATATTTGTTATATTCCTTTTTATTGCATGTGAATTTATATGTAAAATGAAACTTCCTTCACTGTACTTTCCACATGCATCACAATTTATGAAAAGTAATGTTTCTGCATCGAAATTGCTTTTCTTTTTAAAATGGCTGAGTATAGTTATGATGATTTTAGCATTAATGTCACCGGTAAAAGATGAACCTTATGAACTTAAACCAAAACACGGGCATGAAATAGCTTTGATTTTAGATACTTCGGGTTCAATGAGTGAAAGAGGCTTTGATAGGATGAATCCTGCTGCATCAAAATTTGATGTTGTAAAGTCAATAGTAAAAGATTTTATAAATAAAAGAACGAATGATAATATGGGATTGGTTGTCTTTGGAACGTATTCATTTATTGCATCTCCTTTGACGTATGATAAACATATTCTCTCTCGTATTGTTTCTCAGTTACAAGTTGGTATGGCTGGAAAATATACAGCTTTGTACGAGGCATTGGCACAAGGAGTGAATCTTCTCAAAATGAGTAAAGCAAAATCGAAAGTGGCCATTTTACTGACGGATGGCTACTCAACAGTAGGGGCGGATAAAATTCCTCTTGATGTTGCCTTAGATATGGCAAAAAAAGAAGGAGTGAAAGTTTATCCTATTGGTATTGGTGCACCTAATGAATATAATAGAGCAGTGATGCTCAAGATTGCAAAAGAGACCGGTGGTGTCGCTTTTGGTGCATCTGATGCAACACAACTGCAAGAAGTATATAAAAAAATTGACAGTTTGGAAAAATCAAAGATAAAACATGAAACATTTTCATATAAGCACTATTATTATTTTTATCCGCTTTTTATAGCATTGTTATCTTTACTGTTATATGTTTATTAAGA
>Ga0256829_1001714_pt1 | contig 17451 bp, 9 predicted proteins | sample 131447metaG_FD_185979 | JGI IMG/M metagenome (GOLD analysis project Ga0256829, IMG submission 185979) | Hydrothermal vent microbial communities from Lau Basin, Pacific Ocean - 131-447 | ecosystem: Environmental > Aquatic > Marine > Hydrothermal vents | place: Pacific Ocean: Lau Basin | collected...
ACAGGCTGGCGTACCCGGATTGCATTTCTATACCCTGAATAAATCCGAAGCGACCATCGCCATCCGTAACCAACTCACCGATTTGTTGTAATGTCCAGAGCGGACTAAACCACATGCTCTGGCAATTCCTTTCCCGTAACATGGCCATTCTGACGCTGATTTGCGCCATCATTGCCTATGTTTATCCGCCCGTATTCCTGATTTTCAGGGATTATTTTCTATGGTTTTTTACGGCTACCATGTTGGCGCTCGGCGTGGTGCTTAAACCGGATGAAGCGCGTTCTGCCTTGTCTCGTCCATCACAGATTGGCATGGGCGTATTATGCCAGTATTCGATTATGCCTTTGTTGGGCTTTGCCGCCGCCAGTTTTGCAGTCTGGCAAGGGGTCGCACCCATGTTGGCGCTCGGATTCATTATTGTCGGGTGCGCTCCCGGAGCGATGGCATCCAATGTCATCACATATTTAGCCGGAGGGGCAGTTGCATTCTCCATTGCCATGACCATGGTGGCGACCATGTTGTCGCCGCTGCTCACACCTGCGATGGTCGAGCTGTTGGGCAGCGCCTATATGGATATTCCGTTCTGGCCCATGATGCTGACGATACTGTGGACGGTTGTGATGCCTCTGCTGCTGGGAATGGCCCTGCGTACGCAGATTGGCAAGTACATGGAACAGGCTGAAAATATTGCCCCCGGCATCGCATCGATTGCCATAATTATTATCTGCAGCTATGCCGTGGCGGCCAACCATGATCGTATTGCCGATACCCCGATGCTGGTGATCATACTGGTGATTCTGCTCAATGGTTTGGGCTATGCGCTGGGCTGGCTGGCGGCAACGCTGTTTCACTTTGATTACAGTTATAAAATCACCCTGAGTATTGAAATCGGCATGCAGAATGCGGGGTTGGGCGTAGCGCTGGCATTGAAACATTTTCAGCCGGAAACTGCCTTGCCCGGTGCCCTGTTCGCCGTCTGGTGTATCATTACGGCAGCGGCCATGACCCGGCATCTGCACAACAACAGCGGTGCAATTGCCGCCGCAATCTGAGGATTCTAGGGCCATGATTCTACACGATGACATCATGAGTATGCGAGCACAATAAGTCGATTACTATGCTAAATCCAATTCAGATCAACGGAGAGAATGAATGACGCATTTATCAGACAAAGGGATGTTCAAGAAATCGAAAAAATCACATTGACACATGCAAACTCAGCCCTATAGTTCGGCCTCCCTGACGCGGGGTGGAGCAGTGGTAGCTCGTCGGGCTCATAACCCGAAGGTCGTTGGTTCAAATCCAGCCCCCGCAACCAAACATAAGGCCTTGATAACATTGAGTTTATCAAGGCCTTTTTTCTTGCATAAAATCCTGTGCCCACTGGCCTGTGCCCACCTCGTGCCCATTCTGTGCCCCGAATAATCATGCCCCGGACAACAGCTTATGCATATCAACCGATCACACCATTTTCCTGTGCCCAGGCTTAAATCACTTTTTGAACAGAATTGAACCGATGGTCAACCAAAATGGTAGCCTTTTTGTGGCTTAATAATCAGAAGTCAAATGACCATCGGGCATTTTTAATACGCTCGATACGTTGATCCAGGTAATACCGCTGAATCCACGTTGTCGAATTAAAATAATTCTCGATGGTAGTAAAACGACTGGCATGTCCCAGTAATTTTGAGATTGGAATCAGGTCAGTCGAAGTACCGGGACACTGGCGCTTCTGCCTCCATGCCGATAGCCAAGGCATACCTCCAATAATCAGTGCCATTTTCTCCATCATTTCATCCCGAAATAAATGTGCACTTGGATCCAGGCCAGCTACAACCTTACCAGCCATAAAATCAGCATAAAATTTCGAGTCCGATAACATAAAGTAACGAAATAACTGAACTGATGCGAACCCATGACGCAAGCCATGCAGCTTTTGCACGGTAGCATCCTTCTTTATTAACATCCGACCCACACTTTTACTGAGCGTATCATTGTTCAACTGAAATCCATCACCATCATGGATGATGAATTCATACCCTTTCAGCTTATGATCCGCGATGATAGATTGAATTATCTGATAGTATGGTTCCGGTATCAGCCACCCCCAAGGAACCGTTCGTCTACTAGATTCCAGTTTACTACGCCTGACAACCAATCGAGTGGCAGCTTGAAAATCATCAACACCCAGATGGCATATTTCTTCGCACCTCAACCCACAAAAAAATGCAAAAACAACCGCAAGCCAGGTTGTTGAACCTGGCGTCAATGTCGCCAATATTTTTTCAACTTCGGATGGGAATATAACCGGGCATTCCGGGTAATCTCTGCTAACCCGAAAACGATAATCATCAAAATCGACTATTGGCAAATTCGGATATTCACCTTGTAGGTATGTATAGAAGCTTCTAATATCTATGATTGATTTACGCCGGCTGGAAGAAGCATAATCAACATCAGTTGATACATTCTCGATTAGCTTTTCCCATTCCTCAAGCTTCAATTGATCAAAGCAATCACCATGAAGGAACGGCACCACCCTGTTCGATAGCGTGGATGTATACCCTCGAAACGTTGAGATAGTAATATCCTTGGATTTTTTTTGCTGTAGGAACCACTTCAGCCAGCCTACAATCAAATGTTCATTTCGTGAGATATTTACCTTCTTATCTGTGTTCTCTACAATTGATCTAATATTCGCCACCAGCATCCGTTTCGTTTTGACTGTTTTATCTTTTTTGTCAAATTCATCCAACAATGATCCAATTTCTGAAAGCAGGGTAAACCCACCATTCACAGCACCTCTGGTAAATGTCCACCTCTTTGTCAGAAGATTTCCTTTTGAGATTTGTGCGGCTCGTATTTTGTTTCGGCCGTTTGCAATAATAAAGTATGGTACCCCCAACTCCTCCATGCTTATCGCACTGATCTTGATCCAAAATGGTACATCAAAAAAAACAGGTACATTTCGGTGCGGAAAAGTTTTGAACCACAGGTTGGCAATAAAACTCTCCAGATCTTTTCTTCGAATCGTTTTTTTGTGCCCTTTAACCCTCCACTCTTCCGGAAACAAATATCCGTCATCAGGTGTCCTTTTCAAAACGAATTTTAGACACGATGCAGTATAGTCAGATATAGGATAACGCTTATATACTATGGGCCTGGACGTTTCTTTTCCGATTCGAATATCTATTGATGAAATATCCCCGATATGGACATCCTCTTTTTTCAATAGAGACAATTTACGGTCGCCAATTCCTGAGAGCTGTCCATCCAGAGCAATCATTGCAAGCATCAAATTAGAAAACATCTCACTTTTTGGGGTATTGATATTAGGGCTTTTTTTTAGAAGCTCAACCAGCATCATGTGGTAATCATCAATGCTTTGGATAAGCTTTTCCGTTCGCTCAAGCGATAAATATGGACGCGGAAAAAAATTAACGGAAGGCAATTTTCTGACTTTCAGTCTGGCCATTTTCATCATGTTTTTCAGCACATACGAAAGCGCGACATTAGTGCGAAACAACTCACGTCTTTTCTTTTGCGTCGGCTGATCAGATTCTGTTGTAATGCCCAGGTTCTTGTGAACTTTAGCCGTCATTTTCTGAGTCCAGCTGCCTTTCTCGATTGCACAAATTACCGGTGCAACAGCTTCCACCACATTTAACACAAACGATGCATTACCAGTCTGGTGATATTTATTCGCTTCAATGCGAATCTCATCCAACACCCCATGCGCTAATTTACGATCAAACTTCAAAGGGTGCCTCGAGTTTTAGCCATGAGACCACAGTTTCTTGGATTGCCAGGTTTATATTGGCGGCTGCATCACTCCATTTCATCGGGCTGGTGATATGCTCAGGCTCCATGCCAAAATGCCGGTGGCCGGAGAACCAATCAATCAATAATTGCGTACTGCCGTGATGGTGGAGTGCAGTTAGTACAAAATGCCGAAATCCATTCTTTATTCCATGCAAATAACCTTCACCACAGTAATCGCCAAGCAATCTATCTATATTTTCGGGTGAAACCGGAACCAATGCTTTTTCACCCTCATCGATCAAGAAAAATGAATTGAGTTCAACTTCAGCGTGGTAACCTGATAGAAGTTTGTTTCTTACCATTTTGGGATGGATACGCAAATGAATGCGCAATGCCTTCTTCAGATTTTCACTGAGAGGGTTTTTCCTGCTGTTAGTGAAAACTACTGGTTTTTCTTCTGGGATAAACACACTCTGACTCATCAATGAAATATTATTGAGCTTGGCTATAGGATCCCTGAGCGGCCTCTGTCCTATGGTGACTGCATAGAACCCATAGAGATACGCCATATATGCATTCCATTGATCAACACTGCCATGTAACAGTTCACTTGAAGTATGTGGAAAACACTTTTTTATGGTTTCAAAATGTTTACGTAGCGCATTGAGCGTAGGCGTTTTTCTGGCTCCGGCCTGCACCCGTTCTTGCAATATATCCTCATTCACTTGAAACTTCATATTGGCGAGAATCTCTTCCACCGGTTGTTCTTGCAGGATACCTTTTTCAAAAGCATCAATCATTCTGTGCCACTCATTTTTAAAATGGTTCATGCAGTACGAAATATAATAATGCTGACTATTCAAATGCATAGACTGGTTAAATTTCAAAATATCGGCATAAAGCTCTGGAAACCCTGACCCACCAATAAAATACCCTCGAAAAGTTTTAGTTAAGCGTGAAAAAGTGACATTACTGACACCATCTACTCCCAAATCTCTGATGAAATGTTTTGTGCGAAGGATATCAATATCATTAAATAAAAGTTGCTGTTCGGCATCCACTTTAGACAGGTGCCTGCTAATTTGATCGGGTAATTTAATTTCGCTGAAGAGAGAAACCAGATAAAAATCCTCTTGGCTGCTCTCACCAAGAAAGCTTGGCCCCCATAAAATCCCATTGGCAATATCCACAAAGATTTGGCCTTTTTTTATTTTTGCGATTTCTTCAGAGGTGTATTCCACACAACTTGGAGCTACTGCTACCTTTATTTTTTCGATTGATTTGACCCCAAGATTCATCAGAAGTCCAAGCATTATTACTGCCATCCAAGGTTCTTTTTCAGCTATAGAACACAATAAAATTCGTCGAATCATTTGTTCGGATAAACACGTCTTATCCCACGGCTGTATGCGGGTCGCATACGTCAATGCTTCCACTTTCCCTCGGGTGCCAAGTTTTGCTAAATACGGGTTTTTCCACCACGAAGATGGCAATTCAACGCCAACCTCATTTTGATAATCAACGTCGAATTCACCGGCCTCATGAATAAGTTTTCTAACCTTTCTACTATCGCTACCACCAAAACATGAAGAATGTATGGACGCTCGAATGACCCCACTCTCTGAATCTGGCTTAGGTTCAAAACAATCATCTTCAATTTCAAATTCAGCATCAGCTTGATACGTTTTAGATGGTTGACGCTCATAGGTCATCCACCGGACTATGCGCTCCTCAGATATTCCAAATCGCCTTGATTTAGCCCTTTCCTCAAACTCTTCCCTGTTCCTAAATAGAATATCCATTACATATGAATACGATGATTCAGTCATCAGACTTTCATCATTGACTAATTGAAACGCCATCGCATCAGATGCTAATTCTCTTTTCGTTTTATCGCTCCATGCGAATGTGCTGATGGGTGATAGTTCCTTCGAACCAACTACAAGCTTTCTTGCAATTAATGCAAGATCGTAGATGTATAACTTTGGAACTTTATTGACTCGTTGTTTAATAAATCTGATTCGGCGAATTAAAAAGGGAGCCAGTGCAATAAATTGTGGGGACAATTCGCCTTTCCAAATCCGGGAGGCTCCTCCTTCAACACAGGTCAGGAACAAAAAAGAATAGATTGGAAACGTCTCTTTTTTGGAATGAACAGATGTCTTTTTAAGCTGCACATTTCTCTTCGCAAGGTTTGCCACTCGACTGAAAATAACATCCAAATCTTTTCGAAACTCTTGATGCTCAGGAATCCCAGCTTCATCTTCAAATGCCTTTACTAATAATTCAATTACTGGTCGCATATGTAATATGCACTGCCCATCACCTGGCGCATTGATCAAAGAAAGAATTGTGAAAAGACTTTCTGACTGTTGAACATTTAGCCCCTTCATCAGGCTCTTTAGTGGGTGATTGTCATGCGTCTCTAATAAATAAAAGTCAATGAGACGTGCCAAGTAGTCAGATTTCACCATCGTCAGCTCCATCGTTTGCAGTTTTGAGGCTCACATTTAGCAAACTAGCGACAAAGTCTCTGACGTTATCAGGCAATAAAGATACAACCTTTTTAGTGGCTCTACCTCTGTTATCAAAGCCAGTGGCGCACCTTATGCGTCCGGCATTGCTGTCTGTTTTGCTGGTTATATGCTCGCTGAGCATCACTGGAAGACTCTCTTTCCTTCGAACTTTCCCCTGCTCTAGGAACAAAGATGCAGAAACAGTATTTGCCGCGCTACCACCTTTTTTTCCCCAGATATCATACGCAATCGAGTTTAAGGACTGCCTCAAATTGAACGAATCCAGAACATGGATTGGCACTATCAAATCTGATCTGTAATTAGCAATCTTAATTAGTGCAAGATACTCATTCAAAGAGCCGATGACCTGATACACAGCGTTTTTTCGGCACCTTTTTTTTAAGATGACTGGAATCGGCTTCAAATCAAGCTGATCAACTAGAGCGTCTTGAGTCAAATTGTTTGTGAATAGCCATTCCATGGCATCGACATTGATCCTAGATAAAATTTCAGGATGGATTTCAAGTTGCTCAAATCTTATTTGATCTATATTCATAATTATTGTTTTCTCCATTTGGTTATTTTTTTTCATAACTCGAAAGTTATGCTCAGGCATAACTAGCGTCAAGTAAATAATTATTTTTTTTCATAACTATACTGTGCTAAGGTTGCGCAATGGGAAAACACGAAGAATACGTAAAACTTGTCAATAAAGTTTTTAATGAAGCCAAAAAGGCTCGTGGCTATAAAACAGATTTAGAATTAGCCAATGAACTGGATGAGAACAAAGTGGCGATGTCTCAGTACCGAAGTGGAGTGCGTGTAATCAACGACTGGAAGTTGCTTAGACTGGTCAAGGTTGCAAACATGGAGACAATTGAGACGCTAAGAAAAATTATATTCTGCAAGTCTCCCAAAAAGGATGCCGAAGAGGTTATATTAAACATCATCAGCCTCCTGGAAAAACTAAAGAACCTCACAAAATAGCAGGCCGTATACCTGAGAGATAAGTAGAAGGGAGTGAATCGCGATGAAAACCCAGGGGATAGCTGATTCGATGTTGGTGCAGGAGTGACATTTCTTTGGATTTTTCTCCCACCCCACAACTTACCTTTCAGGTACGATCACCATAACGTTTAGCCATCCCACTCATTAGGTCATCAACCTCACCACGTTGGATTGGGGTTAAAGCATTTAATGTATTTTCATCAATCTTACCATCCAATTTTTTTAATGATGGCAATAGTGAGTTCAGGTCAGAATTGGCCAAGGCAACCGTTCCCAATAGTTGGATAGTCCATTGGCAGCAGACCCACGTTTCCAGATAGTCGATTGGATACGCTTCCAAGCCTTCTGGTAAAATCACGCGATCAACAGGAGGGCGGGAACCGGCAAAGAATGCGAAGAGAACCTTTCCGGCCAGGTGACAGAGCGTATCACGATCGCTTCTGTATTCCGGCACAATTCGAATAATTGAGTAGCCATCTTCAGTTTCCATGGTCGATGAAAGAATGATTTCCAGTAGCAATCTGAGCTTGAGCAGATCTATAGCCTGAATCGGACCATCTGCTTTTGCTTTTAACTCCTGCACATAGTTGTCAATCGCCTTGATGATTTGCGCACGCTGATATGCAATGCCTTCGCGGATTTTCTCCCGGTAATCATCGGGCAACTCTGGGAAAGCCTCAGTTGCCTGGTCGGGTGCTAATGTTTCGGCAGCAGCCTCCTCATCGTAAAGATGGTTATCATCATATACATTCTTTCCCTGGACAGGTTGGTACGATTTTGCGAAAACGCGATTGAGAATATCACGTACCGGCATCAGTTCGCCATGGGTTAGCCCCACATTGCTGTGGTGTTTGTTGTGAACAGGAGAGGTGTGTACGAACTCCTCATATTCCATTTCAGCACTATGTTGACCCTCATCGGTTTCGTTTCTTCTGCTTGATGGACGTGAGGCTTGTTTTCTGCCCAACTGATTTTTATTTTCTGATTCGATTCGCATTACCAATTCAAACAGGTCCATTCCAATCGGTGCGCCTTGCTCATATTTCTCTATGAGGCCACGCAAAACGCTGTTTCCGCTCTTGTATCTGGATCTGCGCAAAACCTGCTTATGATGGACGAAAACTGGTGAAGTCATTTCACCGTTGCCAAGCCGGAATTGAACCAGTGCAATGTCCAGACCTACCGTTTTTTCTGGTATCAGGTAACGATTCGCACTCCCCTGATTTAGTTCTCCCAGCGGCTCGAATTCCTCGTTCAGCATGATCAGCACAGCTCGATCTTCTGCAATGCCCGGAGCAGGCAACCAGTGGATGGAATTACCCTCCATTTCGACTGTGCCCGGATGTTTCTCAGTCGGAGTCGTAATATCTTTTTGACTGCTGCTTCTGTCTCCAGATGGAGGCTCGGGAAGATCACCGGGCAATAACAGATGCTGAGGATCGAGCGACTTCTCCAGTCCCAGTTCGGAGATAATCACACCGGCAGGCAGGCGGCGGTAAACACTGGCTTCGGCGTTGATCGGTGCAGCTGTGGCAGAGCCGAGGGCTGCAGATGTGCAGTTAGCGCTGCCGCAAATCAGATGATCGTGGTGGGCGGTGCTGATCAGGATCATCTTGGCATGCATGAATCCATCATCGGCAAATGTGCGGTACATATTTGTTTCGGCAGGGAGGTGCTGAAGCTCTTTCACCGGCACCTCTGTTCTGCCCGGCTGAATCATCAGGTTGGTTCGACGTGGTTTCAGGCTTTCCTGCAAGGTTTTAAGTGTACTCAGATTTCCATCCCAATAAGGCGACAGGATGGTCAACTGCTCGACCTCTTCACCTTCAACCAATTCCAACACGCGCTCCAAAGTCGATGGTGAGGTACCAGATAACAGCAGCGAAGCCTCAGTCCCATCGCTCAACGACAAAAGTCCTTCCTGGGTCTCTGATTGATTTTCTTCAAACAGCCAGCCCGATTCTCTGCGAATGAAATCGACCTGCTCCTTCAGCATCGAGGACTCTCCGTACCTCGATGTCAGAAAATCCAGCAGGAAGTGAAATGCCTGCTTGATGATCGTTCGTTCGGAAGACGACTCACTGCTGCATTCCAGTTCAAACATCAGTTCCCGGTTCCGCCCCAGTGCTGCCGGGCTGACATTGGCCGAGCCAAGATACATCTGTGCTTTATTCCGCCCCAGAAAGAGATATATCTTTGGATGAAATGCACCAGTTACTGCAATCGGATAGAGGCTGTAGCGATGTCCTGCATGCAGCGTCCTTTTATTCTGGCAGCCCCGCAGCAATGCCTTCAAGCCATTCATCTCCTCCCGATACATGCGCTGATCCACAAGCAGGATATTGTTGTATGTGCCAGATTGCTCGATGCGATGCAGTAACAGGTCTTCGTAAGCGGAGAGGCTGGATGTGAAAGAGGAGACTATCGAAGTGTGAAAGTCGCGGTGCTTCTTCTGAATACGTTCAAGAATCTTCATGCATGCATCCATCGCCGCCCGGCATCAGTCACGCCCTCTGCGTTGATCAGGTGCAGGTCAGCAACGAACATCAGTGCGTTGGTTGCGCGCGGATTGGTAAACACCGGTTCATAGGTGAGCCGACGCGTAGCTTTCCGCTCCTCGATCTCGAACATGAAGGTGTAATCACCCTGAGATTTCAGTTTATGTAGCGCAATTGCCTGATGCCTGTAGATCACCCGTTTCAACAGCAGGTCCAGAAACATCTCTTCCAGCGTGCTCTGCTGATGCTCGCCGAGGAATGCCTGTTCGCTACATAATGACTGCAACTCGCTGCGACCAAACGGGGCACCATGAGCATATGTGCGAGCAAGGGTGCCTGAATGTTCCCGGATGCGCTGCATCAGCACCGCCAGCAAATGAACAGCGTGAACACTACTGGCAACCTGATCCTCTATGCTTTTCGGTCTCTTGCAGATCGCCTTAACCAGCATAAAATCACTTTCTTCATTATCACGTCTGTTGGCATTTTCGGACGGCTGGATTGAATCCAAATATGCACCCCATGTGACATCGTCGAATTCCCTTGCGATCAACCGGGCAGCAGCCGCTGCGGCAATGGATAGTTCGACGCCACCCGGCTCTTCGGCCAATAAGGTCAGAATCAGTGAAAAAAATCGTTCATACACAACATGTAGCAGATCATTCGCCTGATAGACCCACCAGGACTTCAGCGTTTCCTCCAGATATTCCGGAGCCTGGAACGACTCGCTATCCGGAGTCTGGCCGCCGTAGCAGAGCCAGCGGAAATCATCCTGCGACGGCCTGGATGCCAGTGCTTCGGCCACGTATAACATCAGCTGCAGTGTTTTCCGGCGATCTGTCTGTTTGTCCGAATCTTCCATGCCCTCTGCAAACAGGGTGGAGCTAAGCAGTTCCTGTTCTCTCGATTCATCCGGGATCTGATCTGGGCGCATTATCCAGAGTGCATCCAGTTCATCCCGAGTCACCAGACCTGTGTCGATCTTCTCAAAAAACAGTTCTTTGGCTTCACCAATGGACACAGCAAATTCCTCAGCCAGTGGTACGCCCATCTGTTCGCTGGCAATAGGAATAGAGTGGGCATCGGAATATCGGATGATCCCGATCTCAGACATGGGACCGGCATAAGCCGCTCCGAACACACCACCCCGGTTTTTCAGGTACCGCCCAGAACCCTGGGTAGCCAGATCAGCACCATAAGCGAAATCAATCGGATCACTGCTGTTCGATTCCAGCGCCCGGCCAGCCCACTCAATGCCGGCAAGTCCGGTTTGATATTCATCTGCATTGGCGGCAATCAGCGCATAGAGGAGTTCCGACCTGCGCAGAAACTGAATCCATTTCTCATCAGTAGTGTCGTGAAAGCGAACAGCGTATTCATAGATCAGGAAGGAGAAGAAAGAGTAATAGCGAGCACGCAATGTGATGTTGCTGATTCCCGGCAGCAGAGATTGGTAAAGCATGATGCTTCCGGCCTGCATGCCGAGCGGGTCACGGCCGGTAGTAACGTGACCCTCCAGCCAATCAGGCAATAGTTTTAGCTCATCCGCCACGGATAACCAGCTCATTTAAGCGAATAAATAAAGGGGAATGTTCAAGCTCAGGTTGTGCTTCTATAAGCTCCGCCAAGAGACGCGGCAGCTCGTTATCTACAATTCTTCTTCTGCGGCAGTCACTCGATATAAGTTTAGAAATAAGATCGAGAGTGGCTTTGGGATATTCTTTAGCCAAACCATTTTTCTCAATATCTTCTAGCGCAATGCCAGATTGCTCGGATGATCCGATTAATGGAAGCAACGTCTGCACTGCATCAGCAAAATCATCTCCGGAATTAATAGCAACCTGTGCCAGGAAACGAGATGTCCACTCCCCTTGAAGCCCAGTCTCACGAGGCCAGAATTTCAGTAAAATTTCTTTATACTTACCTTCCCATAAACCAGATGGCTTTTTGCTTGCAACCATTAGTCTTTCCGAAAAGACACTAACGACCAAACCCCTCTCCCTCTCATCAAGCATGGAGATTGGGTGATGCACTTCTGCTGGAGTAATCGCCTCATCATAGTCAGCCAAAATATTGCCCAGAAGATAGGCAAGGTTGTCTTTCTCCCTGCCAAATTCCTCTAAATGCTCAAACGCTTTAAGATAGTTGACTTTCAATTCATTAAACAAATCAGGAGATAGTCTGGGTCCCCATAAATAACCTTGCCACAAGCCAATTGATTCAGAACTCCCCCAATCAAAAAATGGAAGCAAATAATTACGTGTCCATGCTGGGTCTACAGCGTAAAGAAAATAAAGACGAGAGGCTAGAATCACCCTTCCCAGATGAAACCCATTACCTTGACCCGATACAATTAGATCGAAATACGGCCTTAAATCAGGTGGTAGTAATTCATTGGCTTTGGGGCTCCTGCTAGCCAAAAGATCAACTAAAGCTTCGGTTAGCTGTCCGCTGGCATGGTTAATCGCGGAATGAACGTGGTCATCCCAAATTTCAGCTTCGGCATTTGCTATTGGTAAGAGCCCTTCTATCAATGGAAGAAGCTGATCCAATCTATCACCACTGGCGGTAGGTGTAATATTCTTTATTCCTCGAGAAATTGCACAAGCTGCTTGCGCAGGTAAATTCTCCAACTCAGCATCCAACAAACCAATCAATTGATCCCATATAGGATCTGTAGGATCGATATCAGCGAAGCCAAACAACGACCATTTCCAAATATCCTCGCCGTAATAACCAACTTCTGCGAGCGCTTTTAAAGTATTAATAGCTTCGCTAGGGGAAGTTCTCACTGCGACTTCCCACTGACGCACCATCCCTTCTCGATCTCGAACATCCCCGGAAAGTATATTTACACGTTCTTCAATTTTCATAGCGAGAAGTGATTCTGTAGTACATTCGCTATCCCATCCCCATCCAGATTCGGACCAAGTTGGAAATCCGGCTTTCCCAATCTCTTTGGCCCGCCACTCTGGATACTTAACCTGAATCGCATCCAGTTGTTTAACCGCTTCCAATCGCAATTTAGAATAGTGCTGCAAAAAGTGGAACAAATCATAGGTTTCTCTATCTTTTATTCGCTCCCAATCATCTTCATCCAAATCCTCGCGGAACAGCTCCCGCGGAGCTCCCGTCGAAATATTTGCAACCAACTGTTTCTGATGAGTTGCATCCAGGTCGGCCCATGTTGCTTTCAATAATTCGTACACTTCATGCTGGACGCTAACCCGCCAAAACCAGTCGCCCTGTCCTAAAAGCCAGTCAATCTTGCTATTGGCATCCATATGCCTTGAATGGGTCACACCGTACATAGCAAGTCTTTTGAAAAGTGGAAACTCAATTGACGCCCATTGCCTGCGCCAATTGTCTGCTATCGATGGATTCTCAGCATCCATTAGGTCATGCAAATCACGCAAAACATCGATAATCAGCAACCAGTGATCATGGTCATGGTTTTGAGGATGTTCTGCGATCGACGGCCGGCTTATGTATATCAGATCCTCTTTGGGGGCCACCTTCTCAATGAGAAGCAGCAGATCAAATATCCTTAACAGTGCAGCAGTTGCATCATGGAGCAAATATGGAGCAATGGATGTGATATCCTCCCGGGAAGAAACCTTTTCCCATGAATCCTTGAAGTCCCCATGCAACAGAACAATATCGCCATCTACTGCCTTCCTGTTTTCGTCACTCTCCTCTATGCCGAAAGACCATGCTGGACGCAGATGCAATCTTGTCATCATAAGATTTCGAAAGAGAATGGAACTCCCTTTGTTCCAAGGAATCGTTGCAAACTTGGACGAGACTGCATAACCAGTAAAATCATCAGTTGAAATAAATGAACAGGTGTCGGTAACCAGGTGGAACCAAAATGGAAATAAAGCGGCTGTTCCCCACAAGTCCCGATAAATTAGCTCACCCCTGATAATGTCTCGAAATTCTGGATGCAGTAGGCCGCCCCTATTCATGACTCTTTGCATTAGCTTTGGATTGTCCAGGTGAAATACAACAAGCCAGCAACAAAGTTGACGCTCTATCTGTGTTAGCTCGATAGGAGAAAACCTAAACACACCAGCAATGGCTTCTTCCCTTACCAGCCCATGAACAATGAACTGTTCCAACCAGCCATACCATTGCTCTAACTTTTCCAGTTTATTTGATTCCTCGGTTTCTCTTTCCTGCACTTCTGAATGTCGTTCTTGCAGTTTTCGAACCATGCTGCCATCCGATTCAGATATGGCATGACACAATAAATCGATATCTTCCTGGGAGAGCGAATTAGGTGAATAAGTGCCGAGATTACGGACAACCTGAGCCTTTCCTCCTAAGCCTCCTGCCCAGTAATCAGCCCACTTACCCAAGGATTGATAAAGTAACTTATGTCGATATCTCTGGTTGTAGGGTATTGCCCGGACACCTTTACTGTCCCATTCTTCAATCACCCTCTCTTCGGAGCTCTTATGGTCGAAAGGAGCAAATGCATACACCTGTTTGGCCTCTTTGTCGGCAGCCAATGCGTCTACCATATACTTCAAAATAGGGTCATCAAGGCTGTAACCAAGCAGGACCACAGTGAACCGCGTGAATAATTGAGAAAGGAATATACTAGCCCATCTCTCAGTAAGATATGCCCTTCCGAAATCGGCTCGGCTTAGAACCAGTTCATCCCCAGCTGGGTCATTAGGGTCATGTATAGCGCCGTGGATATGAACGATGCCTTTGAGCCTATCTGCCTTTGGAACAGGGAGGGCTGGAGCTATCCGAACCGGCACTGAAGGTTCAGCCAACTCAAATAGTTCATCAAAATTCGTGGTTACAATCCTGCAAATACCATTTGAATCAGTCGCCAAGCGAACAATGTTTTGATGGGGCTTCAGATCAACTGGTGAATCCGCCCCTAAATATTTCTTCACCTTTTCGACGATATGTGTTCTTGAAAACTCTCTGCAAAGCAGTCCGATGAAGTGATCGTATTCTTTCTTCCTGTGTGCAGTCATCAACTGTGAATTAGGGCTTAACGCCGATTGAATTTCGGCGCTTCTGAGCGAATTCGCTGGTTTCCCTCCCATGTACAAATCTGAGATTAAACTGTCGACCAAACCTTTGAAATTAGGGAGGCCAGCAGGCATGGAAACTCCAGCTCCACAGAAAAATATTAAGGTACCATCTTGCTGGGCTGTAAGCACCTCCACTGGAATATCTGGTCCGCTTGCTACAAAGCGCACGACTACAACTCCCCTTGAAAAGCACGTTGTTGAGTCGAAAAGAAAAGCATATCAAGTTGAGAGGAAGCGCTCTCCAACATAGCAGTTGATTTGGCAGCAGTTATTGCAATGTGGGCAAACTTGTTTTGAAGATCAATAGGTGGAAGGAATACGGGAAGCTCTCGAATTTTATTTTGAAACAAATTTGCCTGGCTGGATGAATTTGCTTTTCGCAACATGATAGCTTTTAGTGCAGGGGTTCTTAGATGGTGTTCGAGAAACTTATGAGATATCAACGTACTTTTCGGCCGCACCAATGCAGCACTTCGGACAAGGGAAAAAGGCTCATCAGTTTCGACTGATGCAACCCTCCCGATAGTTCCTGAACATGAAATCAGAATATCTCCTCTGGATGGGTTGCACCGCCTTTTAATTCGCTCGTGCTCTTTAACTCCAATATAATCGACATTCCCGAAGTCAATATGACCATCTCGAACATTTCGTGCGGACAAGAGTTTAATACCTTGGCTCGTTCGTTTCGGGGTTTGATGCTCTCCATCAGTAACCTGTTCAGCAATATTATTTATTGTCGATACGTCCCAGCCTTTGGGGTTGGTGATGGGGTCGCCGAACATGTCGAGAAAAGCGGAGCGGAGGAATTTTTCGGTTAGTTCGATGGCCTGCTTGCGCTTTTTGCGGATGGCATCGGCCTTGTCCAATATCGCCGCAATCCGCTTTTGCTCTTCCAGAGGGGGAAGAGGGATTGTTGATTCTTTTACAATAGCATCACTAACAGCCGGATAATTTGCTCCAGTTGATCTAGACAACATTTTCCGAATAAACTCGGGAGTTCTTACCCAGTAATATAAATATTTTGAATCCAACTTGCCTCTAATTGGACGCAATACAGTAAAGCCAGTTGAAGCTGTCGCTCCGTCAAGATTAAGGGGAACTTCAGCGACCGCGTTAAGGTTTGGTCTTACTGTTGAAACCAAAATGTCTCCAGGTCTAACCAATTGTCGGGCTCGACTTGGCGCACCTTTAGCTCGAATTTTACTAATTAGCTCAATGCTCTTGGTTTCTCTGCTTACGGATCCAATATCGATGTAGTCAATTTCCCTATTGTCAGATGATTGCCTTGGATCCCACGTCTGAACCTTTTCGGCCAATGCACCAATTTGAACGAATGACATCAAATCATCCTCTCCAGTTCATCCAGATCAGCCATGATCTCTGTTTCCAACTCTCGAAGCTGTGAAAGAATTACTTTCGGCGGATCGTATTCCACTTCCTCGTATTCGATTTCCTTATAGCGGTTGATCGAAAGGTCGAATTTGTTGTCAATAATCTCCTGCACTGGCACGAAGAAGGCTTTGGCCTTGCGGTCGGTCTGTTTAGCCGGGTCACGGCCCTGCCATTCCTCGATGATATTTGGGATATCGTTGGTATCGATCTTGTTGCGCTTGTCGTCCAGCGAGTAGCCGTCGGCCTGCATGTCGTAGAACCAGATATTTTCCGTTTTACCGCCTTTGACGAAAATCAATACAGCAGTAGATACACCAGCATAAGGCTTGAACACGCCGGAGGGCATCGAGACCACGCCCTGCAATTCGCAATCTTCGATCAGCATCTTTCTGAGCGCCTGATGCGCCTTGGATGAACCGAACAGTACGCCGTCCGGCACAATCACGCCGGCGCGACCACCGATTCTGAGCAGGTTGATGATGCGGTTGACGAACAGCAGTTCAGTTTTGGTCGTGTTAAGGCTTAATTCCTCGTTGATATCGCCCTTGTCGATACTGCCCTTGAACGGGGGGTTGGCGAGCACGACATCGAAACAATCCTTTTCATCGTAGCGCTTGGATAGCGTGTCCTTGTAATCGAGGTTCGGTTTGTCGATACCGTGCAGCATCAGATTCATCAGACCGATGCGCACCATGGTGCTGTCAAAATCGTAGCCGTTGAAGGTGGATTCTCTCAACACCTGCCACTGGCGTTCATCGGTGAGTTTGTCGCCCACCAGCCCAACCATCATGCCGTGCTCATCAGGGCTAAGCAGTTCCTTGCTGGTATGCTGGGTGAGGATATGTTGATACGCGCCGAGCAGAAAGCCGCCGGTGCCGCAGGCGGGGTCGCAGATCGATTCACCGAGTTTCGGATGCACCAGCGAACAGATCATTTGAATAATATGGCGCGGGGTGCGGAACTGGCCGTTCTTGCCTGCGCTGGCAATTTCGGCGAGCAGATATTCATACAGGTCGCCCTGGGTATCCTGAAACGACTGGCCGCCCTGTTGGTCGCGTTCGATCTCTTCATAGATCGCATCAATAATGCCAGTGGCCTCCACCAACAGCGATGCCTTGGGGATAATGAATACTGCATCCTGCATATGGCGTGAGTAATTCCCCCCGCCATCTAGTGAACCCCCATTTTGAATAGTCTTGATGAATGGAAACACCACAT
>Ga0256829_1001715_pt1 | contig 17446 bp, 19 predicted proteins | sample 131447metaG_FD_185979 | JGI IMG/M metagenome (GOLD analysis project Ga0256829, IMG submission 185979) | Hydrothermal vent microbial communities from Lau Basin, Pacific Ocean - 131-447 | ecosystem: Environmental > Aquatic > Marine > Hydrothermal vents | place: Pacific Ocean: Lau Basin | collected...
CGATTCTTTAATTCTCTGACATACATAATACCAACTTTGCAACACCCAAAAATATAATATTATTATTGATTATCAATATGTTAAGTGGGTGTTGCAAAAAAGCGCGGAAAACAGGATTTTTCCTGCCCCGACAATCTAATTTCATCCCCTGTAAATACAACATAAAGTGTGCCGGATTTTCAAAATCCTGAATATTTTTAGTCAATAAACCTTTTTACCATCATTTTTCTTCCCTGTTGCGCTAAAAGTTTGAAAGTTTTTGGTCAAAAATTTTTGATTATTTTTCCAAAACAACATATCCCCAGGCAGGAAGATGAAAAGTTTTTTTAGAGGAGATATCCAATTTACTGTTTTTGAAAAAATTATGATATTTACCATGAATTCCCGGGTTGTCCAGCGTAAAATCCTGGGGTTTGTCGCAAAGGTTCAATATAACAACCAACTGTTTTTCCCCTTTTTGACGATAAAAAGCAAAAACATTGTCATTGATTCCCTTAGAAAGCGGGAACAGTTCCCCTCCTTTTTCACCATTCTCTAATACCGGATCCGTTTTTTTCAAATGGTTCAACTCAGTGTAAAATGCGGCATACGGCAGATGGCTCCAGTTAATGGTGTCCTTCTCAAAAAAACGCAACCGTTTCGTGTTACCGGCTTCCTGTCCACTGTAAGTTAATGGCATGCCTGGAATTGTATAATCAAAAACAGTAAAGGCCTTAAATGCTTTTCCAAGCCGTTGGAGTGCCGTACCATTCCATGAGTTTTCATCATGGTTGCTGGTAAAATACATGCGATAAACATAGGGTGGAAAAGTTTCATTATTCCATTTCAGGTAAGACCAAATATCTGCTGCTTTTTTCTTTCCCTGGGCAATATCGTTCATGAGGTGCAACATTTTCCAGGTGTAATTCATGTCGAAGGCATATTTTACCAATGCCACATTGTCCTCATCTTCAGCCAGCATAAAAACCGGTTTTATTTTGTCAAGGGCTGTCCGGGCTTCGTTCCAGAAATCAACCGGTACCATGCCGGCGACATCGCACCTGAACCCGTCAATATCAGCATTTTTTACCCAGTAAACCATGGCATTGATCATGGCCTGGCGCATTTCCTGGTTTTTGTAATTTAATTTTATAACATCTGTCCAGTCATAAGGGGACACAAAATTCCCGTTTTTGTCTTTGACATACCAGTCAGGATGTTCCTTTACCCACACATTATCCCAGGAAGTATGGTCGGCTACCCAATCCAGAATAACATGCATACCCCTGTGGTGTGCATCTTTCACCAAAGATTTCAGATCATTCAATGTGCCGAAATGGGGATTCACCGCTTCGTAATTTTGAACAGAATAATAACTTCCGAGAGTACCTTTGCGATGTTCTTTTCCAATAGGGTTAATGGGCATAAGCCACAAAATATCAACACCCATTTTTTGCAGACGCGGCAGGTGCTTTTGAAAAGCCCGAAAAGTTCCTTCCGGAGTATACTGCCTGATATTTACTTCGTAAATGTTTGCGTGGCGGCTCCAGGCCACATGTTTTATCGTTTGGTTGTTTTCCATTTTTGTGTTTCGTGTGTTCCGGCCAAAGGCAAAACTAAAAACCATGATAAAGGCCATGAATAAAGCCGGCGAAATTATTGAAAATTTTTTGTTTCTCATGATGACTAAAAATTTACCATTTTAAAATTATTTGTTGAGGACGATTGGCAATTGTTGCCGATAACAATTTCTTGTCTGATTGTTGATACGATCTTAGAAACAAACCTGCCTGGTTTATTTGCAGTTTGACGGGTTTTCCGTTTATTCTGATTGATTTCATTTCATTTTGAAAACCGTGAAATACTATCCGGTAAAATTTAAATCCGGGCACATATTTCCCGACTGGTTTTTCCAGGATAATTTTCCTGTGAACAGGGTCATAAACTATATTCCTTTTATAGAAAGCTCCTTTTTCATAATTGAAAGTGTTTCCATCATCTTCGTAAAGAAGAAAATGATTGCCTTGTCCTCCCTGATAAACATGGATTTCAAGGGTATCGCCCGGATTTTCTTCTGTATTTTGAATTAGTTTTTGAACCGGAATAATTGCCCCTGCTTTTACAAAGACAGGAAGTTGGGCCAATGGGCTCGGTGTCAGTACTTCTTTGCTCCCATACCGTACATTGTCATTATAAAAAGAATACCATTTTCCTTTTGGTAAATACGCATCCACAGACATCTGCCTGCTTTTTGCAGGAACAATAAGAAATGCCGGGCCAAACATGTATTCGTTGTCAAACTTCCTGTAATAGATTTTCGGATCAGAAGGATAATCAATGCTCAGGCTGCGCTGTACAGGCATTCCTGTTTGTGTTGCTTCGTAAAAAACAGCATAAAGGTAAGGCAACAAATGATAGCGAAGCCGGATAAAGCGTGTTGCAAGTTTTTGTGCTGCTATGCCATAAGACCATGGTTCCGAACGTTTGGTACTAATGGCAGAATGCACCCTGAAAAAAGGGACAAAGGCACCAATACTTACCCAACGGGCATATAAAGCCGCCGTAGCATTACCGCCAAACCCTCCCACATCATAGCCGGCAAAAGGTACTCCTGATAATCCAAAACTGTTCACCAGCCTGATCCCCAGAAGCATATGTTCATCGGTAGCCTGATTGTCCCCGGTCCAAATAGCAGAATACCGCTGAAGTCCGGCGAAACCGGCCCTTGTCAACACCAGCGGCCTTCGGTTGTTCATGAGTTTCCGAACCCCTTCGTAAGTTGCACGTGCCATTTCCAATCCATAAGCATTTTTTCCTGTCATATAGGAAGTTCCTTTCCCTTCCCAATCCATATGTAGTATGGGGGGCACATTCTTTCCCCAAACAGAAAATTCGTTCATGTCGTTCCAAAAACCACTTACACCAACATGCACCAGCCCCTGAAACTGGCGGCCCCACCATATCCGTACTTTCGGATTGGTAAAATCGGGAAAATTGCACCAGCCCGGCCATACCTGGCCACTGTAATTTTTACCATCAGGATATTTTAGAAAATAATTATTTTTCTTTCCCTCCTCGTAAACACGATAACCTTTTTCAATTTTGATCCCCGGATCAACAATGACTACCGTGTGAATTCCCATATTTCTTAAATCATGAATGAGTTTCCCTGGATGGGGAAAAGCCGTCGGGCTCCAGGTAAAATCTTTGTATGCATTCATGTAACCTATGTCGAGGTAAAGCACATCCAACGGTATTTTTTTATCCCGGAAAGCAGTGGCAATTTCCATTACCTCTTTGTCAGGGGTATAACTCCAACGCGATTGCTGAAAACCAAGTGCCCAAATTGGCGGCAATTTCATCCGGCCGGTCAGATAACTGTATTCTTTAAGAATTCCGGCAGGAGAGTGATGATAAAAAAAATAGTAATCAACACGATTTCCTTCCACTGAAAAGTAACTAAACCGGTTATTTCCAGCCCCAAAATTAAATGTGCTTTTTGAAGTGTTATCCACAAAAATACCATACTGGAGGCCATTGTGCCTTCCCATATAAAACGGAATAGAAGAATAAAGCGGATCGCTCCAGTTTTCATAATGAGGATTATCAGTATTCCAGTTGGTATATGCTGAACCACGCCTGTTGAGGGGACCTGTTTTTTCACCAAGGCCTGTAAATATCTCTTTCGGAAACAAATGTTTGAAAATAAAAGTATGATGGTTCAGCCAAAATGCTGCTGTTTCGTCATCCCGGTTAATGATTTTTCCATCCGGGGTTTGAAAAATAAAACGCAGGGGATATTTATTGATCACCAGCGTTAACGAATCTGTTTTAACCCAAAATGTTTTCTTGTTTTCCGTAAAAGAGAATTTGGTTTTTCGGGGTTTACCCACCACCGCATAGGAAGGAAGTTCTTTCTCCTGATTTTCCCAAACCGAAATTTTAAAAAGAGTGGGAGAAAAGATGATAACCTGTGCCGAGCCATGAGTCGTCCGAAAAATAATACTTTGTGAATTTTTATGATAACTTAAATAATTTCCCATGCTTTTGCCCCCGGACTGTTGTGCCATAGCAAATTGAACGATAAAAAAGGAAAACAAAAACGGTAGTATTTTCTTCATTTTCAAAAACTTTATGGAAAATCATTGCAAATATAATCAGAAGTTGATGAATATTTACGAACGGGATATTTTTGTTTTTTGGAGTAACAATACAAAAAGGAAAAGCGGGCATATGAAACAAAAGGAAGAAATTACAACCTTAAATTCGTCGGTCACAATACTTTTTTTCTATAAGTAAAACCCTTAAACTTTATTTTTCTATCATTCATTTTCATACGGTTTGTATCTTTGTCATTTAAAAACCGAAAAACAGAGAAATATGTCAAAAAGAACCATACTGACACTTCCCGGGGACGGCATCGGGAAAGCCGTTTTGGATGCAGCTATTCGTGTGCTGGAAGCAGCCGGATTTGAAGCCGAATATGTACAGGGTGACATCGGCTGGGAATTCTGGAAACACGAAGGAAATCCTTTACCCGAGCGGACACTAAAACTCATCGAAAAACATAAAATTGTCCTTTTCGGGGCCATCACCTCCAAACCCAAAGATGCCGCTGCCGAAGAACTTGACCCGGCATTGCAGGGAAAAGGATTGGTATATTCTTCTCCCATTGTGGGACTGCGTCAGCATTTCGGGCTGGACATTTGCATGCGCCCCTGTCACACCTACAAAGGCAATCCGCTGAATTTCGTGCGCCGCGGCGCCGATGGAAGCATGGAAGAACCCAAAGTGGATGTGGTCATCTTTCGTCAAAATACAGAAGGCCTGTACAGCGGTATCGAATGGTCCGATCCGCCACAAAACGTTTACGATGCTTTTATGAGCCATCCCAAATTTGCCAAAAACTTTGGGGAAAATCCCAAAGAAGACCTGTCCATCTCTTCCCGTATATTCACCAAAAAGGCTACCGGACGGATTTTGCATGCTGCCTTTGAACATGCCCGCAAGTACAACTACAAATCGGTGACTGTTTGTGAGAAGCCCAATGTGTTGCGCGAAACTTCCGGTATGATGTACAAAATGGCCAAAGAGATGCAGAAAAATGAATTTCCGGAGATTGAATTATGGAATACCAACGTGGATGCCCAGATGATGTGGCTTACCAAAAATCCGGAAAACTATGGTGTAATCGTTGCCGGAAACCTGTTTGGTGATATTATTTCTGATGGCTTTGCCGGGCTCATCGGCGGATTGGGTTTTGCCTGCTCGGCACAGTATAATCCCGATACGGGTATCGGTGTTTTTGAACCCACCCACGGTTCTGCTCCCAAATATGCCGATTTTCCTGTTTCCATCGTCAATCCGGTTGCCATGATAGAATCAGCCTGCATGATGCTTGATTATATCAATGAAAATGACAAAGCTTCTAAAATAAGAAAAGCGGTAGCTGCAGTTATTGCCGAAGGAAAAGTACGCACTTATGATATGTTGAAAATGCGAGGCAGCGCCGACGTGGTGAACAAAGGCGCCGCCTCTACGGATGAAATGGCCGATGCCGTGATTGCTAAATTATAATTAACCATAATAATATGGAGATGCCCAAAAACACAGTAGTTTATAGTTCACGCAGAGTTCGCAGACGAAACGCAAAGAACGCAAAGTATTCAGTTTCCTTACTTTAACTTTGCGTATTTTGCGCCAAATTTTTGCGCGCTTTGCGTGAACCTTACTTTTTGGATATTCCCGTTTTACAAAGTATTCCATTATGAACAAAGAAGTTTTAAATCTCTGGCCTGAGCTCAAATGGATTCAAGACCAGGATCTTCGTGAGAAAACCGCCAGAACGTGGGAACTGGCACTGGAACGGAGCGTGCTGACTGCTGATGACCTGGAACGCATTCCTTTTACGCTGTTAGCTGGCCCCGACCTGAAAGTTACTTTTATGGACCACAAACGGGCGGTAGTGCACATAGCCCGTGATGCCGGCGAAAAAATCAATGCTATGTTTCACGGCGAACTGAAAGTGAAAATGGATGTGCTGATTGCCGGTGCCATCCTGGCCGATGTAGGTAAATTGCTGGAATACGAACTGGATGAAAACGGACAAGCTGTACAAGGAAATTATGGCAAGTATCTGCGCCATCCATTTTCGGGGGTCAGCCTTGCCGAAGAAGCCGGCGTACCGGCCGAAGTATGCCATATCATTGCTGCTCATGCGGGCGAAGGCAACATGATAAAACGAACTACCGAAGCCTATATCATCCATCATGTGGATTTTATGACGTTTTTACCTTTTAAAGAAAGATTGGAAATCTAATTCGGATAGATTTAAATATTTCTATTGACCACCAATGCGAAAAAATCATGGTCTAAAGGCAAGTACCCCTGTTCATAACAAAAATAATAAACCTTGCCCTCTTTATTTTTAAAAACATGTGTAAAATATTTGAAGGCAAAACCTTTGGACAGCAGGGTTTGCTTTTTTACTTTGGCTTTGCCATGGGGGTTCAGTTCCTTTAAAATGCGCCGGTTTTTGCGTAAAGCATGGTTTACATTTCTCATATAGGCTGTTTCATCTTTGTTGAGGCGGTTATTGTATGTATTCCGGCACTGATCGGAACAGAATTTCTGATCCGTACGGCCATGCAGTTTTGCCCCGCATTCCAGGCAGTAACGTTCCATAACAGTTGAATTTTCTCAAAAATAAAAAATTTTTTACAAACCCGTTATTTTTTTTGCTATCACCCGGTTATCGTAAAAAGTAGGGATCAGGATAATCTTTTTGGACCGGATAAATCCTAAATCAGCAGCATTGATATGCTCTTTTGTGGTATTGCTTAGCACCCTTTGTTCGCCCTGCTGATAAATCAACCGGATTTCTCCATACCAGTCTGACACGATGTATCTTCCTTTGCCTAACGGAACAAGGCCATCAATACCGCGGGGTACCCTTGCAATAACATACAATTTACCTGTTTTCGGATTACCCTCGAGAAGGTGGCCATTGGCCCCAATCAGCAATATATCTTTCCAGGTTGCCAGCCCGTTGGCCCCTTTCAGGAGCGGATCTTTTTTCCAAACATGCAACTTACCGGATTGCAGAATAAAAACGGCTCCCAGGCCGGTATCGGTAACATAAATTTTTCCGTCGGGGCCCACCACCACATCATTCAGAAATTTGGCTCCGGGTGCCGGAAAAAAACGGACGATTTTTCCTGTACGAAGGTCGATTTCCGCCAGCCGGTCGATATCCGAAACAAACAGGTGTTTTCCTTTGATGGCCATTCCTTTGGGAGCATTCAAACCGACAGCCCATTTTAGTTTAAGAATTTCTCCTTTTTGATTCAGCAGCGAGATAAATCCGTTCCCATCCCTGGCAGCCGGTTTGCCATTCACGTTCGACACATAAATGTAACCCGTTTTGGGCAGGTATAAAACCGATTCGGGAACTTTAAAAACATGCTGTGTTTTCCACACCGGTTGCAACGTCTGTGCAGAGACAGCAACAGAAAACAACATTGTTATAAAAATCAGATAAATCCGTTTCATAAGTTAATTGATTTAAAAATAAACTGCCTGCTAAGGTAAAGAATTATCGGCTGCAAGGCAAAAGATTTCTTCGGGCGGGGATTTCTTCAGGCGTGGACGCCTGAAGCAAGATGGCCGAAATGGCAGGACTTGCAGATTATCAATCCTTAATTTTCTATTACACCAGGATGCTGGTCGGGATTTGCAATCCCGACCCTGAAGGGCAATAGGATTTAAAATCCTTGTTTTCAATATATTCGGATAGCATCAGCCAAAGGCAGACAGGAATCCGGATAAGCAACGTTTTTTAATAAATTTCTTCAGGCGGGGACGCCTGAAGCGGGGGGTTTATTTTTCGGGCGGGGACGCCCGAAGCGACACCCGAACCGGGACGTCCGAAACGACAGTATATGCCGGGAACTGGTGCGGCAGGGGGCGAAGCGGCAGCCCCGGCAGGCGCAAACCGAGGTGGAGCGGTACGGGCAGGGCGACGGCAGAAGCCCCTGCCCGCTGCCTGCGTAACCCGGTTTTGCGGCCACGGGCTATAGCGGAGCACCCGCCCGGCCGCCCGAAAAGAAAAAACAGTCCGTTACCGCTTGTTGGACCGGCGCCAGATGCGGAGTTTTTCGGCCTGTTTGATGAGTTCGTCGCGGAAATCGGGATGGGCAATGCTGATGAGCTCTTCGGCACGCTGCCACGTGGGCTTGGGTTTGAGCCTGACAGCGCCGTACTCGGTAACGATGTAATCGACGAGCTGGCGCGGAATGGTGACAATGCTGTGGGGGGCCAAAGCGGCCATGATGCGCGATTCGAGCCTGCCTTCGCTGTTTTTATAGGTGGAATTCAGGCAGATAAAACTCTTTCCGTTTTCGGCCCACTGGCTGCCGAGCACAAAGTCGAACATGCCGCCGTTGCCCGAAACCTGGTACATGCCGAGGCTTTCGCCGTTGACCTGTGAGTAGAGGTCGACCTGCAGGGCGTTGTTGATGGAAATGAAGTTGTCGAGGCGGGCAATGACGCGCGGGTCGTTGGTATAGTTGGCGGGATAGGAGGCCAGACCGGCATTCTGGTGGATAAAATCGTAGAGACGCCGGCTGCCGAGGGCAAAAGTATAAGGCACTTTGTGGCGGTCGATGGCTTTGCGGGAGCCGTTCATTACGCCGGATTCAATCATGTCGATGTAGGCATCGGACAACATTTCGGTGTGACCGCCCAGATTTTTCAAACCGGATTGGGCAATGAGTTTGCCGACGGCGTTGGGGATGCCCCCGATGCCCAGTTGGATAACGGATTCATCCTGAATGAACGGCAGGATATTTTCCGCAATTTTGATATCGGCTTCGGTTGGCTCGGCCGGGGGCATGGCCGCCAGCACCTGCTCTTGGGAGGCTTCCACTATGGCGGTCACTTTTGAAAGGTGTACCGACTCTTCGCCTCCGCCGTAAGCCACGGGCATGTTGGGGTTGACTTCCACAATGACCACTTCGGACATTTCGATTTTGGCCATGGTTTCGGAATTTTGCAGCCCGAAGTTGAAATAGCCGTTTTTGTCCATGGGGGCGGTTTGCAGCATGGTAACCTGCCGGCGGGGACGGGCCATCCCTTCGCGGTAATAACGCGGGGCCAGGTGGTAAATGATGGGCGAATAAAAGCCCAGGCCGTATTGTTTTTGCATCACCCGGTTGATTTTACTGAAATGCCAGTCCATATAGGTGAAAGCCTGCGGGAACTTTACCGTTTCGGGCACTGGCGGCACGGTGGTAACGGCATAAATGAGCACATCGTGCAGTTCGTTGTGGCGGCCGGCCAGCGCCTGGTCGCACAACACCGGTTTTCCGTTGAAAGCGCCGTATTCGACCCGGTCGCCGGATTTTACCAATTTGACGGCTTCGGGGGCCGTCATAAGTTTTTGCTGATAATCTTTCTGTATGTCCATTGTTCTTTGGTTTAAAAATATTTTATTACGCATGCGTAATATCTGCAAATTTAAAAAAGCGCCGGGAAAGGCGAATGCCTGTTTTTGATTTTTTAAGGAAATGGAAAGCAAGAGAACTGGAGTGAATTTTTATACTGAAAAACGATTTTTGTATATGAAAGCTGTTTAACCGGTTGAAAATGATTTTGCTAAGCCGTGAAAAACCGTTTCGGAAAATGATTTTTTAACTTAATTTTCAATTGTTTTCATTCCTTATTTAAAATAATTCTTAATTTTGCAGCAAACAAAATAATCATTAAAAACAGAATATTATGTCAGTATTAGTTGGAAAAAAAGCGCCTTTGTTTGAGGCAACAGCCGTAGTGAACGGCGGTGAATTTGTGGAAAAATTTTCGCTTGAACAGTATATCGGAAAAAAACACGTCGTCTTTTTCTTTTACCCTTTGGATTTTACCTTTGTATGTCCGACGGAAATCCTGGCTTTTCAGGAAAAGCTGGAAGAGTTTGAAAAAAGAAATGTGGCCGTGGTGGGTTGTTCCATCGACTCGGCTTACTCGCACTGGGCCTGGCTGAACACCGACAAAAATGACGGCGGTATCAAAGGGGTGAAATTCCCGCTGGTTTCTGATTTGTCGAAAACCATTTCGGAAAACTATGATGTGCTGGCCGGCGAGTACGATTACAACGAGGAAGGCGAAATGGAATTTCACGGGGAAGCCGTGGCTTACCGCGGGCTTTTCCTCATCGACAAACAGGGCATTGTGCGCCACCAGGTGGTGAACGACCTGCCGCTGGGCCGCAGCATTGATGAAGCCCTGCGTATGGTGGATGCCTTGCAGTTTTTTGAAGAGCACGGCGAAGTTTGCCCGGCCAACTGGAAACCCGGCGACGAGGCCATGGAAGCCACCCATGAAGGCGTTGCCCGGTATTTGAGCCACCACTAAAATATCTTTCGGCCTGGTCGCAGGCCTAAAAAAAAAGCTGCCTTTGAAAAAGGGCAGCTTTTTTTTTGCGGATTTTTTCGGGCGGGGACGCCCGAAGCGGTAGTAGAATATTAAATTTATTGCCTACTCTGTTTACGCTTTTCGGCTTTTGCGTTTTTGCAATTAATTTTCATCTTTTATGCAACGTACAGAATATCCGTTAACTTTATGATTGACACCTCTGTATACAAATGAATTCCAACTAAACAAATATAGAAAAGGGGCTGAATTTGTATTGTATTGTGGCATTGCCCAATATTCAGTATAAAATCCCATGTCGTTCGTGCTTTTAAATAAATAACGTCCTCCAGCAGGTAGTGCTGTAAATCCACTGCTGTTATTCGACTCATTAGGGGATACCCAATGAAAATCACCGGCTTCCTTTAATTTGTTGCCCGCAATGGTATCACCTCCAAGGTAATCAATAAGCCTGTCCCAATCCGTTATGGTAGGGACATGCCAGCCTTTCGGAGCCAGTCCCCGGCTGTCGTTCACCGCATACCAGTTGTATAAACGGCCATAGGTGGCAATCGTATCCAGGTCTTCCGTGTTGTTGTAATTGCAGTAAGCTCCTGTTTTCAGGCTGCCCCATATAGTGTCTTCGGTTACATTGGGTATCGCGTCACCGTTTCGGTAATGGGTTGTTCGAAGATTCTCTGCCATCCAGACCTGGTCGCCTATTTTAATGGTTTTGTATATATTGCCGTCAATATCCGTTACCGTTCCGTAAGTTTTATTTGGATTGAAAACGGCTGTTGTCCTGCCGTTGAGCGGGTTGTCAGGTATTTGTGGCTTTTTTTTACAGCCGCCATTGATTAAAATAGCTATCAATAAGATAGCTGCTGGCCATTTAATTTTCATAATATCTATCCTTAAGTTCTTATTTTATATTGATTCGACCGCATTGTTTCTAACTTCATTATAATTATAATGACAGCCATGAATATTTTCCATTTCATTTTAAATACGGGGTAACCGAATTCGGCTGTCCGTAATGCTGAATTAAAGAAACTGTATCCAGTTTAAAACAGAGATATTATCAATGGTTATATCTTTAAAACTAATTGTATTTTTGGCGAACGATGAATCTTGTGCCCTGATTGCACTAATACTAACAAAGGTTATAAAAATGTAATAAATAATTGTTTTCATAGTTACATTTTTGTTACAAAATTTGGAATATGTTTGTTGTCTTTCAGCAATTGCTGCATGCCACATTTTGTACTCATTTTCTTCCAAAACCGGCGGAGTTTAATTTCGTTTTGTATCTGTCGCTACCTCCTTTCTTTGTTAATGGTTTATTTTTCGCATAAGTATTTCATTTCGATCCAAGGGGGTAGTTTTCTCCCTTTATTGAATTTTCGTTCCATTTCATACATTTTGGCTTTGGTTGTCGGAACCGGCAGAAAAGCCGGGCCTGTTTATCAAAACGGTCGGGTTTCCGGTCGGGTTCTTTTGCAAAGCAAAAGAAAAAAAAACGAAAAAACAAAGTTTTGTTGGAAATTTAACATATACGGATTTTAACATTATGTTGTAACAAGTTATTGGGGTGTAAGTTGTATTATTTTTTCGGCGAAATAAATTTTAAAGGGCTGGATTTGTTTTTTCGGGCGTGGATGCCTAAAACAGCAGTGAATTTCTTCGGGCGGGGACGCCTGAAGCGGTTTAGGGCAGGAAAATATTGTTTGTACCGGAGAATACACAAGGCAGCCTGTATAATTGGCCGCCTTGTATAAATTATAATATCCTGGTTTTTTGGTGTTATTTTGAGAAGAGAGAATAACTAATGGTAAAAACAAAAGAATTTATTTTTACGGGCAGGTTAGTGACTGAATGCATCTGCTCATTATTTGTATAATGAATATAGTGCACTGCCCATCCCAAATCCCTCTGATAATCAAAACTTGCCCTTAACCGTTTGTATTGGTAAAATAATCCGGCCGTATATCTGATGTAACTGTTGTTAAATGCATTATTTATGGCATTCACTTCATCAGAAACAGGAGGAAAATTCAAGGTCTCTTTCCTGTTTACCACATCAAACTCTACACTTATTCCCGTTTGGAAACCAAAACCTTTGTAAATATGAAATCCGGCTACTATTGGTACGGAAAATGTCTGAATTTTGTATCCTTTTACATAAGATTCGCCGTAGTTTGGATCGGAAGGCTCAATATTTTTAAACGTAACATCTATTTGCTGGTTAAAATTGATTGAAGCGCCCGTACCTAAATAGAACTTAGAAATATTTCTTCTTAAGAAAAGGCCAACCTTATAATTGGTTACCGGATAAACCGATTCGTAAGCATCCCAGACACCGGAAAAATTTGCCCCGGAACCTTCGGCAACATTACTCCCGGTATTTCTAAACAATCCTGCCTCCACACCAAACTCCCATTTTTGGGCGTAAGTAAAACTAACCATTCCCATCAGGAAAAATAACAGGGTAATCTTTTTCATAATAATTTGTATTTCAACCTGTTAAAACTTAAACCCTACAATCGGTGTAACGGAAACCCCTTCAAGTCCCAGCACATACATGACGCTGGTGCGCAGACCGAGGATGAGGTTGCTTTTGAACTGATAGTAATAATCAAGGTCTAATACCGCCCCGGCTTCTTCATCTACGTTTTTATTAATGTAAGGCGTGATAGAGGTAATCTGCCCGTTTTCCCTTGTTATTTGGTAAGCAGCTTTGGTGGTGGTTTCGCGGTAATAAACAAAGCCGAGCTGCGGCTTGAGTTTGTGCCCCCTGCCGAGGCTGAACTCGTAACCGAGGTTAACGGTAATGTATTTTATGTTGTAATTGTATTCCTGCCCTTTGTAAATAAAGTCGAGGTATTTCCGTTTCAACGGCACGTACATCATTTTGGCCGAAAATATCAGGCCGTTGTTCAGCCGTATGCCGCCCTCAAACCAAAAGTCCTGTCCGCTCACCACAAGTTTGGGCGTCAGGCCGGTTCCGCTATCTTTAAAATTATCCAAATACTTCTTATTCAGGCCGGTATCCCAATAAATTCCTGTACCGAATGCCACATAAGCCCTTTTCTTTACGGGTTTTGTTTTATTTGCCGAAGGTGTTTGTGCAAAAGAAAAAAAGGGAAATAAAAGAAAAAAAACCAAAAACAAAATTTTATTACTCATCATTTTAATATTAATATTGAATACCTTAACTTTTCATCACAACTTATAATTTTATTTCAACCCCAAGATTGGCATGGCTATACGTTGTATTGCCAAAAGGATATTTCTTGTACTTGGAAGCATTATGTGCCACTTGCAAAACAAGATTAAATCGGTCGGACAGCACAAAGGTAAATTTCATACCATACCGAAAAGAAAGTTCCGAAGCTTTTAAAAAAAGCGTGATAGGCGTGTAATCCACCAGCTTGTTCTTCTCATAATCATATTGAAAATCAGACAGGAAAAAATGAGACTCTTTCCGAGTAGTCATGCCCATCCCACCGTAAAATCCTAATTTAAAACATTTTGAAATTTTAAAATCAAAGGAGACTTGTCCGCCAAAACTCATAAAATTAAGAACCCTTTGCGAAAATGCCAAAGCTTCCGTGTAATCCAAAGAACGAATATAATTGTCCAGCGCCGGAGGTACAAATTTCTCATTATGCCTGGCACCATCCGAATTCATTTCGGGAATAAGATTATCCACACTGCTGTTATCAAAATAAATACCTGCGGAGATAACACTCCATATTTTACGATTCACGCTGACACCCACATTATACCCATTGACATCCCAACTGTCGGAGATAGCATAACCGCCGGTAACCTGCAGGTTGTATTTCGACTGGGAAAGGGCCGGAAAATAAAATACAAAAGCCAGCAAAACAAGGGCCTGAATTTTACCTGCCCTTGTGAAAAGTACTTTTTTAATTTGATACATGTGTCCACCGATATTTAAAATAATACTGAACTGCATCGGCATTTTTTATGGTATAGCCTATGCCATTATCAGTATATACACCTACTCCATCATCTCCTACTACGCTAGTTAATTCTCCTCGGCGGGAAAGTTCATTATTATAACGTAATTTCAACCTGTCTCTTTTAGGATGAAGTACAAAACCCAATGTCATTGTCGGATCAAAAGTCGGTTCATTTTTTTTCTTATCCCAGCCGATTTTTACATTACCTTTTATGTCTAAAGCAATCGACTGGTAAAGAAATCCCTGCTTTGAAACGATGACAATTTGCTCAGTATTTTCACTTATTTCCCAATCATCGTCCCACGTAATGTCTACTGTATGCCATATAACCCAGAATGAGGGTTGCCCTTTCAGGTCGAAAAAAGACCTGAAAGGCAGGAAACTAACCCTTAAAAAATTTAATCTTGTCAAAATTTAACCCCAACAATTGGGGTAAAACCAAGGCCTTCCATACCAATACTTAACAGATAAATTGCGTTAGCCCGAAAGCCAAGAAACAAATTGTTTTTAAAAAGATAATAATAATCTATGTTTAGATTAATACCTATTTCCTGGTCGATCCGGTTAAAAATATGAGGATTGGAAAAAGAAAGCGATTGATCGGGATTGACAGTTATGACATAATCAGCCGTTGAAGTAGTAAGCCGATTATATAATAAGCCCAGGGAAGGGGTAAAAAAACTTCTTTTCCCCAAATGTATTTCATAACCTACATTAGCTGAATAATTTTCTTCAAAAAAAAGTTCTTTTTGACCATGATATATTACATCAATACGTTCACGACGCGTGAGCTCCCACATTGTATTTCCGAATAATATTAATCCGTTATTAAGTTTATATCCGCCTTCTATCCATATTGTTTTACCCGGTACCACTGCCTGAGGCGATAACCCCGAATAGGGGTCTTTATAGGTTTTATGGTCTTTTAAATAGCTAATGTCCAAATACAAACCCGTGCCAAATTTCACATAGCCTTTTTTATTATTCATTCCGCTTTGACCTTTTACCCAAAGAGGCAACAAAAAAATAACCATCCACCAAATTGCTTTTTTCATTTTTTAATCATTAATTTAAAAGGAATAACCAAAATTTAGTCCGGCCATAGAAAGCGATACATATTTCCCTTCTGAGTAGTATCGGGCACTAATTGAAGTTGTAAAATGAGGGGTTATGCGATAGCCATAACCCAAATGTACAATAACACCACTATCTATGCCCTTCGCACGAATATAATCCGTTGTATATGTAAACTCTCCTGAACTCTTTTTTACAAGGTAAGTATCTGTTGGCAACAAACTGTTATCAAACCGGGTGGAAAAACCGACCCCAAACCTTATGATACTTCGTCTTTTATTTATGATATCAATATATCCCATAACATCAAGTGACACAATGGAAGTCTGCATATAAACCTCATGGGTTATATTGCTATTCCCATTCCAATAATTTATTGTCATTTGAATGCCTTGGTAATTAAAGAACCCCAAACCTAAACTTGCTTCAAAAATCTTCCCAAATCGATGAAGATACTCGCTCCTATAAAAATACGAAAGTTGATCGTAAGAACCGTTTGCTGCAACATTAATTCCAACAAGCAAAGTGTTTCTCGGTTTTACTGCAAACCTGTCCGTTTGGTTTTGGGCTGACAAGGGCAGGTAACTAAACAGGGGCAATGCCAAAAGCATTGCCCTAAAAAAATTTTTTCTCATGTATTACTTTATTAATATTCAATAATTTCTGTCGTAAAGTCCATGGCACTGCCATTGGGCCTGACAACATTTCCATTATAAGTACCATGACCCTCCAATGCAGGATTCGTTTGCGATGCGAAGAAATAATCCCTGGTAAATTCACGTTCGCCTATAAAATCATTTTGAGATTTAAATGAATATTTTGCAGAAGCGGAAGCCGTTACTTCATTTGAGCCAATTTTATATTTTACACCAACGGTTGCATTTAACGTAACGGTCCCCAGTACATCTATCTCAACAGCACCAAAATAATTTTCAGTCTCTCCTTGATTCCAATCAGGGTCAATAGTAATATTTATATTTTTCCATTGTTTTTTTCGTATCATTTTTCTTTTAAACTTATAAACAGTAGAAATATGCGGATTTACTTTAACAATTCTATTGTCCTTATCAATAACAAACCCATCAGCAAAAACAAACTGTATCTCAGATGCTCCATTATAAAACGCATCTAATTGTTCTTTTATCTTCATATCAACAAGCTTAATGGCATAATGTGTTCCGCTTGTATTGCCATTTCCCATTCCGGAGCCTCCTGAACCTGTTCCTCCTGAACCGTTTCCTGTTGTATCTACCATTGCAGGATTTATAATATACACTGGATGAGTCTCAGAATAGGTTTCATTAACAGTTGGTACTGTTTCAATGCTGTTCGTACTCTTTAAATTCGATAATACATATCCTTCTCCTACAGAATCATTATCTAAAGGATTCCATGTAACAGTAGGCGTACGCATATTTTCAGGATAATCCGAAACAGGATATGGAACATAAAGCACTAAATTATTATCAACCAAAAATTTTTCCAAATCGGAAACGTCAGAACTCTTCAAATGCTCGTAATTTCCACTGTTAACAACTTTTTTAAATGCCTGAGCAAACAATGTGGTTGAAGTAGATTTCAATTTAGGATTAGACTGTGGATAAAATAGATCTTTAAACTTGATATAATCATCACTATACATGCCACGATTTATCAAATCCTGCACTTCTTTTTGAATATCCTTATTTTTAGCTATTTGTGCTATTACAATTGCCGCCTGTTGCATGCCTTTTTTGAGTTGCACCTGTTGTGGGGTCAATTGTGTATCGGTAATTTTATTCTCCGGTCCCGTATTGTCTTTCTGACAGGCCGTAAAAGCCAGCGCCATTAACAATATGACCGCGATTCCTGTAATTATTTTTTTCATGATTTTTCAATTTAATTTAAAACTCTTTTAGTTGTTGTTTTCAGGGCACAATTGCCCGTTTGATCCTGCCTTTGTTTCGCCAAAGGCCGGCGTGCCGTACCCCGCACATTTTCGCGTGTTAAGCCGGCAG
>Ga0256829_1001716_pt1 | contig 17442 bp, 23 predicted proteins | sample 131447metaG_FD_185979 | JGI IMG/M metagenome (GOLD analysis project Ga0256829, IMG submission 185979) | Hydrothermal vent microbial communities from Lau Basin, Pacific Ocean - 131-447 | ecosystem: Environmental > Aquatic > Marine > Hydrothermal vents | place: Pacific Ocean: Lau Basin | collected...
TATTTTATGTTAATTAATTATTTGTATGCAAAAACAATGAGAAAGTAGGATTTTGTCTCTTGAAAAAATTAAAGAAATAAAACCTAATTTAGATGCATTAAAAGTTATAAATAGCCAACTTTCTGAAAAAGCAGAAATAATTTTTTTTGATATAAAATGAAAAGTTCTAAAAACTTTGACAACAAATAATAATATTGTTTTAATTGCTCAAGTTAAAGAAAAAATAGAATTAAAATGATATAAATTAGATTTTTATTATTGTGATGAGGAATCATTTTCTTATGCTCTTACTTGGTATAATCAGCTTTTATCTTTAGAAAATAAAGCAAAAAAAGAATTAGAAGAGTTAGAAAGTGCAAAATGAGTTAGTGCTATAGAAATGATGAAAAAGCTGTATAATCAAAAAAATCAATATTCTGAAACAGATTTTATAAAAGAAATTATAAGACTTGCTTTTATGTCCGGTAGTTCTGATTTACATTTTCAACCAGAAGAAGACGGTGTTTGGATAAGATTGAGAGTAGATGGTGTTTTGAAAAAAATAGTAGTTTTTACATTAGCTGAATTTAAAAAATATTTAATAAAACTTAAAAGTATAGCAAAAGTAAAATTAAATATAGATTATATACCTCAAGATGGTAGATTTGATTTTGAAACAAAAAAATGATGAAAAACTTATAAAATAGATGTAAGGGTAAATTTTATGCCAGTTTTGTATTGAGAAAGTGTTGTAATGAGATTTTTAGATTCTTCTTCTTGAATTAGATCATTTTCAGAAATATGATTTATGTGAGAATCTTATGATATTTTACAAAGAAACATAGAAAAACCTTATGGTATGATACTTGTAACTTGACCAACAGGTTCTTGAAAATCTACTACGTTGTATAGTATATTAAACAAATTAAATCTTCCAGATAAAAAGATAATTACACTTGAAGATCCTGTAGAATATAGTTTACCAAATATACAACAATCACAAGTAAATGTATCTAAAGGTTATACTTATACTGAATGATTAAAAGCTATATTAAGACAGGATCCAGATATTATCATGGTATGAGAAATAAGAGATGTAGATACTGCACTTATAGCAATTAATGCGGCTTTAACTGGACATTTAGTTCTATCAACACTCCATACAAATACTGCAGTTGAGGCAATTTCAAGACTTATAAATATGTGAATAGCTCCTTATATGCTTGCTCCAGCTTTAAATTTAGTTATTTGACAAAGACTTTTAAGGAAATTATGTACTTGTAAGACAAAAATTGAGTCATCTTATGGAGAAAAAGAAGAGATTGAAACTACATTAAAAAAAATTAAAAATATTAAACCACATTTAAAATTGGATTTTGACTGAAAAATTTATAAAGAAACATGATGTGAAAAATGTAATTATGAATGATTTACTGGTAGGATAGCAGCTGTAGAAACATTTGAATTGACTGAAGATATAAGAGATTTGATAGTTAAATGAGCTTCTCCTTTGGATATATTTCAAGATATTAGGCAAGCTTGATATCTTACAATGAAGGAAGATGCTTTTGTAAAAATGATGGATGGTTATACTACTTTGTGAGAAATTAGGAGAGTGCTTAATAGTTAATTAAAAATTGATAATTGATAATGTAGAATAAAAAGGAGATATGAAAATTTGGGAGATGAAAGTAATCGGGATTTATCTGGTTTATCAGATTTTATTCATGTATGATTAATAATTTATTATTTTAAATAAAAAACTATGACAAAAAAGAAAAATATTAAAAAAAATGAACAAGAGACAAAAGAATTAGAACAAGAATTAGAAAATGAACTTGAGAATGTGGAGATAGGAGAATTAAAAACTCAAATTAAACAAATAGAGGAAGAAAAAGAAAAATTAGAAAGGAAATTAAAAGAGCAAGAAGAAATTACAAAAAATACACAATTGCAATACTTAACATTGAAGAATGATTTTAATTCATTTACAAATAGAGTAAAAGAGCAAGAGAAGAGAATGAAAGATGAAATATTTGAAAAAATAATATTAAAATTACTTCCTACTATCGAATTAATGATGTTAAGTTATGAAACTTTACCAGATGAATTTAAAGCTCATAAGTGGACTGAATGACTGACAATATTACATAAAAAAATATTATCTTTATTGGATGAATTAAATATTTCTATTATTCCAACTGTATGAGAAGATATTGATGATGAAAAACATGAAATTATTTGAACAAAACCTTGAGATGAAGAAATTAAATGAAAAATAGTTACTGAAGTTAAGAAATGATATATTATTAAATACACTGATAAAGAAAAGGTTTTGCAACCTGCAAAAGTTTTAATATGAGAATAATATATAATGTCAATATAAACTATATTTAAAATTTGACAAAAATTAATATATAAATATTATGATATTATCTCAATGAGAAGAAAATTTATTTAAATTATTATTAAAAACAAAAATGAAAAAATTATCTATTACTTTGATGGTATTATTGATAAGTGTTATTGGTATAAATACTTATGCTGATGATTTAAGTGATTTGGATGCATTATTAAATGACAATACTACAACTACAACATGAGATACAGCTGCAACATGAGATACTACACAAGCTGTGGAAACAGGAACTACAATCCAGAAAGTAGATTTAGCACTTTCAGGTGTTACTGATAGTTCTGTGACATTATTATTAACTCCGGTTGATGGATATACAAGTTATAAGATATATTATTCAAAAGATTGAGATAATCAATTATCTGAAAAAGATTTAACTTATACATGAGCAGGTGAAGCTAATGTTACTATTACTGGTTTAAATGCTGAGACAAAATATAATTTTGTAGCTAAAGCCTTTGATAATGAAGGAAACCCAGTAGAAGCTACTACATCTGATAATTTAGCTGTAACTATAAAAGCTAAACAACATGCTGCTCCAGCAGATAATGTTATTTATAATCCTGTAGTTAAAGTAAACTGAAGTAAGATTATAGTGTCATATAAGCCTGGTGTTGATGTTAAAAAAGTTCAAATTAGTATTTCAGAAGATGGGAAAACATTTAAACCGGTTTCAACTGTAGATAGTTCTGTTAAATCTTATACTATTACAGCTGATAAAACAGGTAAAAAATATATAAAACTTGTTCCTATTGCTGAAGATGGAACATTGTGAGTATGTAAAATTTGAGCTACACAAGTTCCATTTGTAACTGCTAAAGTTGCACCTAAAAAAGTAGCTAAAAAAGTTATGTGAAAACCACAAACTGGTCCAGAAACATATATCCTTGTTATATTAGCTATATTAGCTTACTTTGCATATGCTATTAAAAAACAAAGAACATAAAAAGTTGAAAACTAAAAAAATATTATTATACTGAAAGAGCTTTGCCTCCCTATTTATTTAGGGAGGTTTTATTTATATTATAAATATTATTTATTATGAAACTAGAACCTAAAAAGATAGTAACTGCATTACAAGATTTGGTAAAAGAATATAATTTTACTCCAGAAGAAGTTTATAATGTAATTAAAACATGAATAAAGACTGCTTTTAGAAGAGATTATTTGAATAGAAATAAAAAAATAGAATTAGAAATGATAATGGAAAAAAATGGTGATATGAAATTTTATAGAGTTTTTCATGTAATTGCTGATAATGAAGAAATGGAAGATGAAGATAAAGAAACTCATTTAAAAGATGCTAAAAAAGAAAATTCTGAAATTGAAGAATGAGAAGATTTGTTGATAGATATAACTCCAGAAGAATTAGAGTTTTCTAGAATAGCTACTCAAGCTGCTGCTCAGACTATTAAACAACAAATTAAAAATATAGAAAAAGAAAGATTTTATAGAACTTTTATTGATTCTGAATGAGATATTTTGACTGGTTATGTTAAATATGTTCAATGAGAACATGTTATTTTAGATTTTAATTGAAATACAGTTATTTTGCCGGTAGAATGACAATTAAGATGAAAACCTTATGAAATCTGAGATGAAGAAAAAGTTTTATTAAAGGAAATAAGAAAACAGGGTAGTGATATTATATTAGAAATTACACAAGCTGATCCTGCTTATGTTAAATCTATTATGAAAAAATATATTCCAGAACTTGAACAATGAATTATTAAAATTGAAAAGATTTCAAGAATTGCTTGAATAAAGACAAAAGTATTAGTTTCTACTGATGATGAAAGAGTAGATCCAGTTTGAGTTTGTGTTTGAGAATGAGGAGAAAGAATTTCACAAATATTAGATGAATTGGATGGTGAAAGAGTTGATATTTCTGAATATGTTGAAGATAGAGAAAAATTAATTAGGAATATTTTTTCACCAGCAAGACTAAATAAAGTAGAAGAAGACGATGATAGTGATATAATTTATGTTTATGCTGATGAAAGTCAAAAACCAATTATGTTTGGTAAGAAAGCTATAAATGTTAAATTAGCATCTAAATTATTATGAAAAAAAGTAATAATAAAATAATTTATAAATATAAAAAATACTATGAAGAAGTGAATAATATATTTTTTAATCATTATGTGATGATTGCTATTAGTTATGAAATTTTGATGGTCATATATTTCAGATACATATATGAAAAATTGAAATATGTATGTAGATGAAGTTAAATCAGAGAATAAGGTTAATTTGTCTAAATTTGTTGAAGATTATAAAAAATGATTATTTAGTAAAATAGTCATAAAGAATGATAAAGATATATATTGATATGTTTTTGTGTGAACTTGACAAGTAAAAACTTATATGAGTTTAAAAACAAAAATTTATCCATTAGAATATGATGTTTATAAATCTATTAAACCTGTTTGAACATCTTTGAAAGGCTTATGAATTAGCTTAACTTGACCTACACAAATTGTAGTAAAATACGAGGAAGAGTGATTATTTTCAAAAATATTAGTAAATGTATTACCTATACTAATAATATTATGACTTTTGATGTTTATGTTAAAATGAAGTTTACCTAAATGAGGTGGTCCATTATGAATGATATGATGAGTATGAAAACAAGCTAAATGAGAAGAAGTGAAAACTAAATTTAAAGATGTAGCTTGAATGGATGAAGTAAAAGAAGAAGTTGTAGAAGTAGTAGAATTTTTGAAAGATCCTAAAAAATATCAAAAAGCATGAGCAAGAATACCATCTGGAGTTATGTTATATTGACAACCTTGAAATGGTAAAACATTACTTGCAAGAGCAATAGCTGGTGAGGCATGAGTTCCATTTTTTTATAGTTCTGGTTCAGAATTTATGGAAATGCTCGTAGGTATGTGAGCTGCAAAAGTAAGAGAATTATTTAAAAAAGCCAAAAGTGTAAAATGACCTGCAATTATTTTTATAGATGAGATAGATGCTATCGGTAAAAAAAGATGACAAGGGGCAACTTGATGACATCAGGAGCAAGAACAAACATTAAATCAAATTCTTACAGAAATGGATGGTTTTGAAAAAGATAATCAAATTATAGTAATTGCTGCTACAAATAGACTTGATATACTTGATTCAGCTTTGTTAAGACCAGGTAGATTTGATAGAAAAATATATGTTCCTGCTCCAACTTTAAATGAAAGAAAAGAAATATTAAAAGTTTATTTAGATCCTAAGAAATTAGATAAAGAATTAAATTTAGATAAATTATTAGATTCTTTAGCTATTAGAACAGTTTGATTTGTATGAGCAGATATTGCAAATCTTGTGAATGAGACTGCTTTACATGCTGCAAAAAACGATAGAGATTATTTAATTTGGAATGATTTTGAATATAGTTTGGAAAAAGTTGTGGCTTGACCAGAAAAGAAAATAAAATCTATGGCAGAAGTAGAAAGAAAGATGATTGCTTATCATGAATTATGACATGCACTTACTGCTCATTTATTGCCATATGCAGATCCTTTAGAAAAGATTTCTATTGTTTCAAGAGGTATGGCACTTGGATTAACTTGGATTATGCCTACAAAAGATAGATTACTTGTTCCAAAAGTTAAATTTTTAGATGAAATAGTTTCACTTATGTGAGGTAGAGCATCTGAAGAAATATTCTTTGGAGAAGATCATATTACAACTTGAGCAAGTAATGATATGTCTAGAGTTTATAAAATAGTTTATGATATGGTTACAAAATATTGAATGAGTAAATTATGACCAATCATGTATTTTGATGAAGGACAATGAGAATGGCAAATGTATAAACCATTTTCTGAAAAATTAAATGAAAAAATAGATGAACAAGTAGAAGAATTGATATCTACAGCATATGCTAAGGCAAAAGAAATGATATTATCAAACAAAGATATTATGCATAAATTAGCTAAGAAATTATTAGAAAAGGAATATATGTCAAAAGAAGAATTTGCTAAGATTATCTGAAAGGAAAATGTCGAAGCTGAAGATATAGATCCTACAAAAGTATAACTTGAACAAGTCGTAAGACTTGTTTTTTTCTTACTTGTTTTATTAAAGTTTTTTCTTATACTAAAAGGAATTGTGAATTGATGTGGTAAAGGTTAGTAAATTTTTAAGGAATATTATAAATATCTAAAATTTAAGCTACATCATATTAAGATATATTTATCTTAAGGCTATATTAAATATAGTAGTAGCAATTTTTTTTATCAAATTATTAAAAAATTAATGACAGAAACTAATAAGAAAACTACTTTTGCTGATTTATGATTATCAGATAAAATTTTAGAAAAAGTAGAAAAGAAATGATATACTCATCCATCTCCAATTCAAGAATGAGTAATTCCATTACTTTTAAATGGAGATAAAGATATTATTTGACAAGCTCAAACTTGAACTGGTAAAACAGCAAGTTTTGCATTACCTATTTTAGAAAGACTTGATCCTACATCAAAAGATGTTCAGGCTCTTATTTTAACTCCTACTAGAGAATTATCTATTCAGGTTGCTGAAGAAATTAAATCTTTTGCAGATAGGGATGTAAAAGTTCAACTTGTTTATGGTGGCCAAAATTATTCTAAAGAAATTGAGGGATTGAAAAGAAAACCACAAATTGTAGTTGGTACTACTTGAAGAGTGATAGATCATATTACTAGAAAGAAAACATTGAAGGTTGAGCATCTAAAATATCTAGTTTTGGATGAAGCTGATGAAATGTTAAATATGGGTTTTGTAGAAGATATTGAAAAAATATTACAATATACTCCAGATGATAAAAAAACATTACTTTTTTCTGCTACTATGCCAAGAGGTATTAGAAATATTGTAAATAAATATATTAAAGATCACGATGAAGTTAAAATAGAAAAAACAGAACTTACAAATCCACATATTGTTCAAAAATATTATAAAGTAGATGATAGAGATAAATTTGATGCTTTATGTAGAATTATAGAAGTTGAATTTGATTTTTATGGACTTATATTTTGTAGAACAAAGGCAAATGTAGATGAGGTTGCTTCTAAACTATTACAAAGATGATATAAAGCAGAATGAATTCATGGTGATATTAGTCAAAATTTGAGAGAAAAGACACTTTCAAGATTTAAAAATAAAGCAATTAAAATATTGGTTGCTACAGATGTTGCTGCAAGATGAATTGATATAAATGACTTAACACATGTAATAAATTATAATTTACCTGAAAATCCTGAAACTTATACTCATAGAATTTGAAGAACAGGTAGAGCAGGTAAAACTTGAGAAGCTATTAGTTTTGTTTGAAGAAAAGACGGTAGAGCATTAGCTTGGATAGAAAAAACTATAAAAACAAAGATTAAACAAGAACAATTACCAGATAGTAAAGATATAGTTAAATTAAAAAAAGAAAGACTTATAGATAATACAAAAGAATTATTAGAAAAGAAAGAACAATACAAATATTTAAGTTTAGCACAAGATTTGTTGAAACTATGAGATGTTGAAAAAATATTATCTCTTATTTTGGAAGAATGATTCGGTAATGAATTTGATATTACACATTATAAAACTATAAAAAATGTAAAACAAGCTGAAGCTTGAAATCAAAGACTTTTTATAGCAAGATGAAAATTGGATAATATAAATAATCCATGACAACTTATTAAATTTATAGAATGAGAGATTTGACAAAAATTATGAGATGTAGGTAGAATTGATATAAAAGAAAAATTTTCATTTGTATCTCTTGAAGAAAATGATGCTTATGTTGTATTAACTCATTTTAAAAAAGTAAATCCAAGAAGACCTATAGTTACAAAGGCTAAAGAATCAAGATAAATGTTTAATCTCAACTTAATTGTTGGGATTTTTTTTATTTGATATTTATACTTAATAAATTATATTATCACAAGTTAAAATTTATTTATATTTATCAAATGTAATGAAAAAAATATTATTATTTCTGTTTATGATTTTATCTTTGTGATTTAGTTTTTCATTTTCTTGAACTGTAAATACTTGAAGTTGCTGAGAATATAAAAAAGTATTTACTATAGATTGACATTCTATAACAAAAATTTGAGTTTCGGAGTTATATAAAGTAAAATGAATTAATAATGTTAATTGGGATGTTATAAAACAAAGAAAAACTGTTATTACTAAAGATAATAAAGAATTTAAACATAGTTTTGTAACTCCTTGAAATGTTTTATTAGAATGACACTTTAAATATAGTTGATGTAATCTTATTTTAAAAAAAGAAATTAATATTTATAAAACTATTATATTGTCATTAAATAATAAAGATGTAGATTTTATATGAGCATTAAATTTAAAGAAGAAAAATATATATATTAAGAATATTCCTTTAAAAAACTTGAAACAGTATAATTATATTTTGAATGAATCAGATTATATTCTTGTAAATCAACAATTTATAATACCTTTTTTATCTAAATTTATGTCTGATATAAATTATAAGAATAAGAAAATAGTATTGTTTATATGATCTTTTAAATGATTTTATGCTAAATTATTAATTCCTTATACAAGAACTTTATCAAAAAATATTTATATATATGATAAAAATAATTTATTGAATGTAGTGAGTAGTATTTATCAATGAAAAAAGTTAGATAATAAAAATAGTCTTTATAATAGAAATATTTGAAATAATTTTTATTTTCCATTATCTTATTTTGTAGGTAAATTAATTTCAACTTGAGTAAATATTGAAATTATATGAATTATTTTATTATCTATTCTGTGAATTATTATAGTATCTTTTTTAAGACAAATAATATGATTTTCTATATTTTGATTATATACTCCTTTATTGCTTTCTATACTTATTTTAATATATGGTTATCATGCAGTAATAATATTATTTATAATATCTGTTTTTGCTACATTAATGAATCATTTTATTACAAAAAGAATATATATATTATATAGTTCTAAAATAGCTCTTAATTATATGATATATACAGTCTTATCTATTATATTTCTGTGAATATTGATTAGTTTGTGATATATAAATAATATTCATATTGATATGAATTGGATAATATTGTTTTTTGTTATTCCATTGCTTACAAAAAATTTAATTAAAGAAGATACAAATATATTTTCTAAATCATTTATGTATTTATTTGTGGAATTTATAGTAATATTGTTAATATTATTGTCTATATATAATATAACTTATTTAAAATATATTTTAGTTGCATATCCTGATTTATTATGGTTATTTATTCCTATAACTATTTTTATATGAAGATTTACTTGATTGCAATTATTGGAATATATAAGGTTTTATCCATTGATTAAGAAAAATATTTATGAAGAAGAGTAGTTTATTTAAAAAAGTACAAAAAAAGTAAAAAATATATTGAAATAATAAAATAAATAGTTATATTATTCCTCACTGAATTGAAAAGTACAAAATTTAGTGAGGGTTTCGGGTCAATAGCTCAGTTGGTAGAGCAACGGCCTTTTAAGCCGGTGGTCGTGGGTTCGAATCCCACTTGACCCATATTTGCGGGTGTGATGTAATTGGTGTAGCATAGCAGAATTCAGCTCTGCTTGCACGGGTTCAAGTCCCGTCACCCGCTGTTTGAATTATATAATTAATATAATGAATATACTTATAGGTTTCTTATTTATGATTACTTGATGATTGCTAATATATTTTTATAAGAAATTATGAGATTTGTTTGGTAAATGGTGATTTGCAGAAGAATATTTATGAGGAACTGATCAATGATATGTTATTATTTGATTCTTATTATTTGTTTTAGGATTATTGGCTATATTTTGAGTAGTTAATTTGTCTAAATAACTTATTTATGGGTAGGTGGCAGAGCGGTCAAATGCAACGGACTGTAAATCCGTCGCCGGAAGGCTACGCTGGTTCGAATCCAGCCCTGCCCAAATTTGGGGTCGTAGCTCAGCTGGCTAGAGCACCTGCCTTGCACGCAGGGGGTCAGGAGTTCGAATCTCCTCGACTCCATTTTGTTATTATAGATTAATTATTTTTTCATGCACCCATAGCTCAGCTGGATAGAGCAGCGGCCTTCTAAGCCGAAGGTCATAGGTTCGAATCCTATTGGGTGCATTCTGCTCCTATCGTCTAGTGGTTAAGGATGCTGCCCTCTCACGGCAGAGATCACGGGTTCGACTCCCGTTAGGAGTATATTTATATTAAAATATATTATATGACAGTTGTAAACAAATCTAATCATAGAAATAATGATAGAGAAAGAGTTTATATTAATTGAGCAATAAAGGCTTTTAATATATTAATTTTATGAGAAAATTGAGAACAATTGTGAACTTTTCCTAGAAAAGAAGCTTTAGAAAAGGCAAGAGAACAATGATTAGATTTGGTGCAGGTTGGTTATAATTGAAAAGATAAAGTATCTGTGTGTAAAATAATTGATTATTGAAAATATCAATATTCTCTTAAAAAGAAAGAGAAAGATAAGAAAAAAACACAGAAATCTAAAGGTATTAAAGAAATTAAAATATCGTATTGAATAGATGAAAATGACCTAAAAATGAAAATTGAAAAATCAAAAGATTTTCTAGCTAAATGATACAATGTAAAATTTACTATAAAATTGAGATGAAGAGAAAATATATTTAAAGCACAATCTAGAGAAAGGATGTTAATAATAGCTGAATCTTTAAGTGATTATGCTAAAAATTGAGGTATAAGAGAAGAATGAAGGTGATTTTCACTAATTTTATTTGCTAAACTTAAGTAATAATGTCTAGAATTAAAACTCATTCATGAGCTAAGAAGAGATTTAAAATTACTAAGAACTGAAAAGTTATACATAAGAAACAAGCTACAAGTCATTTATTGATGAATAAATGAGAATCTCATAAAACTTTTAAATATGGTAAAGTTTTATCTAAAGCGGATAATAAGAGAGTATATAATTTATTTCCTAATGGTAGTAATTAAAAATGGTAAGAATTACAAATTGATTCACAAGACATAGAAGACATAAGAAATTTCTTAAGTTAGCTAAATGATTTAGATTAGGTAGAAAAAATGTTTACAAACAAGTTAGACTTGCTTTGATTAAACAAGGGGTTCATGAATATAGAAATAGAAAAGAGAAAAAAAGAGAATTTAGAAGATTATGGATAGAAAGAATTTCTGCTGCTTGTAGAGTAAATAATACAAAATATTCTGAATTTATTAATTGAATGTATAAATCAAGAATATTGTTAGATAGAAAAGTATTATCAAATATAGCAGTATTATTCCCTACTGTATTTAATAAAGTATTAGAACAAACTAAATAATATTCTAGTTTGTTTTTCTTGCCAGGATGGTGGAATTGGTAGACACGAGGGACTTAAAATCCCTTAACTGATTGGTTGTGAGGGTTCGATTCCCTCTCCTGGTAATTTCTTAATTATAATAAATTGCTTAAATATATATTTGGGCTGGAGTATATATTTAAGTGGTTTAGTGTATTTTATATTTATTATTACAAAATTTTATGTGATTTGTTATACATAGAGCTTGAGATTTGAATACAAACGAAAGAATAATTTCTTTCTATAAAAAAGAACTTTGGAGTTCAGGAATTATTGAAACAAGGAAATTACAAAATCATTATGGTACAAAATACTATAGAAGAATGAAATTTAAAAATCCTTGAGGAAGAATTAAGAGAAGATTGAAGGCATTAGTTTCTGCTGCTTATAGAACAAACAGAAAAGAATATGATATTAAGACTCAATTGTGAGCAAGAATATAATTTAAATTAATAAGAATACTTAATAATATGTATACAGTTATTGAATTACAATGACATCAATGGATTATTAAAGAATGAGATGTAATTGAAGTAGATAATATTTGATTAGAAGAATGAGAAACTTTAGATACTGATAAAATATTATTGTCATTTGGTGAAGATCAAGAAAATGTAAAAGTATGAACACCTTATGTTAAATGAACAGTTTCATTGAAGGTTGAATCTAACTTTAAATGAAAAAAAATGTATGTTAGAAAATTTAAAAATAAGATAAGAGCTGATAGGAATTCTAAATGACAATGATTTAGGGCACATAAGACTTTATTAAAAGTTGAAAAAATATCTTTATAATATAAATATTTCTTTATGAAAGAAAACGAATGAATAGTACTTGATGGTATTGTTGATAAAGTATTATGATGATGAATGTACTCTGTTATTTTGGATTGATGAATGCAAGTTCGTGCAAAACCTAAATGAAGATTAGTTAGAAGTAGAATTAAAATCGTAATGGGAGATAAAGTTCAAGTTGAATTGAATGAAATTGATCCTACAAAATGATATATAATTTATAGATTATAATTTAATTACATTAAGAAATTATTATGAAGGTAAGATCATCAGTTAAAGCAATGTGTAAAGACTGTAAGGTAATTAGAAGAAAATGAATAGTAAGAGTTATTTGTTCTTCTAATCCAAAACATAAACAAAGACAAGGTTAATAATATAATAAAAAATTTATTTTAATTTAGAAATAATAGATATGTTTAGATTATTAGGTAATGTATTGCCAGATAAAAAATCTGTAGGTATAGCTCTTACATATGTATATGGTGTTTGAGTTAATACTTCAAAAGATATATGTAAAGAATTATGAATTGAGTTTAACAGTAAAGTTAAAGATTTAACAGATGAAGATCAAAAGAAAATTACTGATCTTGTAAGAACATATACTGTTGAAAATGATTTAAGAAGACAAGTTAGTTGAGATATTAAAAAACTTAAAGAATTAAAAACAGTTAGATGAATGAAGCATAACTTGTGAATGCCTGTAAGAGGTCAACAAACAAGAACAAATGCAAAAACTGCTAAAAAGTTGTTAGGTAGAGCAAAAGTAAGACCAACAGCTAAGAAATAATTTTAGGATTTTAAAAAAATAATTGATGGCTATAAAGAAGACTGCTTCAAAGAAGAAAAAAAGTATTAAAATATCATCTTGATTATTGTATTTACAAGCTTCACCAAATAATACTATTGTTACATTAACTGATGAAAATGGTAATAAAGTATTAGGTTGAGGAACAGGTTTGGTTTGATATAAAGGGAGTAAACAATCTACACCTTATGCAGCTGAAATGTTAACAAGACAAATTTTAATGGAAGCTAAAAATTGATGATTAACACAAATAGGTATTATAATTAAATGAATTTGATTATCTAGAGATGGTGTTTTTAAAGCAATAAATGATTTAGGAGGTATTGATATTACATATATTAAAGAAGCAACTCCTATTCAATTTGGTTGATGTAAATGAAAAAGAGCAAGAAGAATATAGTTTTTTTAACTTTATGTTAATTAAATTAGTTAATTTATATTGATTTAATATTATAATATGAGATATACTGGTCCAAAGTTTAAACTTTGTAGAAGGGAGGGAGTAAATTTATTTTGAGCTCCAAAATATGATGTTAGAAAAAGAAGAAGCTTACCAGGTCAACATGGTTGAAGTATGAGTAGGTTATCTGAATATGGTAAATTATTAAGAAATAAACAAACTCTTAAGAGAATATACCAAATGTCTGAGAAACAATTTAAGAGATTCGTTACTGAAATTGCTGCTAAATATTCAAAAAATAAATGAGTTGAATATGATAATGCTGTAAAAATTACATTAGAAAGAAGATTAGATGCTATTTTATATAAATCTTGATTGGCTAGTACAATAATACAAGCAAGACAAATGATAGTTCATGGACATTTTGAATTAAATGGTGTTAAACATAATGTTCCTTCTTACTTAGTAAAACAATGAGATATATTACAATTGAGAGAAAAATTAAAAAATTCACCATTATATACAGCTGAGAATACTACTGTAAAAGTACCTTCTTATTTAAAAGTAAATACTTCTGATAAAAAAATAGAGGTTATAGATTTGCCAAGAGTAGAAGAAATAGAAGTTCCTGCTGATGTATTGAAAGTTGTTGAATTTTATGCTAGAGCTTAGTCTTTTATATTTATATATTACATATTTACATGTTAGATATCCAAAAATTTCTTTGAAAACCATCTATTGAATATTCAAAAGATGAAAATAATGTATCTACTTTTAGATTTTGACCTTTACCAAGTGGGATAGGTCATTCAGTATGAAATATGATTAGAAGGACATTACTTGCTTATACTCCTGCTGTATCTATAACAAGTATAAATATTAAATGAGTTTCTCATGAGTATTCTACTATAGATGGAGTAAAGGAAAGTGTTTTGCAAATAATGTTAAATTTCAAAGATTTAAAATTTAAATGAGATATAACTGATTCTGTAGAATGGAAAGTTAAAAAATTTAAATGACTTTGAAAATATTATGTTGAGGATTTAGATTTACCAGCTTGAGTTGAAATTTTAACAGATTGAGCTTATTTGTTTGAGTTAACAGATCCTAAAACTACTGTAGAAATTTCTTATAGATTAGAAAAATGATATAGATATTTATCTATAGAAGAATTACAAAAAAGAGAAAAAAAAGAATCAGAGGAGGAAGGTACTCAAATTTGAAATTTATTGATAGATAATGATTTTACAGTGGTTAAGACTGCAACATATGATGTTGAGGAACAAATATCAGATTTTAATGGAGATTATAATGATAGTCTTATAATTAAAATAGAACCTATTTCTGAAAAGATAGATTCTAAGGAGTTATTAACATTTGTATGAGAAGTTGTTTCATCATATACTAAAATGTTTATTTTCGATACTTCTTATATTGATACAACTTTGATGGTAGATGCTGAAGATTTAGAAAATCCAGAGGATGATTCTGAAATAGAGGTTGAAGAAGTCAAAAAGACACCTATAGATTCATTGTCTTGATTGAGTGAAAGAACAAGAAATGCTTTGATTAAAAATGATATTGAATTTATAGAATATTTGGAAACAAAGACAAGAACTGAATTAAATTCATTAAAATGAGTTTGAAAGAAGGCTGTTGATGAAATACAAGTAGCTTTAGAAAAAGAGTGAAAGTCATTGGGAACTAAGTGATAGTTTTAGTTTGTTTAAGTTTAAATTATGAGAAAAAGATATAATAGATTACTTGAATTGAATACAGGTATTCAAAAGAAATCTAATGTTTTGAGAAATTTAATAACTTCTTTCTTAGAACATAAAAGAATTACTACAACTCCTAAAAGAGCTAAGGTACTTAGATTTGAGATGGATAAATTATTATCTAAGTTAGTTAAAACTTACAATAGATATGATAATAAGGAAGAATCTTTAAGAGAAGTAAAAAGAATATTAACAAAAACTCTTTATAAGGATGAACTTATAAATGATGTAGTTGATAATAAAATATTAGCTTATGTAGAAGAAAATAGGGTATCTTGATTTACTAGAGTTTATAGAATTTGAGTAAGATCAGGTGATTCAGTTGAAAAAATAATGGTAGAATTGATTTAATTTATATTGTAAGTATATCTACAATGTTAGAAAATATTACTAAGCAAGATTTGAATAAGACAGTTTGGGTAAGACCAGATTATCTTAAAAATAATAGAAAATGGTATATTATAGATGCTAATGGAAAAACATTAGGTAAATTAGCTGTAGAAATTGCTAATTTATTAACTGGTAAGAAAAAAGCTCACTTATGTGATTTTTGGGACTGTGGTGATAATGTTATAATTGAAAATGTATGAAAAGTTAAAGTAACTTGAAATAAAATGGCTAACAAAATGTATAGAAGTCATTCTGGTTATAAAGGTCATTTAAAAGAAATTCCATTATCAAGAATGTTGGCTACACATCCTGAAAGAGTGATTGAATTTGCTGTAAAAGGTATGTTGCCAAAGAACAAGCTAAGAGCTGAAAGATTAAAAAGATTGAAACTATTTGTAGGAACTACAGATAAGTACAATAATTTATCTCCTGAAAGAATATAATTAGATGACAGAAAAATATTTTTATGCTGTAGGTAGAAGGAAAACTTCATCTGCTACAGTTCATTTATCAAAAGGTAAAGGTGATATATTAGTTAAAAAAGGTGATGAATATGTAAAGATTGAAAAGTTTTTCACATGAGAATGATCAAAAAATATATTACAAGATTCATTATACCCGTTCTTAGTATTAGGTAATAATGTAAAAAAGATGTTTGATGTTACTATCCATGTTAAATGAGGTGGTTTAAGAGGTCAAGCAGAAGCTATTAGATTAGGTCTTTCAAGAGCTTTAGTTGCATTTAATCCTGAATATAGATTAGTAATTAAACCTTATGGATTATTAAAAAGAGATCCAAGAGAGAAAGAAAGAAAGAAACCAGGTCTTAGAAAAGCTAGAAAATCTCCACAATGGAGTAAGAGATAGTATTGAAAAAACTATTTTCCAAGTTATAAAGAGCATATTCATTTATGCTTTTTTTTTATATTATAATTTTAATATGATGTTTTTAAATTTATGAGCTGATAAAACTTTTATTTATAATAATTGAGATTTTACTTTTTTTGAGAGGAAACAATTAGATATTCAATTACCTGAGTTTTTCAAAAATAATTCTGATGTAGATAAATTATTTGTTATTATATGACCAGGTAATTTTTCATCTTCTAGAATTTGAGTAGAAGTTGTTAATATTCTTGTATATTTATGAGTTTTAAAAAATGTTTTTTATTTAAATAAGTTAGAATTTTTTCAACAATTATGATATAATAATATTTATTTATTTTCTGGAAACAAAAATAAGTTTATTTTCTTAAAAGACCAAAAAAAATATGATATAGTATCTACTTCAGATATGAATAAAAAATGTTTGTTAGAAGAATTATTTGAACTAAATTTAGAAGGGTTTGGAATAATTAAATACAAAGATATATTAAAAGATATAGAAAAATTAGAACGAAACAAACTTAAAGAAAAAGAATTATTGATTCCATACTATATTTTCGAGCCAGCAGTGAGTTGTTAAGACTTTTAATAAAATTTTAAAAATAATTAAATAATATATGAATAATAAAATTAATCTATTAAATGATCTTTCA
>Ga0256829_1001717_pt1 | contig 17441 bp, 16 predicted proteins | sample 131447metaG_FD_185979 | JGI IMG/M metagenome (GOLD analysis project Ga0256829, IMG submission 185979) | Hydrothermal vent microbial communities from Lau Basin, Pacific Ocean - 131-447 | ecosystem: Environmental > Aquatic > Marine > Hydrothermal vents | place: Pacific Ocean: Lau Basin | collected...
CTTACATACGCCCATAAAGCCCCTGATAAAACTTCTTGTGTTTGAAGAAGCTCTTGAGAGTTCATTTGTGATTTTAAGATAGGCTATAACTTGTCTTAAATCTCTTGCTTCTGGAGTGTAAAGTGCCAATACTTTTATGATAGCATTGTCTATGTCATCTGTTTTTGAATTAACATTTTTTATTTTAGAGCGTGCCTCTGAAAATTTATCACCATCACAATCGTTCAAGGCAGATAGAATTAACTCATTTGCATCCAATAAGCCAACTCCTAAAGCAATCAACTTAGTCTTAATATCTTCTAAATTTGTTTGAAAAGTTTGTATCATTTTTATATGTCCTTTTTATATTTGATTTTAGCCGAAGCGACCAGTAATATAATCCTCTGTTCTTTTTTCCTTAGGATTTAAGAAGATGTTTTCTGTTTTGTCATACTCTATCAAGTCACCCAAATACATAAAAGCAGTGTAATCACTTATGCGAGATGCTTGTTGCATGTTGTGTGTAACTATGGCAATACTTACATCATTTTTAAGCTCAACTATAAGCTCTTCAATAGCTCCTGTAGAGATAGGGTCTAGTGCTGATGTCGGTTCATCAAAAAGAATAACCTCAGGTTTAACAGCAACAGCACGAGCTATGCACAAACGCTGTTGCTGTCCACCTGAGAGTCCCATGGCTGATTTATTTAGTCTATCGTGTACCTCTTTCCAGAGTGCAGAGCCTTTAAGTGAGGCTTCCACTCTATCTGCTAGTTCTGTTTTATTTTTGATACCTGCGATTTTCAGTCCATAGGCAACATTATCAAAAATACTCATAGGAAAAGGTGTTGGTTTTTGAAAAATCATACCAACTTTTTGGCGTAATTCTATAAACTCATTCTCTTTTTTTATATCTAAAATATTTCTATACTTTTTTGTTTCAAGGTCTAAAAGCTCAATCTTTCCATCATATTTGTTTCCTGGATATAGATCATGTATCCTGTTCATAGAACGAAGAAGTGTTGATTTTCCACAACCACTTGGACCTATAAGAGCTGTGATTTTATTTTTTTCTATTGGCAAAGTAATATTATTGAGCGAAGGTTCTTCTACCCCAGCATAGGTAAATGAAAACTTCTTTATATTCATGACTGGCATTATATTTTATCCTTTATTATTTTTTATTTCTTGTAAGGTATCTACCAAATAAGTTTATGAGTAAAACCATAACTGTTAGTATAAATGAAGCAGCCCATGCTAAATCACGACTTGATTTTTCAGGTTCATTGGCAAGATTGTAAATACTAACTGTAAGAGATGGAAAACTATCGGTCAAGTCAAGACTAAAGTAATTACTTGTTTCTGAAGTAAAAAGTAGAGGTGCAGTCTCTCCAGCAATACGAGCAAAAGCAAGTAAAATACCTGTCATGATTCCTACCTTTGCTGCTTTTATAACAACATCTAAAATAACTCTATATTTTGAAGCACCAAGTGCCATACCTGCTTCACGCAACTCTTTTGGAACGAGAGAGAGCATAGAGTCAGTAGTATTTATGATGATTGGTATCATCATGATAGAGAGTGCTATGACTCCTGCAAAACCATTTGCACCACCAAAAGGAGCAACTGCAAAAGAGTAAACAAAAGCCCCGATAACAATAGAAGGAGCTGAGACCATAATGTCGCTTAAATCTCTAATGAGTTCAGGATATTTACCCCGACCATATTCACGAATATATATACCTGCAACCATACCAAGAGGAATGCCGATCAGAGCTGCTAAAAATGCTAGAACTAACTGACCTACTATGAGGTTTCTTAAGCCTCCATTTACAAGATCGTTTAGAAAAAGAGCTAAATGTAGTGAGGAGAGACCTTTTATAAAAAGTGTAACTAAAATCCAAGCTAAAAAGCCAAGACCAATCAGTGCCGAGATAACTGAAAATGCTAAAAATATTTTGTTTATTATAAGTCTCATATCTTAGCTCTTTTAAGAAAGTAAAATTTTGCAATAAAGATAATTGCAAAACTTAAAATAAAAAGAATAAGACCTAGGTAAAATAGTGAACTCTCTCCAAGTCCACTTGCTTCGCCAAAGTTTACAGCCATTGCAACAGGGATGGAAATAGTAGGGTCTGTAATAGTTTGAGGAAGTGAATAAACTGCACCGATAAGAAATGCTACAGCCATAGTCTCACCCAAGGCACGACCAAGTGCTAAGATGATAGAACCTATAATACCTACTCTTGAATATGGAAAAATAACATCTTTTACTACCTCGAACTTTGTAGCACCTAATGCATAAGCTGACTCTTTTAAAACATCTGGTGTTGTGTTCATACTATCACGAGTAACAGCCGCCATAAAAGGTAAAATCATAACACCAAGTACAAGACCTGCAGTTAGAAGTGAAACTTGATAACCACCAAAGGTATCTGAAATAATAGGTGCGAAATAGTAAAGTCCCCACATTCCAAAGATGATACTAGGAATGGCAGCTAAAAGTTCAATCGCCATTCCAACATATTTTGCAATATTTTTTGAGGCAATTTCAGCTAAAAATACTGCTATTCCCATAGCAACGGGCATCGCAAATACTAAGGCGATAAGTGTTGAAAGAAGTGTGCCTACAATCGGAACTAGACCACCAAAAACTGTTTTACTATCTGCTTCGTCCTCGTCATCTTCATCTAAAATCATATCATCTTCATCAGCTATTTCGTCATCTTCAACATTTTGTGTTGTAGTAGCTACTTGTGATGTGCTATCTGTTTGCGTGAGTGATACTTCTTGATTCCATCGTTTATCGCTAATAAAGTTAAAACCAAATTCATCTATTGCAGGTTTTGCTGATATAAAAAGAGTTGTAAAGATACCAAGTAGCAGTATTAAAACTAATGTTGCACTGCCAAATGAAATCTTTTGAAAGAGTTTTTCCATGTTTGAACCTAATTGAAATTAATGATGATATTATAGTGAAAATTGATTACAAGTAGATTACAAATTTGAAGTGAGTACCACACAAGGAGAGTTGTGTGGTATGTGAAATTTGGAATAAGGGGAATGAAATTTAAAGATTATTATTTATTTTATACCTTTTGCCTCCCAATATTTTTGGATTTTATTTGTTAAACTTTTTGGTAATGGAACAAAACCTAAACTTTTAGCAATCTCTTGACCATTTTTGTATGACCAGTTATAAAATTTAGTTACTTTTTTATCCATTTCTTGATTTTCTTTAGGCACAAGGATGAAAGTTGCTGCTACTATTGGGTAAGACTCAGCACCTTTAGGGTCAGCTATTATAGAGTAAAAATCTTTTTTTGGGTCAAGGTTAGCTTTTGCAGCAGCAGCTTGAAAAGACTTTAGTTCTGGTTTTATGTAGTTTCCAGCTCTATTTTCAAGAGTAGCCATAACAATACCATTCTTTTGAGCATCAGCGTAGTCGATATACCCTACAGAAAAAGGAGTTTGTTTGATAAGACTTGCTACACCTGTGTTTTTATTTCCACCTATGTGGTGATGACCAGGCCAGTTAAGTGATTTTTTAGCACCATATTTATGTCTCCAAGTTTTATCTACTTTTGAAAGATAGTAAGTAAAGTTAAAAGTAGTACCTGAACCATCTGCACGGTGAACGAAAGTAAGTTTTTTATGTGGAAGTTTCATACCTTTGTTTGCGTTTGCTATAACAGAGTCATCCCAATATTTTGCACTTCCGTTTGCGATAGATACAATAGCAGCACGAGAGAGTTTTAGCCCATCAAAATTTGGAAGGTTGTAGCCCATTGTAATCGCACCAACAACACCTGGGAATTGGTAAAGACCATTTTTCTTTAAAACTTTTGGGCTTAATGGTTTGTCAGTTCCAGCAAAATCAACTTGACGAGCTTTTGCATCTTTGATACCTTTTGAAGAACCTTTAGAAATATAATCAACTTTTATGCCGGTTGCTTTGTTGTAAGCTTTTGTCCATTTTTGATATACACTATAAGGAAAAGAAGCACCACTTCCTTTGATTACATCATTTGCAGCAAGTCCTGATACTAATACTGAAGTAGCAAGAGCGATTTTTATTACTTTTGTCATTTTTTTACCTTTTAATTTTAAGATGCCGAAATTATAAAACCCTTTGGTTTCATCTTGGTTACATTTATGACTAGAATTGTAATCGTTATGTAATCAAGAGTTTCTATAATTTCGGCATCAAACAAAAAGGAATTTATCAAATGAAAAAAATCGTTCTATCAAGCTTAGTTGCTTTAACTCTAGGTTCAGTTGCTGCAAACGCAGGTGCTACAAAATTATATCAAGATGAAAATGGTCAGGTTTTTACGAAAGGTGGTGAAGGGCGTACAGCTATTAAAACTGCAACATCAGTATTTTCAAAAGCAGATAAATTGAAATTTAGTGGTCAAGCATTTATAGGTTATAAGCATACTAGTTATGATAACTATTTAACTTCTTCTCCACAAAGTGATCAACAATTTGAAATTCGTCGTGGTTATCTCCAACTAAAAGCGTATCTTTTAGATGATCCTAAATCTTACTATCGTATTACTTTTGACTTGAAAAATAACTCAACTTTTGATACAAATAGTTTAGCTGTTCGTGCAAAATATGCTTACTTAAACTTAAACGAAGTGCTTCCAGCTACAAGTTTTGAGATAGGTCTTGCACACCGTCCTTGGCATGATTATGAGGAGCATAACTCTTGGTTATATAGAAGTATTTCTGAAGTTCTTATAGAAAATAAAAATTCTGCACACTTAAGTTCATCAGCTGATTATGGTGTTATGGCAAAAACTAGAACAAAATTCTTTGATTCTGACATTGGTGTATTTAACGGTGAGGGTTATCATGGGACACAAAACTCAAATGGTATGAGTTTAGAGTGGAGATTTACAGGTCACTTACTTGGAACTGCAGGACATCCTGAGAAAAATACTTACCTTGATGCTTCATTCTTTGGTCAGTTAAATCAAAAGCATTATGCTTCTACTGCTAATAATGTAGCTGGCACTTCTGTAACTGAAAATGATGACTTGAAATTTTATGGCTTACATACAGTGTTTAATATGCCAGCATTTCTTGTATCTGGACAATATGTAACTTCAACAAACACTGCTTCTGCTGTTAATTATGTATCACAAGGTGCAGGTAATGGTTACTCTTTTAATGTTGAAGGTCGTTTAGGCAGTGAACATCAATACAAAGCTTTTGCAAAATATGACAACTGGACTCCAGATGCTGCAGGTACAGACTCCACATACACAAGAAAAACAACGATAGTTGGAGCAGCTTGGAAAATGAATAGAAATGTTGAATGGGTCGCAAATACTACAATCAATAATAATGATAATAATCAGTATGGAAGTGCTACAGGAAGTTTGACATCAAGTGGTACTGCTTATATGCTAACTGCAGAGGTTAATTTTTAATAGTAATACTTAAACTTATAAATGATATAATTTCACCAAATTATTAGAGGTGAATATATGTCTTTTGCAAAATATCCAGATGTCTTTGACGAGTTAAAATCAGAAGTACGAGCAGCTGGTCTGCTTGAACGAGTTCCCATTCGTGGTAGTGTTGAAATGGTGGCTATCATAGTGTCTATGGCATTAGTGTATTATTCCGTGCTACATTGGAGTATATTTTCTTCATTCTCCTTGTCTCCTGTAGCATTGGGTCTTTTTATGAGCATTATATTTACTCGTGCTGTTTTTGTATCTCATGATGTTTTACATACACAGTATTTTAAAAAAAAATCTTTATCTTTTCTGATTAGTTATCCTTTTTCTGCATTTATCTTGTCAAACTCTTCATCATGGTGGGATTTTAAACATAACATTAACCATCATACTTGGTGTAATGTACCACAAAAAGATGAAGATATTTTAGCGATGGATGGGGCTTTTACGGTAAATCACAAAGGAAGTAAAACTTGGTTAAGAGCTAGTAAGTACCTAGTTTTTTGGGGTTCTATGTTCTTTATGTATCCTGCTTTTATAGCACAATCATACTCTTTTGCCATTAAACGAAAACTATGGGGAGAGTTAGGACTCATGTTAATGCATTGGCCATTAGTTTGGGGTCCAATATTTTACTTTTTACCACTCTCACAAGCAGTTATAGTTTTTTTAACCCTAAACCTAACACTTTCACCATGGCTTGCATTTGGTTTTATAACAAATCATTTAGGATGTGAAGTAATAGAAAAAGAGGATAGTGAACCCCTCTCTTGGATGGAGTTACAGATGAGAACTTCTCGTTCTTTAAGTGGTGGTTTTTTAGTTCATTGGTTTTATGGTGGACTTAACACACAGATAGAACATCATCTTTTTCCAAAAGCACCTCGTTTCAACCTACTTAAAGTACAAAAGATGACACGAGCATTTGCTAAAAAACATAATATTGACTACTTTGAAACAACACCAATAGAAGCATATATACAGATAAATAATGTTTTAAAAGAGTATTAATCTGAGTTTATACGCCCTTAATAGTAAGAAGCTTAGTCTTTCCAACCATCAAATCAACAGTCATTAAGATTCTTTTAAATACAGAATCTTGTCTATACTCAAGGTTGTGCTTTTTACATATCTCTTTTACAACAGGTTGCATTTTTTGATAGTAACTATGTGGCATATTTGGAAATAGGTGATGCTCGATTTGATAGTTTAAAAAGCCATGCATGAAGTCTATCAGGTCTGTTCCTGTATTGTAGTTTACACTTCCCATAATCTGTCTTAGATAGTATTCACCTTGTGTTTTATGTGGTGTTGAGAACTGATAAATATCTTCTGCTGAGTGATTTGGAACTATCACTAAAAAAGAGTGAAGATTTGCTAAGAGTTCAGCTATGACTAGCAGTCCAAAAGCACTTAAAGCTGCGTTTACTCCAAATGGTAAAAAGAGAAATGGTAAAAAAGCAAACTGAAAAAGTCCATATGGAAGATAATATTGTAACCATAACTCTCTACCTCTTTTTGTTAGAGGATTAAACTCAAACTCGTCTGATCTTGGATTGTCTGTTCCTTGTTTCTCTTTATTTTCTAGTATTCTAAGCGTATTTGGTGCATAATAAGCTATTTTCCAAAATGAAGCGAAGATATAAACAATGGCGTATTTAAAAAATATAGGCATTTTTTTCTTGTGTAGCCACTCAAGATTTTTTTCAACATTATCAGGGTCATCCATCTCACCTAGATGATAATGATGCATGATGTTATGCTCATAAGCCCATGCATCAGGTTTAATCCAGTCAAGCCAATCTATCCATCTTCTGTTACCTACTGCAAATCCTTTTTTTGTATATCTATAAGGGATATTTGCCACTTTGTCATAAGCACCATGGAGGATAGGGTGGGTTACATTTGCCCATCTTGCGACATTACCAACAGCTATTAAAAAAGAACCTAGGATACCAAAAAACCAAAAATCAAACGAAGAAATACCTGAGTTAAAAGAGTTTAGTATAACAACTAAAGATATAATAGTAAAACCAGAAATTGTAGAAAATTTACCCCACTTTTCTAGCTTTAAAAGATGTTGAAAATCTTCCTCTGTTACTGTAATAGTTTTTTTTATTTCATCTATATCGTTTTGTAGTTCTTGTTGATTTACATCTTTATAATCTGTATATGCTGACAATTTAATCCCTCAAATAATATTTATTTGATGAAATTATAGTTAAAAAAGCTTAGAGTTAATACAATATGAATAGCTATTTGGATAAAATAGCAACAATTATAAAATATAAAAATTTGGAGATTTTAATGGACGCAGCCAAATATATTTGGATGAATGGAAAATTTGTAGCTTGGGAAGATGCTAAGGTACATGTATTGACACATACTATACATTACGGAAACGGTGTGATAGAAGGAACAAAGGCATATAAAACTGAGAAAGGTTATGCTATCTTTCGCCTAAATGATCATACAAAAAGACTTTTAGAATCAGCAAAAATGACAATGATTAATATTCCATATAGTGTGGAAGAGTTAAATAAAGCACAGATAGAATTAGTGCGTAAAAATGAGTTTACTGGTGATAATGTATATCTTAGACCATTTTCGTTTCTAGGTTACGGTGTTATGGGACTTTACCATAAAGATGCTCCAGTTGAGACTGCAGTTGCAGCATGGGAGTGGGGTGCTTATCTTGGTGAAGAGGGTATGAGAAAAGGAATAAAACTTAAGATTGTTTCTATGACAAGACCTGCAAACACTTCAAATATGGGAAAAGCAAAAGCTACAGCAAACTATCTCAACTCTCAAATGGCAAAGTTTGAAGCTATTGATTGTGGTTATGATGAAGCCTTGCTTTTAGATGACCAAGGTTATGTGGCAGAAGCAAGTGGAGCTGCATTTTTTATGATAAAAGATGGTGAATTGATAACACCTCCTAGCGATAATGCTTTAGCATCTATAACACAAAAAATGGTTATAGAAATGGCAGGGGATATGGGTATAAAAGTTACTCGTCGTCGCATAACTCGTGAAGAGGTATATGTAGCTGATGAAGCATTTTTAACGGGAACTGCAGCAGAGATTACTCCTGTTGCTGTCGTTGATGCTAGAGATATAGGTAGTGGTTCTCGTGGTGAAATTACTGAGAAGATTCAGAGTAATTACTTTGATATTGTCTTTGGTAGAAACAAACAGTATGAACACTATTTAACTTATATAGATTAAAATAAAATAACAAAAGAGGACAGTATTACATGGCATCAGATATGAATGATTACTTTAACAAAAAAAAGAGTGAAGGTGGTGGATTTAATAATAAATCTACAGGTGGAAATGGAGGAGGTCCAAAAGGTCCTCAAATGCCAAATATAGACTTTAGCATGGGCAAAAAATCAGGATTAATTTATTTTCTGATAGCAGTTATTGTTATTTTAGTATTGGCAAAACCATTTACTATTGTTGAAGAGGGACAAAGAGGTATCTTAAGTACCAATGGTAAGTATCAAGATCAAGCTCTTTTACCAGGTTTACACTTTATTGTTCCAATTATCCAAAAAGTATATACTGTTGATACAAAGGTTCGTATTATTAACTATGCATCTCGCATGGAAGCAAGTGGCGTTAAACAAGGAATAGTTGCAAAACCTGCTGTTACAGTTCTTGACAAACGAGGTTTGCCTGTTTCTATTGAGCTTACTGTTCAGTATAGACTAAATGCAAAGTTTGCAGCACAGACTATCTCTAACTGGGGATTTTCATGGGAAGATAAGATTATTAACCCTGTTGTTCGTGATGTTGTTCGTAATGTTGTTGGAAAGTATGATGCAGAGTCATTACCTACTTTGAGAAATAAAGTGGCAACAGAGATAGAAGATGGAATCAGAAAAAGTGTCAGAAGTTTGAAAAATGCACCTGCAATTTTGCAATCAGTACAGCTTCGTGATATTGTTCTTCCTACAAAGGTTAAAGAACAGATAGAAAATGTTCAGATAGCAAAACAAGAGGTACAAAAAGCACAGCAACAAGTACAAAGAGCTAAACAAGAAGCACTGCAAAGAGCAGCTCAAGCTGAGGGTGTGGCACAACAAGCAAGGATAGAAGCAAAAGGTAAGGCAGATGCTGTAACTATTGAAGCAGATGCAAAAGCTAAAGCAAATATACTCATCTCAAAATCATTAACAACTAAACTTTTACAGTTAGAACAGATGAAAGTTCAAGGTAAATTTAATGATGCCCTTAGAGTAAATAAAGACGCAAAAATCTTCTTAACACCTGGTGGTTCTACTCCAAATATTTGGGTTGATACAAAAGATGTTAGAAAAAGAACTACGGCTAACTAAGATATGCAAGAAGCTTTAAATAGAGTAGATTGGGAGAAGATAGACCTTTTGCCAGTTATAGTTCAAGATGTGAAAAACAGTGAAGTTTTAATGATGGCATATATGGATAAAGAGGCGTTAGAGTTGTCTTTATCCACAAAAATTGCACACTACTTTTCTCGTTCCAAACAACGAATTTGGAAAAAAGGGGAGAGTAGTGGACATATTCAAACTATTCACTCCTTTAACATTGACTGTGATAATGATACCTTGCTCATAAAGGTAACACAAGAGGGTGTTGCATGTCATACTGGGCGTCGTTCATGTTTCTTTACAGAGTTAGATAGTGGCGATGTTACATCTGAGGTTGAGGTTGATACAGGGAGCAGTTATGGAGTTATAGACACACTTTACCATACTATCCAAGAGAGAAAACAAGCTGATCCTAAAACTTCATGGACAGCGAAACTTTTTTCTAAAGGCGATAACACAATTTTGAAAAAAGTTGTTGAAGAGTCAGGTGAGTTTTGCTTTGCTTATAAAGACAATGATGAAGCAGAGATGGTCTATGAGGCAGCAGACTTGACATACCATATGTTAGTAGCACTTGCAGCAAAAAATGTCTCTCCTGATAGGATAAAACAAGAGTTAGCTCGTAGATTTGACATGAGTGGTATAGCAGAAAAAAATTCTAGAGAGGATTAATCCTTGAATATAAAAGAGAAAATCACTACCTTTATACATGGATTTATCATGTATGATTATATTCTTTTTGGTGTTGTTTTTACTCTCTTTTTACTGTTTATTATACTCTCTATTGTTTTAAGAAAGAAACTAGGTCTCTCTATCTTTATATTACTTCTTGCGTTTGTTATCCTTTTGGCTGGACCAACCATAGGTTACAAGGAGATGCATAAATACCTTTTTAAAAATAGCATCACCTTAAGTTCACAAAAAAGGCTAGTATTTACACCCGCTATTGTTGTCAAGGGTAGCGTTAAAAATGAGTCAAAACTTGATTTTAAAAGATGTGTTATTACTGCTAAAGTCCATAAAGTGAGCAAAAATGTTCTCAAAAATTATATCTATAAATTTAAAATTATTAAAAAAATGTCGATTGTAGAAGATAATATACCTAAGGGTGAAACAAGATATTTTAAGTTGATTGTTGAGCCATTTAGTTATAAAAGAGATTATAATATTACATTAAAAGCGAGTTGTAAATGACACTATTTAACTATTGGCACTATATAGTATTGGCTATTATATTTTTAATATTCATAGGTGGTATAGTCTCAGCTTTTAAACAAAAAAGTTCAAAATTAATCTTGCCTATGGTTTTTTCTACCACTCTTGTAACTATTTTAATGGTTTTCTTTTCCATTATAGTTGTTGATAAATATACTAAAGTTGTAAAACTATATAAGCTACATAACAAAAGACTTATAAATATTGAAAAGATAGTTTATACAGGTATTGTAAGAAATGAAGGTAGCCATGAAATTGGAAAAGTTACTTTTGAGATAAAGATTGTAAACAAAGGTCATGCAACAGGTAATGTAAAAGGTGGAAATTTTTACAAACCAAGTGGTATTCTTAACTTTTTTACTGGTGGATACAATCTAAAAACAAAGCCACAAACAATCACTAAAAAATTTATTGTGGCTAGAAACTTAAAACCTGGAAATGCTAAGGCATTTAGAGTTTATTTTGATTATCCAGGATATTTTAGAAGTGTTTCACAGTTTTCTAAGGTCTGGGGTCATTGATATAGGATAGAAATACTTAGTATTTAAGTCCTATAGCTTTTAATGATTTGTTTATAGACTTGATTTGAGTATTTTTATTTCTACACCAATCTGGAGCAAGTAGTGAATCATCATCAATTCCAGCAGTTACTCTTTGAACACTTACATTTTTAGGTTTCATTTGTAATGATTTGAGTAAAACATTAAGATACTTTTCTTCGCTTATAGGTTTAAAGTCGCCACGGTTAAATTCATTTGCTAAGGCTGTTTTTTTAACAACATATAAAGGATGATATTTAACAGAGTCTATACCCCAAGAGTAAGCTGCACGAGAAGTCTCTAGCATCATCTCCTCTGTTTCATCGGGTAAGCCAAAGATAAGGTGTCCACATACATTTAACCCAGCTTCTTTAGACTTTAGTATCCACTCTTTTACATTAGCACTATCATGACCACGGTTTATCTTTATAAGAGTTTTATCATAAACTGACTGTATGCCAAACTCTACCCATATCTCTTTATCTTTTGCAAGAGTGGAAAGATAATCAAGAGTCTCATTTGTGATACTATCAGAACGAGTTCCTATACTAAGACCTACAACATTGTCAAATGATAGAGCCTTCTCATAAAGAGCTTTAAGTGTATCAAATGGAGCATAGGTATTTGTAAAAGATTGAAAATAAACAAGAAATTTCTTAGCTCCATACTCTTTAGATTGTCGTTTAGAGATAGCATTAAACTGAAACTGAAGTTGTTGGAGTTGTTTATCTAAAAAAGGGTTCTCTTTTGAGTCTAAGTTAAGGTGAAAACTCTTAAGCTCTTGAACTGCATCCGTACTTGCAGAAAAAGAGTCATTTTCACAAAAAGTACATCCACCTTTAGCGACTGTACCGTCTATATTAGGGCATGTAAAGCCAGATATATTGATACCAACCTTATAAACCTTTACTCCAAACTTATCCTTAAGATAGTTCCCGTATGTATATATTTGTTGCATCTAAACGATATACTTGCCTGTAAAACAAGCAGTACAGTATTTCTCTTCTTCTACAGAAGAATTAACACTTCTAAGAAGTGACTCTTCATTCAAGTATGCTAATGAATCAGCCTCAATATAATCACAAATCTCTTGAATTGTCTTATTTGCTGCAATAAGTTTGTCTTTACTTGGAGTATCCACACCATAAAAACAAGGGTCAGTTGTCGGTGGAGAAGAGATACGCATATGCACCTCTTTTGCTCCTGCTTCTTTAAGCATTCTGATAATTCTTCTTGATGTTGTTCCACGAACTATAGAGTCATCTACAACGATTACTTTTTTATCTTTTATAATTTCAATCATAGGTGAGAGCTTCATCTTTACTTTCAAATCACGCATCTCTTGAGTTGGTTCTATAAAAGTTCTACCGATATAATGATTTCTCATGATACCCATTTCATAAGGAATACCACTCTCTTGAGAGTAACCAATAGCGGCAGGAACTCCGCCATCAGGTACAGGAATAATTATATCAGCTTCAACTGGTTCTACTCTTGAAAGTTCTTTTCCCATGTTTTTTCTAGTTTTGTAAACTGATTGACCAAAAACAGATGAATCTGGACGAGCAAAATATACATACTCAAAAATACAATGCTTAGGCGTTGGCTCATAAACTTTAATGCTAATAGGCTCTTTACCCTCTTCAAAAATTAAAAGTTCTCCTGGTTCAACATCTCTTATGTAAGTAGCACTTACAAGGTCAAAGGCACAAGTCTCACTTGCGACTATGTAACCACCATTTGGTAAGCGACCTAAACTTAATGGACGAAATCCAAAACGGTCACGCATGGCAAACATTTTTGTTCTACTCAAAAACACAAGTGAAAAAGCACCTTCTATCCTTTGAACAGCGTCTATAATTCTATCAAGTAGTTTATCTTTTGAACTTTTTGCTATAAGGTGAATAAGGTTCTCTGTATCCATGAAAGTTTGAAAAATCGCACCTTTTTTTATCAGTGCATTTCTAACTTCTTCTGCATTGGTTAAGTTTCCATTGTGAACTATTGCCATCTCACCTAAGTCATATCTAGCAAAAACAGGTTGTGCATCCAAGATAGAATCATCACCAGCAGTTGAGTAGCGAGTATGTCCTACAGCACTTGTGCCACTAAGGGTGTTTAATTTTTCTTCATCAAAAACACGCATAACCAGTCCGCGTTTTTTAATTGTATGAAGCTTTGTTCCATCAGAAGAACTAATTCCAGCAGCTTCTTGACCACGGTGTTGAAGTGCATGAAGTGAGAAATAAGCTAACTTAGAAGCATCTTCGCAACCATATATTCCCACAACAGCACACTTTTCATTCATATTTTCGTGCAAGATAAAATCCTTAGTAAATATTGTTGCAATTATACTTAAAATATTTGTGAGTAATCTTATAAAAACTTGGAATTAATATTGCTTAGTCATAGATGAAGATATAAAATTATGGGGTTGTGTCATGAATATTGTATTGCGTAACAATCTAATTCTTATAACAACAGGGTTTGATACCTTAAATAGTTCATGGATGAAAGATTTCTTAACTCGTCACTCTCGTTGTATGCTGTTTTTACCTAAGGCAGTGCTAGTTTTTAGAAATGAAGATTTGACAGAAGTTAGAGATGAATTTTTGAGAAAACTTAGTAAATATCACGCTTCAAGAAATGAATTTTCACATCAATTTTTTCTTCGTTCAATGTTAAAATATGGAACGCAACCTATAAAAATCGAGCTAGAAGAGCAACAAGAAGCACAAAATGTAAAAGTAAACTTATATGCTTATGATAAAAATACTGTTTTAATCTCTCTTGATTATCCAAACTCATGGGTAGTAAGCTATTTGCGTTCACAACTTGAGGTTTATGTAGAAAAAGGTACTGATATATCTTTAGTGATAGATGTTTCAGACTATAAGGCAAAAGCGAGGTTAGAACGGGCTTTAAACAAAAGACATATTTTACATTATCAGATACAATATACTTACGATAACCATTTTATGTCAAAACTTTATAGTGATTTTGCGAACTTTAGTTTTGGTGATTTGTGTAAACAAAACGATATGGATGAAAATATCCACTATTATACAGTTTTAGAGTGTCCTGTTGGGGCTTCTCAAAATGCCCTTAAAAAGTCATATAAAAAACTAGTCAAAGTTTATCATCCAGATAAGATATTTAATGAAACACCAAATATGATGCAACACTACACGCAAAGATTTCAACTTTTACAAGAGGCTTATACAGCTTTGCGAGTGGTTAGTTAATAAAATTTTCTATAAGAAAATCCTTAGAATTTGATTTTACAAGTGCCTCAAAATCTTCACTGCTAAACAGAGCTAGTTCTTTACCCCTCATTTGCATAAGTTCTTTTGAAAAACCTCGTTTTGAGAAAAAAAGTATTTGTGTAGGCACAAGATGTAGTTTTTCACATTTTTCTTTGAGTTTATTTATCTCTTTTTTATTTACTTTATGATTTTTCCATTTACATTCACCGACATAAATCTTCTGCTTGTTTGTGATAGTTAAGATGTCGATTTCTATATCAGCATCCCAATAACTTCCAGAACTATCAATCTGAGAATCACGAAGATTGTAGTTGAGTAATAATTCACTCAACTCTTCAAAGACTAAGCTTGTATATGAATTGTGTTTATCATCGAAATTTTTAAGTACCTGTTCAAAATCACCATTTTTTATATTTTTTGTTTGTGGAGCTATAAAGTAGTACCAAAATCGTATAAAAGGATGCGTAAATAGAACTTTATGGGATATCCGATGTCTTGCATCTCTTCGTTTGAGTTTAGCATTTGGGTTTTTATCTCTTGGATGGCGTTCTCGTGAGTATTCCATCTGTATCAAACCTCTTTTTTGTAGGAAGTTTAGTGCCGCTCCTCCGTTTCCATTGTTTAGTCCAGCTTTATTAAAAGCAGAAAAAATTCTTCTATCTCCTGTTGCAAGTGCTTGAAGAAGTCTTTTGTTGTCAGGGGCATTTAGAGTGAGTTCTATCATTTTCTCATGTAAGGCATCATAGTTATCTAAGATGATTGTTTTTATGAGCGTTGAGATGGGTTTTGTGGTGTCAATATCCCATCCAAGTCCTCCAAAAACTGCAAAGTAAGATATCTGAGTCTCCATATCATCAGGATAATTACGAAAATAAAATGAACGAAACTGTTCAAGTAGTTTGGAGTTTGTCATAAGTGCCTTTTCTAGTGGGTAATTATAAAATGATAGCTATTAGTGCGTTAAAAACTCTTTAAAGTTTGCTAGAAGAATAGTTTAATTGTTTTAATTGTACAATTACTAAAATTACTAATTACATTAAAATTATGGAAACAAAATGAAATATTTATTAACTTTTTTAATCTTACTAAATTTTAGTTTAATTGCAAATGAAGCTGATTTTGAAAAAGGTTTTTTAGAAGACTTAAATGATGTAAGTGAAATTGCTACAAAAACAAAACTTAATATTGACGATACACCATCTTTTGTAACTATTTTACATAGCAATAAGCTAGTCAAACTAGGGATAGATAATGTTTTTGAAGCATTGAGATTAGTCCCAGGAGTGCAACTTACGAGAGAAGCTTCTGGTGTACCTATTGTTATCTTTCGTGGAGCTACACAAAAGGGTGAAGTAAAACTCATGGTTGATGGTGTTACTATCAACAATGCATATCGTGGGTCTATCTACTACTATTTCGACTTTCCTATTGAGTTAGTAAAAAGAATAGAAGTTATAAGAGGTGCTGGTTCAGTATTGTACGGTTCGGGGGCTATTAGTGGTGTTATAAATATTATCACGAAAAGCTCAGATAAAGACTCTAAAAACAAAGTATTTACGGCAGGGGGAACTTATGACAACTATAAAGGTGGAGCTTTAGTCTCAACTGATATTAAAGATTTTAGACTCTCTCTTGACACTTATTATCAAAAAAATAATAAAACAGTTGAAAATAGTGACAGACACCTTAAAGATTATTCAGTTGGAATAAACCTAAGTAACGATAACTTATCATTTATAGGAAGGATTAAAAGCTCAGATACTGGTAATGCCTATGGAGTTTTAGGGATACTTGATAACAAAAAGGACTCTTTTTACAATAAGAACAGATCTATCTTTACACAACTCTCTTATAAAAACAGTGTTAGTGAAAATAATAAAATCAATGTAATAGCAGGATATAATAACTATCAACAATTAGTAGAAGCAGGTTCAGGGTCATCTATATCAGTTATTAATACAGATTATATGGAGGATTCTCTTTTTAGTGAAATAAATTTAATCTCTAAATCTATAGAAGACAATAACCTTTTAGTCGGTGTTAAATTTGAATCATCTGATGTAGATAGAAGTGCATGGACGATTAACTCTTTATCAACTCCATCCAATGTAAATCCAAACTCTTCAAGAAATACAACATCTATGTATATAAATGATGATTATCAAATCTCAGACAGCTGGGACATGTCTGCTGGGCTTAGATATGATAACTATTCTGATGTTGGAGATTCTTACTCCCCTAATCTTGGTTTAGTTTATGGACTAAACAGTAAAACGAAGTTTAAAATGCTTTACTCTCATGCTTTTCGCGCTCCATCATGGGTAGAAATAAAGACCAATAGTAACTTAAACCCAGAGACTTCTCAAAGTATTGAAGGTGGAATAATCTTTAAACAAAACCAAGAAAATACATTGAGGGTGAATGTTTTTAGAAGCAATATAAAAGATATGATTGTAAAAGATAGTACAGGAACAAGATACATACAAAATGCACAAAATAATTTTACAGGTACTGAGCTTGAATACAACTACCTTCCAAATAATGAGATAGAAATAAATCTTTTAGCTAGTTATATAAAAGCAGAAGATGAGAATGGAAATGATTTGGCAAATG
>Ga0256829_1001718_pt1 | contig 17429 bp, 12 predicted proteins | sample 131447metaG_FD_185979 | JGI IMG/M metagenome (GOLD analysis project Ga0256829, IMG submission 185979) | Hydrothermal vent microbial communities from Lau Basin, Pacific Ocean - 131-447 | ecosystem: Environmental > Aquatic > Marine > Hydrothermal vents | place: Pacific Ocean: Lau Basin | collected...
AGCGGGTGGCAAGTTCCAGTCCGCCGCCAAGCGCCAGGCCGTTCAGGGCCGCGACCACGGGCTTTGGACAATGGTCAAGATGAACCAGCAGCCGGGAACAGCTTCTGGCATAGTCAATGCTCTGGTTCCGGTCGCCGAGCATGGCGGGGAATTTGCCGATGTCGGCCCCGGCACAAAAGGCCTGAATACCATAGCCGGTGATGACAAAGCCCTTAACCTCCGGGTCCTGCTCAAATTCGGTAATGACAGAGAGGATTTCATCGGTCATCCGGTCATAAAGCGCATTCATGGCTTCCGGCCGGCGCAGGGTAATGACTTTGCAGCCTTCAACATCATCAACCAGAATGGTTCGGTAAAAATCAAGATAGGCGGCAACCGGTTTTTTCGGTTGCGGCATCCCGGGCTTGTAGTCGGCAAAGGCGGACAGAATACGCCTGACTTCCTTATCGCCAAAGTCCGCCATCATTTCCAGCGGCCCCTTTTTGAAGGCAAAGGCCAGACGGCAGCCGAGATCAAGGTCCGCCGCAGAACCGATGCTGCGGTCAAGAATATCAACGCTCTGGGAGAATAGAATACCGAGCAGCCGGTCACGGATGATCTGCGCGGTTTCCGGATCAACCTCGCAGGGTGCGCCGGGCGGGTTGGTGGCCCATTTGTCGGTATCGTTGAAGATTGTCGCCGGGGTGTAATGGTCGCCTTCCTCGGCAGCCTGTACTGTGTTGGTTTCGACAATGATCGGGTTGCCATGGGCCAGATTCAGCACAAAAAACGGCCCGGCATGAACCAGCTCCATGGCGACAGAGTCAATCTCTGCCGGGCTGGCAATATCCAGCAGCAGGGCGGCCTCGTTGCACCAGTTGTCAAAAATCCGGTCGAGCATGAAACAGACCGCATCGCTGGTCACCATCGGCACCTTGCCGGTCATGGCGAAAAACTGCCGCAGCCCGGGAACCAGTGTCGGTCCGGCCCCTGTCCAGTCAATCACCTCAACCACCGGATTCTGGAAGGCCGGGGCGAAGAAATGGGTGACGGTGGCCCGTTCCGGATGGTCGAGATGGGAAAACAGCCATTCCGCCGGCAGCGAGCTGGTGTTGGAGGTGATGAGGGCATCGGCGCGGATATGGGCCTCAATCTGCGAGAATATCTTTTTCTTCAGCTCAAGATTTTCAGTCGCCGCTTCCAGCACCCAGTCGCAGTCCTTCAGGTCGGCATAATCGGTCGAGGTCCGCAGATTCTGCCGCACCGCCCGGGCCTGTTGTTCAGATAATTTACCGCGTTTCAGGCCCTTTTCCACATAGGCATCGATGCGGGCCAGCGCCTTGTCAAGCGCCGCCGGATTAATATCAATCAACAGCAGGGTAAGGTCGGCAAGGGCGCTTTTGAGATAATAACCGATATCCGGGCCTATGGTCCCGGCACCGATGATGGCGATGGATTTTGGCATCTGTTGCCCGCAAGCGAGCAGAACAGGGTTATTTGCGGCGGCAGCTGTCATTTTTCATTCCTCGGATATATTTATGGCCAATTGATATAATTCTACACTAACGTAGAATTATATCAAGTGCCGACCGTGATATGCCTTGAAAAGATATGGATAAATACTATAGTGGCTTGATATTAAACATAATGTGAAAAGGAATATATGCTATGATAAAAGTATTTTTTGGCACGTTGGTTATATTATTTTCCCTGAATGGACCGGTAATTGCCCAGGAAAACGCGAAGGCGGCGCGTACGGGACGGAATCCCCAGACAGCGGCCACAATCAAGGCAAGGACATTATCCAAGTCCGATGCCGGTAATGCGTTGAATGCCGTGAAGGGCGAGACTCAGAATGGAGCAACCCAGAGGGCAATTATGGAACCGGGAGTGAAAGAAGAACCGAGAAAGAAGCCAAAAAAATAATGGTTTCCATGGGAATATTTCCGGGAAAGTCTGCTCAGATATTATCTGTGTCCAAACTTGACATGTATCCATATTAATATCCGGGGTAATTTGACAATATGCGCTTTGGGGACCGACTTTAAACCCCGGAACATTTATGAAAAAAGACCAGAAACTATTTATCGAACAGATGTATCAGGATAATCACGAGGGTTTCCTGCGGTTCCTGATGCAGAAAACCCGCAATATGGATGATGCCCATGATGTGTTGCAGGAAGCTTTCCAGAAATTGATGAACCGGGACGGCCTTGGCGAAATGGAAAATCCCCGGGCCTATCTCTACCGGACCGCGACCAATATTATCATTGATCGTCAGCGCCGGGGCCAGCATCATACAAGATATATCCGCGAGGTCAGAATCGGGGCGCAGACCGGCAGTGCCGGCCTTGAAGGGGCAATTCCGCCGGACCGGCAGGTGGCGGCGCGGCAGGAACTTGCGGCAATCAGGCGGGCGCTGGATGATCTGCCGGAAAAATGCCGCCGGGCTTTTCTGATGCACCGGCAGGAGCATATGAAATATGGCGAGATTGCCGAAAGCCTGAAAATTTCTGTCAGTATGGTGGAAAAATACATGATACAGGCTCTTAGGCATCTAAGAAGGAAAATAAAATAAAATGATTGAGGGATCGGGATTATAGATCGTCTATACAGGGTACGGGTAGTGAGAGAAAATGACGGAACAGGTAACAAACGATAAATTGCTGGATGAGGCCACGGAGTGGTTTGTGGTGATGCGTGCCGATGATATATCGGTGCAGCGTTCGTCTGACTTTGTCCGCTGGATAAGCCAGAGTCCCGCTCATCAGGCGGCCTATGCCGAGATCGGCGGCCTTTGGGATGGTCTGTCCATACTGGAGGATATTCCCGAACAGGCCCCGGTTAGCTTGCTGGCAGATCACAGAAGGGCCAAAAATACCGTCCGCCCCGACCCGACCCGGAAAATCTGGTCACCGGGCAGAATAGCGGCGGTCATTGCTTTTCTTGCCCTTGGCCTTGTGGGCTGGCGTTACGGGGATATTTTCCTGATGGAAAGCCATTCGACCAAGATTGGTGAACTGGCGGATGTAATTCTTGATGACGGGTCCCATCTGGAACTCAACACCAATTCAAAAATCCGGGTTGACCTTCAGCATGACAAAAGAATTGTCTATCTGCAACAGGGCGAGGTGTTTTTCGAGGTTGCGCGGGACGAAAACCGGCCATTTTTTATTGAAACGAAAGGCGGGCTGGTGCGGGTGCTCGGCACCAAATTCAATATTCGCCAAAGGGGGACCAGCAGTGACGTTACCGTGCTGGAAGGGGCAGTTGCGGTTGAGGATTATGGTCATTTGAATGAGGCTGCGATGGTGCCGGATGCGACGCTCGCCCCGGACCAGAAATTTACCCTTGGTGATGACAATGTAAAGAATATTGCCTTTCCCGCTGACAGTATGGCGGCCCTTGCCTGGCGTGACCGGAAGCTGATTTATAACGGCGAAAGTTTCAAAATGCTGGTACAGGATATCAACCGCTATTTTCCGGCGGAAATCCGTATCGGTGATCCGGCACTGGATAATATTCAGGTGGTGGCGATTCTGAAGGTTGAAGATCAGGCCGCAACCTTAAAGGCGCTTGAGGCGACATTTCACGTGACGGCACGTCCGGTATCGCGCAATCTTATCTATCTCTACCCCAATAAATAAAAATATGATATTAAAGGCTATCCATTCCGGAAGGGATGGATCAGTGATATAAATAAACCTTTAGGGAGGTTGTTCCGGGAATGCGACATACAGGTGTCGGGCTGTTTCCCATATATGCTGTGGGCGTAATGCTGGTTTTCATCCTGATGGCCGGGATGGCTCCGGCATTCTGTGGCCAATTTGACATCAGGGGCATCAAAAAAGATTTTGATATTTCTGCCCAGCCGCTCTCAACGGCCCTGCTGGATTTTGGTGAACAGGCCAATCTGTCCCTGATGGTGCGCAAGAAGGATATCAAAGGCAGGAAATCCCGCGCCCTCAAGGGGCATCTGTATTCCGCCGAGGCCCTGACCCGGCTGCTTGAGGGCAGCAGGCTTGGTTTTGAATATATTGACCAAAAGACAATTTCTGTTTCTCCCGACCTCTATAGAGCAAAAGTTGCGGACAAGCTTCCTCCGGCGGATGACAAGCCTGACCTGAGCCGGGAAGCCGATGGCATCGGGGCAATCACCAGCCGGGCCACCATTGACGAGGTGGTGGTTACCGCCCTGCGCCGCCGAAGCAATATTCAGAATGTGCCGGTGGCGGTATCGGTGTTAAATCCGCCCTATATCCGCGAGGCCCGCATTTATGATATTGAGGATGTCGGCACCCGGGTGCCGGGCCTGACGGTGGCGAATTTCAGCCTTGGCCAGCCGACCATTCATGTGCGCGGTGTCGGGTCCAATGATGACGGGGCGGCGCTGGATAATTCCATCGTCATGTTCATTGACGATGTCTATGCCGGGCGGATAACCGCCATCAACATGAATTATTTTGATCTGGAGCGTATTGAGGTCATCCGTGGGCCGCAGGGCACATTATATGGCAAGAATGCCATAGGCGGAGCGATCAATATCACCAGTAACCCGCCGACGGATCATCTGGTGGCCACTGCGGAGATGACCATAGGAAATTATAACAGGCGCGATAGCCGTGGCATGATCAGCGGGCCGTTATATGAGGATAAAATCCTCGGTCGGCTGGCTTTTCAGAAACGCAAGCGTGACGGCTGGCAGGAGAGTCTGTTTCTGCCGGGGGTCAAACAGAATGATGAAAATACCTGGTCGGCCCGGGCCAAGCTGCGGTTCGTTTTGAGTGACCGGCTGCAGATGGATCTGAACGGCGATTACAACCGGGATGATCTGGCAAGTACCGGGCGCATTCCGGTGGTCGGACGGGTGCCGGTGCGCCTGCTTGGCCCGGACGGGTTGCCTACCGGGCAAAAGGCCCTGCCGACCGAAATATTCAAAAATCTTGGCGGCAGTGTCCGTCGGGCGACCAACAGTGACCAGGGCTTTACCGACCGGACCATATGGGGGGTGAGCGGGCGCATCAGCCGACAGGGGGATTATGGCCGTCTGCTGTCCATTACGGCTTACCGCAAGACAAGATTTTCGTGGCTTGAGGATTCTACCGGCCTGCCAACCTCTGTCACCGACCAGAAGGTTAATTCCAATGTCAATGAACGTCATGAACAATTTTCCCAGGAATTTCGTCTGATTTCACCGGATGATGGACGCCTGACCTATGTGGCGGGCCTGTATTACCTGTTCGAGCATACCCACCGGATCGAAAATTTTGTCTTTCCGAAGGGAAAGGCGACGACGGACCAGGATAACAGAACCAACAGTTTTGCGGTCTTTGGCGAGGCAACCTACGGTCTGTCGGAAAGTCTTAAATTTACCGCCGGTGCCCGTCTGACCTATGAAAGCAAGAAAATGGACCAGCAGAGCATCACCAACGGAAACCAGTTTATCCTGCTTGAGGATTTCCGTCTGGGCAATATAGGCGACTGGACTGATATCTCGCCGAATTTTGTCCTGTCATGGCAACAGACAGATGACATTATGTGGTATGGCAGTATTTCGCGGGGCTATAAAAGCGGCGGCTTTCAGGGGGCGCCGGCAACCCGTGACCTTGCCCGGCGCACCATTGGCCCGGAAACAGTGTGGAATTACGAGGTCGGGCTTAAATCCCAGTGGCTGGAGAACCGGGTTCGTCTCAATCTGGTCGGCTTTTATTCCAATTACCGGGATTTGCAGGTGGTGCAGTTCAAGACCGTGGGCAATTTCGGGGTTTTCCAGACCAGCAATGCGGCCTCGGCCAGTCTGCGCGGGCTGGAGATGGAATTCACCCTCAGGCCGACAAGCGGCCTGGAGTTTTTTGGCTCCTACGCCTATCTGGTTGCGACCTATGATGAATTCAATGATCTGTCAGGGCGCGATTTTACCGGCAACACCCTGCGTCAGGCCCCGCGCCATTCGCTTTATATTGCCCTTCATTATGAGCATCCGGTTGGCGATGGCCGCCTCCGGGCGCGTCTGGATTACCGCTATCAGGGCAAAAGCTTTCGCGAGCCGGATAACAGTATCACGATCCAGCCGGGGTTTGATCTGCTGGACGGCTCGCTGGCCTATGAATCTGCTGATAACAGATGGGAGGTGACGCTCTGGGCCAAAAATCTGCTCGACCGGGAATATATTGCCCATCTTTATGTGCTGGGCGGGAATGATTATGCTCTGTTTGGTCCGCCCCGGACCTATGGCCTGACGGTAACTTTAAATTTCTGACCGGCAATTTCTGGACCATAAAGTTAACAAAAACTTAAAAAAACACTGAGGGGTTTTTCCGGCCCGTCGTTGAATAGGGTATTGCAGCCTTGAAATATAGGGCAGGGCCGCACAAAAAAACACGTAAATCTAGTCAAAATATACAACAGGAGACGACTGTGAAAGCATGCTATTACGCAACGACTTCCCTTTTTGCACTTGGGATTGTCATGACACCGATTATGGCGATGGCAGCAGAGGGCAATACTGATAACTCTGATACCTTTGCCATTGAAGAAATTACCGTTACCGCCCAGAAAAGATCTGAAAATCTTCAGGAAACACCGCTGGCCATTACCGCCATTGGCGGGGCGACGCTGCGCGAGGATGATATTTCCAATCTGCAGGATATTGGCAACCGGACCCCGGGGATGGTCTTTGCCGCCTTCAGTCCGGGCCAGCCCGAGATTGCCATTCGCGGCATTGGCACCAAGGAAGACGGGGCCAGCGCCAGTGACAGCGTGGTTGTCAGTGTTGATGACGTCTATATTGCCGCCAGAACGGCGCAGGTTTTTGATATTTTCGATCTGGAACGGGTGGAAGTATTGCGTGGCCCCCAGGGGACACTCTATGGCAAAAACTCCATCGGCGGGTCGATCAATTTTGTCACGACAATGCCCGATGAAGACACCAAAGTCCGCTTCCGCCAGACGGTTGGCGATTATGGCCGGTTTGATACGGCAGGCATGCTCAGCGGGCAGGTTGCCGAAAATCTGTTCGGCAAGGTAACTTTCAGCCGTCGTAAATATGACGGCTATGTGACCGATGTTCTGGTCGGCTCCCCTCTTTTCGGCAAGAAAATAGACGACGGCAATACCTTTGCCTATCGCGGCGTATTGCGCTGGACCCCGAGTGAAGATCTTGAGGTTATCGTCACGGCGGACGGGGCCGATGATAATATTGGCGGCAGTAACCGCGAGCCGGTCGGCAGTGCCGGTCCGCTGCATAACTGTGGCTGTGCATCCGACCCGATTGCCGTCAACAAGGCCCTTGGAGGTGCCGGGTCAGCCTTCACGTCATTGAATAATGTCAAGGGCTTTACCAAGCGCCGGGTTCAGGGCTATTCGGTCAAGATCAACTGGGATCAATCCTGGGGAACCTTTACCTCTATTTCCGCCTACCGGAAAAGCAGTTTCAACTGGCTGGAGGATTCAGAAGGCCTGCCGGGGTCCAAGACTTTTGTTGCGCTCAATGCCCCCGGGGGACCCGGACCGGCCTTTACCGCACCGGCGACAGATGGTTTTGCCTTTGACGTCAATGACGGCGCTATTGAGCATACCAAGCAATATACCCAGGAAGCCCGGCTGACATCGGATTCCGAAACCGCCCTGAACTGGGTTGTCGGCACATTTTACAGCCGCGAAGAAACCGACCGGACAGAAAGCTTCTTCTTCCCGTCAATCGGCCTGAATATTGCCGGGGTCAATCAGCCAAGTGATATGGCCTCCGTCCAGAGCAACAAGTCAGACAGTTTCGCGGTTTATGCCGACGGCTCCTATGACGTCACAGACAAACTGACCCTTCATGCCGGGGCGCGCTGGTCGACGGAAAAGAAAGACATGACCGCCCAGGGCATTGTCAATAGCGGTTTTGGTCTGTTGATCAAGAATTTTGCCAAAGTCAATGCCAGTGACCGCTGGAGCAATGTCTCCTGGCGCTTTGTCGCGGATTATCAGGTGACGGACGAGGCGATGGTCTATGGCAGTGTTTCCACCGGCTATAAAAGCGGCGGCTTTACCGGATCGGCATCCACGGCGCAACGGGCAACCACGCCGTTTGATCAGGAAAAGGCGACCAATTTCGAAGTCGGGTTGAAATCCCAGTTCTTTGATAACCGGGTACGGCTCAATCTTGCCGGCTTCTATACCAATTACAATAATCTTCAGGTGACCCGCTTCTTCCAGCCGGAAAATGCAGGCTTTGGCCAGTTCATTACCGAAAATGCCGGTAAGGCCCATCTCAAGGGGATTGAGGTTGAATATACGGTTCTGCTGACCGAAGATTTTGAAGTTGGTGGCACCTACGCCTATCTTGACGCGAAATATGTCAATTTCACCGGCACGCCCAGCATCAACGGTACCGGGGATTTCACCGGCAACACATTGCGTCAGGCCCCGAAACACAGCGCCAGCGCCTATGGTAAATATACCGTGCAGATAGAAGACGGCAGTTCGGTATCGGCCAAGGTCAATTATCGGTATCAGTCTCTGAGCTATTATGATCCCAACAATAACAATCTGGCAACAATCCCGGCTTACAGTCTTTGGGATGCCCGTATTGCCTGGAACAGCCCCGATGGGAAGTGGGAACTGGCCGGATGGATCAAGAATATCGGTGACAAGGAATATCGCACTCACGTCTTTAGTCAGCGCGGCAGCCGTATTGCCTTTGCCCTGTTTGGCGCGCCCAGAACCTATGGCTTTACCGGGACCTACAGCTTCTAGGTCCGGGTAATAATTTTATGAATGAGGCCCGGTTGATCGCTGGTGTTAACTATGCAACACTTTGCTGACAACCGGGCCTTTTTTATGGCGACACAGAATATTGGAATTTGAAATGCAACAGACTGACACGGAAAAATGTCTCAATCATCCCGGCTTCAAACGGCTGGTCAGGGTCCGGGGACGGGTCAGCCTGTGGTTCAGTGTGATGATCACGTTCGGCTATGGCCTGTATGTTTTTGGCATCGCCTTTTTTCCCGGCGTTATGTCCCGTACGGTCCGGGATGGGGGCAGCATGACATATGGCATTCTGGGCGCTGTCGCGGTGATTGTTGCCGGGATGATCTGTTCGGGGATATATATCTGGTGGGCCAACCGGCATTTTGACGTTCTGAGACGGGACTTGTTGAAAGATCTGGGATATGAGTAAGATCAGCAAAGCCGCATTCGGGATTTTCCTGCTTTTGTCTTTTCCAGCCGGGGCCTTTGCCTCGGGCAGTCTTGATTTGGGCGAGGTGGATAGGCAGCCGCTCAATATCACGGCGATATCAATGTTTTTTATCTTTGTTTCGGCGACTTTGCTGATCACATGGTGGGCGGCGCGCAAAACCAAAACCCGGAATGATTTTTACGCGGCGGGCGGCGGCATCAAGCCGTGGCAGAATGGCACCGCCATTGCCGGGGACTTTATGTCGGCGGCGACTTTTCTTGGTATTACCGGGGCGATTTACGGCTTTGGTTTCGATGCGCTTATTCTCGCGGTCGGGGTGATGGCGGCCTGGCCGGTGATCCTCTTTATGATGGCCGAAAAGCTGCGTAACCTCGGCAGCTATACCTTTATAGATGTGGTGTCCTACCGGCTTGAGAAAAAACCGATCCGGATTATTTCGGCGATTGGGTCGCTGTCGGTAATTATTTTTTATCTGATTGCCCAGATGGTCGGCGCCGGCAAGCTGATAGAGCTTTTATTCGGTCTGGATTATGATTTTGCGGTGGTTCTTGTCAGTTTCCTGATGATCTGTTATGTCAGTTTTGGCGGCATGCTCGCCACCACATGGGTGCAACTGATCAAGGCTATTCTACTGCTGGTCGGCGGGACATTCATTGCTTTTATGGTGATGAAAAGCGTTAATTTCAATTTTGAGGACCTGCTGGCAGGCGCCACCCGGATTCATCCCAAAGGCAATGCCATTCTTGCCCCCGGCCTGTGGCTGAAAAGCCCGACAGCGGTCATATCCATCGGCCTGACCATGATGTTCGGGATCATGGGTCTGCCCCATATCCTGATGCGGTTCTTTACGGTGAAGGATGCGAAGGATGCGCGCAAATCGGTTTTTGTCGCCACCAGCCTTATGGGCTATTTCTATCTGCTGATTATTATCATCGGTTACGGGGCGATCGTTTATGTTATGGGCAATCCCGACTATTATGATGCGTCGGGCAAACTGCTCGGCGGCGGCAATATGGTGGCGCTGCATCTGACGCGCTATATGGGGGGCAACCTGATGCTGGGCTTTATGTCGGCGGTGGCCTTTGCTACCATCCTCGCGGTGGTTGCCGGGCTGACGCTGGCGGGGGCGGCGACCATTGCCCATGACCTTTATGCCAAGGCTTTTAAAAGCGGGCCGGTCACCGGGGCCGAGGAAATCCGGGTATCGCGCCGGGCAACTTTTGTCATCGGTGCTGTTTCCGTGGTGCTGGGGATAGCGTTCGAGCGTCAGAATGTCGCCTTTGTCGCCTCCCTTGCCCTGGCCATAGCGGCGAGTGTGAATTTCCCGATTCTGATCATGTCGCTTTATTGGCGGGGAATGACCACACGCGGGGCCGTTGCCGGGGGTATTGTCGGGTTGCTGCTGTCGATTGGCCTGATTATTCTCGGCCCCGGAGTCTGGACGGCGGTGCTGGGCTATGACAGGCCGGTCTTTCCGGATATTTACCCGACATTCTATTCGATGCCGCTGGCCTTTTTTGCCATCTGGCTGTTTTCCGTTCTTGACAAAACGGCACGCGGGGAGAGGGAAAAGGCGCGGTTTGACGAACAATTTGTCCGCTCGGAAACCGGTATCGGCATATCAGAGGCCAGCAATCATTAAAACATAAAATTGGATTGTATGTTGTCCCCCATGGTATTAAAATCATCGGGAAAGGACAACAGGTGCCGAAAAATACGCGGAATATTGTTGACTGGGATGAGGGGGAGGCGCGCCGGGTGATTGCGCCCTGTGCAAGGCTCAGGGGCGGCCTGTTGGAGGCATTGCACGCCCTTCAACATGCCTTTGGCTATGTTCCGGAAGAAAGCTGCGCGCTGCTGGCGGAGGCATTTAATCTTTCCCGGGCCGAAGTTTACGGGGTAAGAAGCTTTTATGAGGATTTCAGGAGCGCGCCCTCGGGTGATCATGTGATTGAGGTCTGTCAGGCGGAATCCTGTCAGGCGCGCGGCAGCCGGAAATTGACCGCCCACGCCCAGAATATTCTCGGTCTGCGGCTCGGCGAGACATCGGTGGATGGTCATGTCACCTTGCGCGCGGTCTATTGTCTGGGTAATTGTGCGGTCTCCCCCAATATCACTCTTGACGGCAAACTTTATGGCCGGGTGAGCGCGGAGCGTTTTGACCGGCTGCTGAAAAAGGCCGGGTTATGAGTGACCTCATGACGATATATGTGCCGCTGGAAAGCACGGCGCGGTCGCTCGGGGCCGATGATGTGGTACTTGCCATCGCCGAACAGGCCGCACGATGTGGTCAGGATGTGGAGATTATCCGCAACGGGTCATGGGGCATGAGCTGGCTTGAACCGCTGGTTGAGGTTGTCACCGATCGGGGCCGCATGGCTTACGGCAATATGACGGCAGACGATGTGCCGGGTCTGTTTGATGGCGGCTGTGAGGCCATGTGTCTCGGCCTGACCGCAGAAATTCCCTATCTCGGGAATCAGGACCGGCTGACCTTCGGGCGTTGCGGTCTGACGGACAGCCTGTCACTTGACGATTATCAGACCCATGGCGGCTTTCGGGGCCTTGAAAAAGCCCTCGGGATGACCGCAGGGCAGATTGTAGCCCAGGTAACGGCGAGCGGGTTGCGCGGGCGCGGCGGCGCGGCCTTCCCGACCGGCGTCAAATGGAACACGGTGCTGAGCGCAGATTCCGCCCGGAAATATATCTGCTGCAATGCGGATGAGGGCGACAGCGGCAGCTTTGCCGACCGGTTGCTGATGGAATCCGACCCCTTTTGTCTGATTGAAGGCATGATCATTGCCGCCCTTGCCGTTGGTGCCGACAAAGGTTTTATCTATCTGCGCTCTGAATACCCGCTCTGCAAAGAGATACTCTCCGAGGCCCTGATCACCGCCCGGGCTGCGGGGTGGCTCGGAGAGAATATCAAAGCTTCCGGCAGGGATTTTGATATTGAAATCCGCATGGGGGCCGGGTCCTATGTCTGCGGCGAGGAAACCGCCATGCTGGAAAGTCTGGAGGGTCGGCGCGGCATGGTGCGGGCCAAGCCGCCACTGCCGGCGCTGGAAGGGCTGTTTGGTCAGCCGACCGTGGTCAATAATGTGCTGTCACTGGCCACAATCCCGGTCATTCTGGACAGGGGGGCGGAGTTTTACCGGAATTATGGTCAGGGAAATTCACGGGGGACGACCGCCTTTCAACTGGCCGGAAATATCGCCCGCAGCGGTCTGGTGGAAAAGGCGTTTGGTATCAGCCTGCGCGAGCTTGTGACAGATTATGGAGCGGGGACGGCGACGGGCCGCCCGCTGAAGGCCGTGCAGGTCGGCGGGCCGCTTGGCGCCTATCTCTATGAGGGTGACCTTGATCTGCCGATGGATTATGAGGCCTTTGCCGATGCGGGCGCGGTGCTGGGTCATGGCGGTATTGTGGTATTTGATGACAGCGTGGATATGGTGGCGCAGGCAAAATTCGCCTTTGACTTCTGCGCCCTTGAAAGCTGCGGCAAATGCACGCCCTGCCGTATCGGTTCGGTGCGCGGCGCGGAACTTGTGGCAAAAATTCAGGCGGGCGAAGATATGGCGGATAATTTTTCCATGATCCGCGAGCTGTGCGATGTGATGGAGGCCGGGTCTTTATGTGCCATGGGCGGCATGACGCCAATTCCGGTGTTGAGCGCCCTGAAAGATTTTGACAGGGAGTCCGGGCAATGATCAGTGAAAAAGACTATGGCACACCGGAAGTCAGGTCGGAAAGCACAGTCACGCTCGACATTGACGGTAAATCCGTCACCGTGCCGGACGGCACCAGCATCCTGCGGGCGGCGGCGCAAACGGATATAGATATTCCGAGCCTGTGCGCCACCGACAGCCTGAAAGCTTTTGGCTCCTGCCGCCTGTGTCTGGTCGAGATTGACGGGCGACGTGGGACTCCGGCCTCCTGTACGACACCCGTGGAACAGGGCATGAAGGTCACCACCCGGTCCAAGAGATTAACACAGCTCCGGCGCGGGGTGATGGCGCTTTATCTGTCGGATCATCCCGCAGAAGACAGTCCGCTTCATGATCTGGCAAAATTGCTGGACATGCGCGAGAGCCGTTATGGCACTGGCGGGCATACTCATCTGAAAGCTATCATTGATGACAGCAATCCCTATTTTCAGTTTGATCCGTCGAAATGTATTCTTTGTTCCCGCTGCGTGCGGGCCTGCGACGAGGTGCAGGGGAGCTTTGCCCTGACCGTCGAAGGCCGGGGCTTTGACAGTAAAATCACCGCTGGGGTGGCCCAGGATTTTCTGTCCAGTGATTGCGTGTCCTGCGGCGCCTGCGTCTCGGCCTGCCCAACCGACAGCCTGCTGGAAAAAAATATCATTGACAAGGGCAAACCGGACCATTCGGTACTTACTACCTGTGCCTATTGCGGGGTCGGCTGTGGCTTCCGGGCGGAAATGAAAGACGGCGAGGTCATCCGCATGACGCCGTGGAAAGACGGCAAGGCCAATCATGGTCACTCCTGCGTCAAGGGCCGTTTTGCCTGGGAATATGCCTTTCACCCGGACCGGATTAAAAGGCCGATGATTCGCGAGAAAATCACCGACCCGTGGCGCGAAGTGAGCTGGGACGAGGCCATTTCCCATGCGGCACAAGAATTGAAGTCGGTTCAGCAGAAATATGGCCGGAAATCCATTGGCGGCATTACCTCGTCACGCTGCACCAATGAAGAGGTCTTTGTGGTGCAGAAAATGATCCGCGCCGCATTCGGCAATAACAATGTCGATACCTGCGCCCGGGTCTGCCACAGCCCGACCGGATATGGTCTCAATATGACGCTCGGCACCTCTGCCGGGACCCAGACTTTTGACAGTGTGATGTCAGCCGATGTCATTCTGGTGATCGGCGCCAACCCGACCGAGGCCCATCCGGTATTCGGCAGTCGCCTGAAACAGCGCTTGCGACAGGGGGCAAGGCTGATCGTCATCGACCCGCGCGCCATTGATCTGGTGAAGGCGCCGCATATCCGGGCCGACCATCATCTGCCGCTGCTGCCGGGCAATAATGTTGCGGTGATCAATGCCCTCGCCCATGTGATTGTCACGGAGGGGCTGGAGGATGCCGCCTATATCGGTGAGAGATGCGCGGACGAGGCCTATTTGCGCTGGCGCGAATTTATCCTCGGGCCGGAAAATTCACCGGAGGCGGTGGCCGGATTCAGCGGGGTCGATGCCGGTGATTTGCGGGCGGCGGCGCGGCTTTATGCAACGGGGGGCAAGGCGGCAATTTTTTACGGCCTCGGCATTACCGAACATTCACAAGGCTCGACGGCGGTGATGGCGCTGGCCAATCTTGCCATGCTGACCGGTAATATCGGTTTTGAAGGGGTCGGGCTAAACCCGCTGCGCGGCCAGAATAATGTTCAGGGCTCATGCGATATGGGGTCTTTCCCCCATGAGCTGCCCGGCTATCGTCCGGTCGGGGATGATATTATTCGCGGGACATTTGAAAAAGACTGGGGGGTGGCGCTTGACCCCGAGCCGGGCCTGCGGATTCCGGCAATGTTTGACGCGGCGGTGGCGGGCCGGTATCGCGCCATGTATATTCAGGGCGAGGATGTCGCGCAGAGCGACCCCAATACCCGCCATGTCGAGGCGGCGCTCGGCAATCTCGATTGTTTGATTGTACAGGATCTGTTCCTTAACGAAACCGCGCGGTTTGCCCATATTTTCCTGCCCGGCACCAGCTTTCTGGAGAAGGACGGCAGCTTTACCAATGCCGAACGGCGCATCAGTATGGTGAACAAGGCCATGGAGCCGCTGGCCGGGCTTGACGAATGGGACATAACCTGTCGGCTCAGTCGCGCCATGGGATATGCGATGTCCTATGACAGCCCGGCGGAAATTATGGATGAAATCGCCCGCCTGACCCCGACCTTTGCCGGGGTGAGCTTTGAGAGAATCCGGGCGGCGGGCAGTATCCAGTGGCCGTGTAACGACAGGGCGCCGGACGGCACGCCGATCATGCATGTCGGTGGCTTTGTCCGTGGCAAGGGTAATTTTGTCGTGACAGAATTTGTGCCCACCACGGAAAAAGTCACCCGCAGATTCCCGCTGATCCTGACCACAGGCCGCATCCTCAGCCAGTATAATGTCGGCGCCCAGACAAGGCGCACCGGAAATAATATCTGGCATGATCAGGATATGCTGGAAATTCATGCAAAGGATGCAGATGACCGGGGCATCCGGGACGGCGACTGGGTCACTGTTCAGAGTCGCATGGGCGATACAACAGTCAGGGCCAGAATATCGGCCCGTATGCAGCCGGGTGTCGCCTTTACCACCTTCCACATGCCGTCCTCAGGCGCCAATGTGGTGACCACCGACAATATGGACCGGGCGACCAGCTGCCCGGAATATAAAGTCACGGCAGTCGAGGTCCGCCTGACCAATCATCCCTCCGACTGGCAACAGGATCGGGATAAATTTTCCGAAATTACCGGTCATATCGGGCAATAGGCGGGAATAGTTCCGTCTTTTCACTCACGCCTTGATATTGAGTTGTGCCGACGGGGCCTTGTCTTCTGTTTCCGTCTCTATTTCATTTTTCGGCTCGGCGGCGCTTTCTGTTTCACGGGGGCTGTTCTGCGCCCCGTTGCCCTTGAGGGCGGAAAGCAGATCTGCGGTCTTCAGAACAAAGTTACGCAGTGATTCAACCTTTGAGACCAAGGTGATAAAATACTTCAGGTTATTGTCAGTCAGCGCGGTTGATTCTTTTTGCTGAAGGAAATTATTGACTTTCTGCCGGGCAGACCGTAGCTCTTTATGGGTATTCTTGTCCGGGGCATCATGTGTCCCCCGGGCAGTATTCAGGCGGCTGACAAGTGCGGACAGTCTCTTGGCCGCCTTGCCGGTCAGGGCGCCATTTTCCACGAGGACCCGGAGAAAATCCTTCAGGGCGGTCTCGATATTCTTTGCCCGTGAATTATCAACGGTGGAATTCACCGGTTGCGGTTTTGTGTTACTGAGTAGTTTTTCGGCGGCGACCACCCCCGTGGTGACCCTGAGCGCCGTGACCGAAAGGGATATGTTTACGGCGGAACCAAAGCTTGCAACCTGCTGTCCGCCGTTGCCGGTGACCTGATATTGGCTGGTTTTGGAATAGCTGTAATTAACCTGCAAGGCCTGTAGCTGCGAGAGGGTCGCCGCACCGGGCTGCGGGCTGTTGGTGGCTCCTGATACGAGCATATTGTAATCTCCTGCTTTCTGCAAAATAACCGCGCATTTTACGCAGCAGAAGAAGGCTATATCAGTATGGTTAACAAAACCCTAACATCATCGCAATCAGGGCTGTTTTCCGGATTTTTCCAGATAGGCCCGCAGGATTTTTTCGGTGCCCGCATTTGTCATACCGGCCTTTCGGGACAGCGCGATGGCCTTTTCCCTGCCATAGCCCATATCCCGGGCGAGCGTGGCCCCGAACCAGCTGGCGACCCGGTTGCCGCTGGTGCAGTGAAGAAGAATCTTTTTGCCTCTGTTCTGTTTGATGGCGTCAAAGATTTTTGTCACGGCGGAATCGGTTATCCGGCCATCATGCAACAGCGGCAGATTATAATAGGTCAGGCCGTTCTTTTCGGCCACGGCTTTCTCGTCAAAGGTCATTTCCTGTGGTCCGCGAATATTGATCACCACATCAAAGCCCCGGGCTTTAAGGTTTTTAAAGCCGGACGGGTGCGGCTGGCCTGAAAAATACAGCTCCCCATAGGCCGCAGGCAGGCCCTCAGGCTGAAGATAGGTGAATTCTTTTGCCGGGCCATAGAAGCGGAAATAAAGCAGGCCGAGTATCACCGCAGATAATATAACGGACAGGGCAATCAACCGGTTTTTTGTCATGAGCCTTTCTCCTGAAACATATTTTTCCATCACTTTATAGAGCATTGGCAAAAATAATGTTGGAGAAATTTATTAACTGGTATAGAAATCATCACATAGTTTCGGATTAAGGTGAGGCAATAAAGATAAAGATGGTTGGGAAATATGCGGGTTTGCTGGCGGCGGCAATTATCCTGCTGGTTATGTCGGGGGGCGTGCTTCAGGCCTCACCATGGGCAGCTGTCGGGGATATACAGTTGCGTAATGATGTCGAAATTCTGGCCCGTCACGGGGTGATCACCGGCCCGGTCAACAGCTGGCCGATTTCCTGGAAACAGATCACCCGCAACCTGTCGCGCACATCTGAAATGACTTTGCCCCGCTATGTCAGGCTGGCGGTGA
>Ga0256829_1001719_pt1:5000-17415 | contig 17415 bp, 11 predicted proteins | sample 131447metaG_FD_185979 | JGI IMG/M metagenome (GOLD analysis project Ga0256829, IMG submission 185979) | Hydrothermal vent microbial communities from Lau Basin, Pacific Ocean - 131-447 | ecosystem: Environmental > Aquatic > Marine > Hydrothermal vents | place: Pacific Ocean: Lau Basin...
CCCACGTATGTTGAAAAATGCGGGGATGACTTGTGTCTAGGGGTGAAAGGCCAATCAAACTCGGAAATAGCTGGTTCTCCGCGAAATCTATTTAGGTAGAGCGTTGCGTGAATACCCTCGGGGGTAGAGCACTGGATGGGCTATGGGGGCTTACCGCCTTACTGATCCTAACCAAACTCCGAATACCGAGGAGTACTACGCAGCAGACACACGGCGGGTGCTAAGGTCCGTCGTGGAAAGGGAAACAGCCCTGACCGCCAGCTAAGGTCCCTAAATAGTGGCTAAGTGGGAAAGGATGTGGGAGTGCAGTGACAACCAGGAGGTTGGCTTAGAAGCAGCCATCCTTTAAAGAAAGCGTAACAGCTCACTGGTCAAGCGCTCCTGCGCCGAAGATGTACCGGGGCTTAAGCCACTTACCGAAGCTGCGGGTGCACACTTTTGTGTGCGCGGTAGCGGAGCGTTCCGTAAGTCTGTGAAGGGTGACCCGCGAGGGCACCTGGAGATATCGGAAGTGAGAATGCTGACATGAGTAGCGACAAAGAGGGTGAGAGACCCTCTCGCCGTAAGTCCAAGGGTTCCTGCGTAAAGCTAATCTGCGCAGGGTTAGCCGGCCCCTAAGGCGAGGCCGAAAGGCGTAGTCGATGGGAACCAGGTGAATATTCCTGGGCCGGGAGATGGTGACGAATTCCGTAAGTTGTCAGTCCTTATTGGATTGGACTGGCAGTGATGGAGTTCCAGGAAATAGCCTCTCCATTAGACCGTACCCTAAACCGACACAGGTGGACAGGTAGAGTATACTAAGGCGCTTGAGAGAACGATGCTGAAGGAACTCGGCAAATTGCCCTCGTAACTTCGGGAGAAGAGGGCCCTGCCTTTGGGCAACCATTGGCAGGGGGCACAGACCAGGGGGTAGCGACTGTTTACTAAAAACACAGGGCTCTGCGAAGTCGCAAGACGACGTATAGGGTCTGACGCCTGCCCGGTGCCGGAAGGTTAAGAGGAGAGGTGCAAGCTTTGAATCGAAGCCCCGGTAAACGGCGGCCGTAACTATAACGGTCCTAAGGTAGCGAAATTCCTTGTCGGGTAAGTTCCGACCTGCACGAATGGCGTAACGACTTCCCCACTGTCTCCAGCATCGACTCAGCGAAATTGAATTCCCCGTGAAGATGCGGGGTTCCCGCGGTTAGACGGAAAGACCCCGTGCACCTTTACTACAGCTTTACATTGGCATTAGTGACGACATGTGTAGGATAGGTGGTAGACTTTGAAGCCCGGGCGCCAGCTCGAGTGGAGTCACCCTTGAAATACCACCCTTGTCCTTATTGATGTCTAACCACGGCGCTACAACGCCTGGGACAATGTATGGTGGGTAGTTTGACTGGGGCGGTCGCCTCCCAAAGAGTAACGGAGGCGCGCGATGGTAGGCTCAGACCGGTCGGAAATCGGTTGTTGAGTGCAATGGCATAAGCCTGCCTGACTGCGAGGCTGACAGGCCGAGCAGAGACGAAAGTCGGTCATAGTGATCCGGTGGTCCCGCGTGGAAGGGCCATCGCTCAACGGATAAAAGGTACGCCGGGGATAACAGGCTGATGACCCCCAAGAGTCCATATCGACGGGGTTGTTTGGCACCTCGATGTCGGCTCATCTCATCCTGGGGCTGGAGCAGGTCCCAAGGGTTTGGCTGTTCGCCAATTAAAGAGGTACGTGAGCTGGGTTTAGAACGTCGTGAGACAGTTCGGTCCCTATCTGCCGTGGGTGTAGGAGAATTGAAAGGATCTGTCCCTAGTACGAGAGGACCGGGATGGACGTACCTCTGGTGGACCGGTTGTTGCGCCAGCAGCATAGCCGGGTAGCTATGTACGGTCGGGATAACCGCTGAAAGCATCTAAGCGGGAAACCCACCTTGAGACGAGTTCTCCCTTGAGAGCCGTGGAAGACCACCACGTTGATAGGCTCGGTGTGGAAGCGCGGTAACGCGTGGAGCTAACGAGTACTAATCGCTCGATCGGCTTGTTCGATCTCATTACCCATGCCCGTCATGGCCGGACCAAGTGTCCGGCCGTGGCAGCACCACAGGACTTTGGCAGCGGCTTTCGCAAGGAAAAGGAAGCGGCTGCAAGCCAGTGTGTTCACCCTTCACTTGTTGTGATTTGCCGGCTCGGTGATTATTGCGAGGAGCCTAAACCCGATCCCATCCCGAACTCGGCCGTTAAACTCCTCAGCGCCGATGGTACTGCGTCTTAAGGCGTGGGAGAGTAGGTCGTTGCCGGGCCTGCAAATCACATCTGGTGAACCGGACAAGATCCCTCAGTTCACGGAACATGCTCCGGCGCGTGTCAGCGCCGGTTTTAATACGCCCTCACCCATGACGCGGCCTCGCGCCGACGAGACCCACGTCAGCCCTTTAGGTGGCGGCACAGCGCTTTGGCGCGGGGTGGAGCAGCCCGGTAGCTCGTCAGGCTCATAACCTGAAGGTCGCAGGTTCAAATCCTGCCCCCGCAACCAACGATACTTGCGATGCAAGCAGCCCGGTTCCAGAAATGGAGCCGGGTTTTTTGTTGGCTGCAAAGGAAAGCATGGCGGCGAGGTCGCCTCTGAGGATGATCACCAGTTCGCCGTTCTCGGGCACAAGCGTCACCCGGTCGACGAGGGCGCGAATGGCATCACGTGCTTCGCCTTTGGTCGTCTCATCCCGCAAGGCATCGTGAAGCGCGGCTACGCGTTTGCGGTACAGCTGCGCCATGTTGGGGTGAAGGAGAGCGGGAGGCTCCTTGGCCTCGGCGAGGATTGCCGTCAACTCCGCCTTGCGCGTCTCGAGCGCGCCTATCTTGTCCTTGAGCTGTGCACCCGGCACACCGTCGAAGATCGCTTGGATGGCGCGATCGATATCCCGTTCGATGCGCTCGACTTCTTTGCGTTGAGCGACCAGTGTCGTCCGGCGCTCGATGAGCTGCCGATTGACCTCCCGCGTAAACTCCTCGCAGAACGTCTCGAACAGCTTCGGTTCCATCAGGTGCGTGCGCAGGCCACTTAGGACCGATGCCTCCAACGTCTCGACACGAATGTTCAGCCGGTTGTCGCAAGTCCCCTTGGTCCGTGCCGCGGCGCAGCCGAGCAGGTTCTTCGAGATCAGTGAGTAGCCACCGCCGCAGCGGCCACACCTGACAAGCCCGGAGAGAAGATACTTGGGCCGGCGTCGGTCGACGAGCGGGTTGGTGCTCGGCTCTTGTGGCCCGAGCGCCATCATTTTCTGACGCACTTTGGCTTGATCCCAGAGAGCTTGCTCGACGATCCGGAGGTCTGGCACGTCCTGGACAACCCAGTCGGAACCAAGGTTGGCGCGTGAGACGCGTCTGCCGGTGTCCGGGTCCTTGATGTAGCGCTGGCGGTTCCACACCAGCCGACCGACATAGAGTTCGTTATTGAGAATACCGGTGCCGCGTTTTGGATTGCCGTGGATGGTGCTCGGCCCCCACGCCTTGCCGAAGGGACCGGGCACGCCCTCTCGGTTCAGCACCTGGGCGATCGTTCGTGATGAGCTGCCGGCGACATAGTCGCGGAAGATACGCCGGACGATAGCGGCCTCGGACTCGTTGATTGTTCGGTCGCCGCGGACCGGCTCTCCGCTTTCGGACAAGCGCTGGACGACGTCATAGCCGTAGCAGAGGCCGCCGCCTGATTTTCCGTTTTCGACGCGACCGCGCAGACCTCGACGTGTTTTGTCGGCAAGGTCCTTGAGATAGAGCGCACCCATCGTTCCCTTGAGTCCAATATGCAACTCGCTGACCTCGCCCTCCGAAAGAGTGACGATCCGCACGTCGGCGAAGCGCATGCGCTTGTAGAGGCCAGCGATATCCTCCTGGTCGCGAGAAAGCCGGTCGAGGGATTCCGTCAGCACGGTATCGAAATGCTGACGTTGCGCGTCGGAGATCAACTCCTGAATTCCCGGACGAAGAAGTGAAGCGCCGGAGATCGCGCGATCGGAGTAGCTATCGACGACCTTCCAGCCTTGGCGCTCGGCATGAAGCCGGCAGAGCCGCAACTGATCTTCAATCGACGCATCGCGCTGATTGTCGCTGCTGTAGCGGGCGTAGAGGGCGACACGGGACATCATGCTCACTCCTGTCCTGATTGCTCCTTCTCTTCCTTGGGCGTAATTCCGCTCGCCGCTGATCGCAACCACTCCCGTGCTGCTTGCCGAGCAAGCAATTTCACCAGAGGGACGAGCGCAAGACGGATTCTCTCAAGATCAGGGTCGACGTCCGAGTTTGCCGCATTGCCGTCGGCGGGCCGACGCCCGTCTCGATTACGCTTTGCCATCTTGCCATCCATCTGACATGGCATCCAGTGTCGGATGCAACCATCAAGATCTGGCGATTGCCAGCAGGGGATCAACAAGAAGCAAAGCCACATCAAAGACTTAGAAGTAGTTGGGCCTGCTTCGTCGTAGTTGTGGCTTTGTCGGCGCGGAAAAAGATGAAATGGGCGTGGAGAAAATTCGATGGGCGATTTCGCATGCCCGGTCCGCGATGGAATGCGATCGCATGTGCATTCCATGTGCACCGATAGAGCGCACTAAAGGATGTTGTGGGCGCAATAGTGCTAACTCCGCAATACGCGTCAACATCGGTGAGCGTCTTGTTCGTCCAGCGATGGATTTGGGAGATTTACCTTCGTCGGCTGTCGTTTAGAGGATTGCGTGTTCTCTGCGTGTGCGGTGAAGCGTCAGCAGAAGTTGCTGGTTTCTTGAGCAGGTCCGAGAGCGCGGAGATAATCAGGAATCCAGTGCCCCGACACGGGTGAATGACGGCAGATATGCCGCACGGGCATCTGCGGGACCACTTCAGTTGGCCAAACCGAATTTGGGGTGGGTTTAGCCTTTGATTGGTGGCATTTCGGGGGGGCAGGCCACTTCTCGACGCGTGCAAGCGTGATGGTCCTGACGCCGCCCACGTTTTCAATCCTCACCGTCCCCAATCCGTTCCCCCCTCGCTCGATCTGTTCTTCCGATCGGCCATAACCGGCGCTTCTGCCTTTCGTGGACGGGGTGGACGTATCCCCCTTGAATGCGCTAAGCAATATGAAAATCATGATAAGGGATAGGGATGGGTATCAACGGAAAATCCTACATAGTCGGCATCTACGAGCATCCGTGCCGCGCGGCGCTGGACAAGACGCTGCCGCAACTTCACGCCGAGATCGCGAAGGGCGCGCTGGCGGACGCTGGTCTTTCAAAGGACGATGTTGACGCATATTTCTGCGCCGGCGACGCACCGGGGTTGGGCCCGATCAACATGGTCGAATATATGGGCCTCAACAATGTGCGTCATATGGACAGCACGGAGACCGGCGGGTCTTCCTACATCGTCCATGTCAATCACGCAGCGCAGGCCATCGCTGCGGGGCATTGCAATGTGGCGCTGATCACGCTGGCAGGCAGGCCGGTTGCCGACGCGAAAGAAGGTAAGCCCGTCCGTTACTACAACCAGCAGGCGCCGGACTTTCCGTTCGAAATGCCTTATGGCCCCAACGTCACGAATATGTACGCCATGTGTGCGATGCGGCATATGTATGAATACGGCACCACCAGCGAGCAACTCGCATGGATCAAAGTCGCCGCATCCCATCACGCCCAGCACAATGAACATGCCAGGCTCCGCGATGTTGTGACCGTGGAGGATGTGATCAATTCGCCGATGATTGCCGATCCGTTACACAGGCTCGATTGTTGCGTTATCACCGACGGTGGTGGCGGCATTGTAATGGTGAGCCCGGCAGTGGCGAAGTCGCTGAAGCGTAGCCGCGTCAAGGTTCTCGGCGCCGGTGAGGCGCCCAAGCATCTCGCGGCGGGCCAGGTCGATCTGACCTATTCCGGCGCGCGTTGGAGCGGGCCCAAAGCGTTCGCCGAAGCCGGTGTCACGCCCGCCGACATCAAATACGCCTCCATCTATGATTCCTTCACTATTACAGTGCTGGAAACGCTCGAAGATCTGGGTTTTTGCAAAAAAGGCGACGGCGGAAAGTTTGTTTCGGACGGCAATCTGATTTCCGGCGTCGGCAAACTGCCCTTCAACACGGATGGCGGAGGATTGTGCAACAATCACCCGGGCAATCGCGGCGGCATGACCAAGGTTCTTGAAGCGGTTCGTCAGGTTCGCGGTGAGGCTCATCCGAAGGTTCAGGTTCGCAATTGCGATATTGCGCTGGCGCATGGAACCGGCGGGCTTCTGGGATCGCGGATGGGCAGCGCAACCGTTATTCTGGGAAATGAAGACGCATGAACACCGACCAAAAAAAGATCAATCTTGTGGTCAATTCCGAGAGCAAGCCCTATTGGGAAGGTGCCGCCAAGGGACAACTCCTGATCCGGGTTTGCAACGCCTGCGGCAAGACGCACCACTATCCGCGGACTATTTGCCCGCATTGCTTCTCGGAGGACACAGCGTTCGTCGAGGCTTCGGGCAATGGCATTATCTACAGCTATTCGGTCACGCGGCAAGCCAAGCCTCCTTATGTCATTGCCTATGTTGAGCTTGATGAAGGGGTTTCGATGCTCACGAATATCGTCGATTGCGAAATCGACAAGATTCGTATCGGACAGAAAGTCAGGGTCAAATTTACCGAGGCCGGCGAGGGATACGCGCTGCCGGTGTTCACACCCGTATGATGCGGGATTTTCGATGAACGGCATTCCGGCGTGCTTGACGGCTTGCCGGAACGTCCGGCGACGGGTCGGTTGAGGCAACGGACGGTTAAGGACGGAACGGCGTGATCGCAAAAAAAAGCCGACCCCCGAAGACCGGATTTTTCAGGGAGGATCATATGGCTTGGAATTTCGGTGACATTCTCGACAGTATCTCGGCGGTTTTACCGCAGGAAGCGCCCGCTCTCATTCATGGCGATCGGGTGATCACATGGGCGGAAACGACACGGAGGTCCAACAATCTCGGGCGGGCGCTGATCGCACGCGGTGCCAGGCCCGGCGACAAGGTCGCGTTCTATATGCGAAACCGGCCCGAATATGTCGAGACCATGGCGGCCTGCTTCAAGAGCAGTCTTGTCCATGTCAACATCAACTACCGCTACAAGGCGGACGAAGTTTTCTACATCTTCAATGACTCCGACGCGCAAACGGTCGTTTACGGTTCCGAGTTCCGGGACATCATCGTCGAACTGAAAGACCGGCTGACAAAAGTCGCCACTTTCATTGAAGTGAACGAAGACGGATCCGCCGCGCCCTTCGCGGAAAATTACGAAAAGATCGTCACTGGCGGAGATGGCGCGCCGCTCGGCATCGAGCGGTCTCCGGACGATTTGCTGTTCATCTATACGGGCGGCACGACGGGCATGCCCAAGGGCGTGATGTGGCGGCACAACGATATGCGCGAAGCTCAGCTGACGACGCTTCGGGCGCTGGGGCCGATCCCCGAGACACTTCCCGAGTTGGTTGAGTTTATCGCGGCTTCCGGTCCAGGACCCGTATCGATGCCTGCCTGCCCGCTGATGCACGGCACCGGCTTCATTACGGCTATAGGCAATATGATGAGCGGCGGCTGCATCGTCACGCTGGAGAGCCCGACCCTCGACGCGCATGAACTTTGGACGGCGGTTTCGCGCCGTGGTGTCAATTCGCTGGCGATTGTCGGCGACGCTTTCGCCCGGCCGATGCTGGCGGCGCTCGACGAGGCGCCTGGCAAATACAACCTGGCCAGCGTCGTCTCGATCATTTCTTCCGGCGTTATGTGGAGCGCGGAAGTGAAGCGTGGTCTGCTCAGGCATTTGCCGAATGTCATTCTGATGGATTCTTTCGGTGCCTCGGAGGGACTCGGTTTCGGCAGTTCGATCATGACGGGCGCCGGCGAGGTCAAGACCGCCAAGTTCCAGATCGGCGGCCGGTGCCGCGTGTTCGATGAAAACGATCAGCCGGTCGAACCAGGCAGCGGCAAGCCGGGCATCATCGCCCTAGGGGGACCGATTCCCGTTGGCTACTACAAGGATCCGCAAAAGACGGCCAAGACATTCAAGACCATTGGCGGCGAACGCTATTCCATTCCCGGCGATTGGTGCGTTGTGGAAAAGGACGGCAGCCTGACATTGCTGGGACGCGGCAGCGTTTGCATTAACACCGCGGGCGAGAAGGTCTACCCGGAGGAGGTCGAGGAAGTTCTGAAGACTCACCCATCCGTGGAGGACGCACTTGTTGTCGGCGTGCCCGATCAGAAATGGGGTCAGGCGGTCACCGGCATCGTCACGCTGGCGAACGGCGCGAAGTTTGACGAAGAGGATTTGCGCAAGCACGTCCGCTCGCACCTCGCCGGCTACAAAACGCCCAAGCGCATCCTGGTGGGCGCCGTGCCTCTTCGCGCGCCGAACGGCAAGGCCGACTACAAGAGCGTTACCGATTTCGCGAAACGCGAGCTCGGAGTTGCGTAGACGGCGGTTTGAGTGACGGCGCCGGATGCGGCCGCCGCACTCGCAACGGGAGGACTGGATGGGACGGGTAGACGGAAAAATCGCCCTTGTGACGGGCGGCGCCAATGGCATGGGGCGTTCCCACGCCTTGCTGCTTGCGCGCGAAGGCGCAACGCTGATCGTTACCGACATGGACGAGAAGGGCGGCAAAGCCGTGGTCGAGGAGATTAACGATAACGGTGGGCAGGCGCGATTTTTCAGGCACGATGTGTCGAGCGTCCCGGATTGGGAGCGGATTTCACAGCAGGCGAAGTCCACTTTCGGACGCGTCGACATCCTCGTGAACAATGCCGGTATTCTCGTTTTTTCTGCTGTGCAAGACACCTCGAATGAAGACTTCGCACGTGTTCTCGACGTCAATGTAAAAAGCGTATTCTATGGCACGAAATATATATTACCCGCGATGAAGGCGGCTGGCGGCGGTTCGATCGTCAATATTTCCTCGATCTACGGACTGATCGGTGCGCCCGCCACGGCGGCGTATCAGGCATCGAAGGGCGCCGTTCGCTTGCTGACGAAATCGACGGCTGTGGATTATGCGCCTTTCAAGATTCGCGTGAATTCCGTGCACCCCGGAATCATTCGCACGAATATGACAAAGGATCTCCTCGGAGATGCGGATGCCGCCAAACAGGTCCTGAGCGCCACGCTCATCGGCCGGCCGGCCGAACCCGTCGAGGTTTCCTATGCGGTCCTGTTTCTGGCATCCGACGAGTCGTCCTACATGACCGGCTCCGAGGTTGTCGTCGACGGAGGCTACACGACCATGTGACACCTTGCGATGCGATGGACTCCGGATTTGTTGAGGGTCGAAGCCGGTTTGTCGCCGGGCAGGAAAATAATCGTGTGTCAGTCTCGTGGCTGGCCAAACGGCGAGGAAGGAAGCGCAATGCGTGCATCCGGTGTGAGCAACCCACTCGATCGCATTCGCCACAGGCTCGATTCTTGGCTTTTCGAGGACACATCGAGCGGGCGCTTCATGCTCAATCGCGCCATATTCACCGATCCCGAGTTGTTCGATCTCGAGATGAAGCACATCTTCGAGCACAACTGGGTGTTTCTCGCCCGGCGAAAGCTATCTTGTTCTGCTGACCGGGCCGCTCCGCGTCGCGCATCTGACCGACCATATTCCGCTCCGGCGCGTTTGCGAAATCATCAGCCCTGATTTCGTGGCGGCCGATACGACATCGTCCTCGCCATGTATCACGATCAGGGACACATCGCGGTCAAGACATGGGGCTTTTCCGGCAATTGCGCCATCATCATCGAGCTGTCCTACCTGCATGCGACGGTCGCGCATGGAACGGCCTATGACATTGCGGGCAAGGGCAGCGCCGATCCGGCGATGATGCTGAGCGCCATGCGCACGGTTGCCTCTCTTGCCGCGGGCCGAGGATTTCCCGAGGAACGCTGACGGCCGTATGCCGTATTTTATGTTCGGGAGGCGTCGAACCGGCCGGCCATCATTCGCAACGGCGTATATTCGATCACCGTTTCGTTCCGTTGGGTCACGATCCGGTTGCGGGTGCGCACCAGACCGCGCCCCCTGGATGTCGGTCGCGCCTGAAGCACTTTGCATTCCACATGAATTGTGTCGCCGACAAAGGTAGGTCCCTTGACGTTGAACTCCATGTGCAGGAAGGCGAGGCCCGTCTCCTGCATCATCGACTGGACGAGCAAACCTTCGGCCATGCAATAGACCAGCGCGCCGGGCACCACACGGCCGTTCATGGGGCCATGGGCCTTGAGATATTCGATATCGGTGAAGAGCACTTCCACCATGCCTGTCGTGTTGATGAAATTGACCAGGTCGGTTTCGGTGATCGTCCGGCCGATGGTGCGGAACTCCTCGCCGGCGGTGAGGTCGTTCCAGCACATGCCGGGTCCTATTTTTCGCATGCCCTCTCCTTGCAGGTAGCGGCGGCGACACGGCCCCGCCCGCGACATCCTGTGACTGATGCCCGGAAATGCGTTCCGGTGTTTTGCATCAGCCTGGAATTCTGACCGGCATGCTCGAGTAACCCTTGATCAGATTTGAAAAAACCCGCGTCGGTTCGCCGACCACTTCGATCGGCTTGTCGGGCCAGCGTTTCAGGATTTCCTCCCAGACGACGCGGAGCTGCATTTCCGCCAGCCGGTTGCCGACGCAGCGATGGATGCCGAAGCCGAAGGATAGATGCTGTCGTGGATGCTTGCGGTCAATGATGAAGCTGTTGGCGTTTTCGATTGCCTCCTCGTCCCGGTTGCCCGAGACGTACCACATGACGACTTTGTCTCCCTTCTTGATCTGCTTGCCGCCAAGCTCCGTGTCCTGAAGCGCGGTGCGGCGCATATGCGACAAGGGTGTCTGCCAACGGATGATTTCGGGGACCATGGATTCGACGAGCGACGGGTTGTCCCGCAGCTTCTTGTATTGAACCGGGTTCTCGTTCAGGGCCAGAAGGCCACCGGTGATCGAGTTGCGGGTCGTGTCGTTGCCGCCGACGATCAGGAGAAGAATATTTCCCAGATACTCCATTGGCCCCATGTTTTTCGTCGCTTCGCCCTGAGCCAGCATGGTGATGAGATCGTTTCCCGGCTCGGTCGCGTTGACACGCTGATTCCACAACTCGGTGAAGTAGGCGGCGCAATCGCGCAATTCATTCCTGCGAGCCTTCTCTGTCTCCTCATCGCCGAAGGCGGTGCCCGCGGTGGCGACATCCGACCAGCGGGTGAGCTTCCGGCGTTCTTCCCAGGGGAAATCGAAAAGAGTGGCGAGCATCTGCGTTGTCAGTTCGATCGACACGCGATCCACCCAGTCAAAGGTTTCATTGATGGGCAGGGAATCGAGAATTTTGCCGGCGCGCTCGCGGATCGTGCTTTCGAGTTTCGCCAGATTGCCGGGTGCGACGATCGGGCTCACAACCTTGCGCTGCGCGTCGTGCTTCGGCGGGTCCATCATGATGAACATGGGCAGGAAGAAACCTTCTTCCTGATTGCGGAGGGCGACGCCGCCCAGGGTCGCTTCAGACGAATAGATGCCGTGGTTGGTGTCGACATGCATGATGTCTTTGTATTTTGTCACCGACCAGAACGAGCCGTATTCGCTTTCCTTGCAGTAATGGACCGGATCTTCGCGGCGCAACCGCTCGAAATACGGCCAGATCGCATTCGCCCTAAAGAGCTCCGGATTGCTGACATCGATCTCCTCAAGCGGGATCGCGTAGGCGTCCGCAATCGGCTTGTCTCGATCAGCACCCAGGGATTCACTCATGACGGCGTCTCCTTTGCGTTTCCAGAAGCCTGCGAATGCGTGACATAGGGGGTGCCGGTTAGCCGACTCTCTCCCTGTTAAATTATTATAAGCATATTCCGGTGGGTTGCCAGATTGCATTTCCGCATCGTCTGGGAAGAAATTCTGAAGCGCCGACCCGATAATCCGATCGAAGTGGTCGGCTAACCAAAGCGGGTCATTTCCAACTTCATCAAGGGCTATGAGGCCTTGCCGGCAAGAATCCCGGGCTGAACCTGGAGGAGGCGGGTGGAAAACTTCCACCCGCCACATAAGGTCGAAGGCAGCGCGGCGCGTGGCCCGCCGTCATTTTTTTCCGAATGAGGCGACCCGTTCGCGCGCGTCGTAGCAGGCACCGGGGCTATGCGCGAGTTCGTAGGCCAGCCCCGCCTGGGCGGTCATGCCGTCGGTCGCGCCCAGCAGACTTTTGTTGGCCTGATTGCTGTAGGTTGAATTGGCGGCGATACGCTGAGCAAGGTCGTTTGTCGCCTGTTCCAGTTCGACATCGTCGACACAAATGTCGACCAGCCCCATACGCTCCGCCGCCTCCGCCGCGAAAATATCGGAGGTAAACATCATCTGCTTGGCCTTCGACAGCCCGACGCGACGCGGCAGTCTTTGCGTCATGCCCCAGAGCGGGCTCAGTCCCCACTTGCTATGCGTGTCGCCGAA
>Ga0256829_1001720_pt1 | contig 17410 bp, 15 predicted proteins | sample 131447metaG_FD_185979 | JGI IMG/M metagenome (GOLD analysis project Ga0256829, IMG submission 185979) | Hydrothermal vent microbial communities from Lau Basin, Pacific Ocean - 131-447 | ecosystem: Environmental > Aquatic > Marine > Hydrothermal vents | place: Pacific Ocean: Lau Basin | collected...
CGCCATAGGTATCTCTAAACCCATCGCCCCAATCTGCAGCGGTTTGTAGTTCTACCATTCCATAAGTTCCAAAGTCGTACTGAAAACTTATAAAAGTATTGAGGATTTGCTGCGGAGGGTCTATTCTATTGTCCATACGAAAAGAACCAAAATTCTCCCAAGCAGTAAGCTTGGTCTTTACCAACCAAGCATTGCGCCCTGCGCTTAAACCCAGATGGACGCCTCTAACGCGGTTATTCCCTATCTCTAGACCAGTTGCATCCATAGAGATAAAAGGTAGACCTAAGATATTGCCATCGTAGGTCCAACCAGAACGATAAACACCACTTCTGAAGTAATTGTCACGGCCAGAATCTCCAAATTCTCCGCTTTGGTCCGTAGTTTGAAAATATTCTAAGACCATTCCCTTGAAGAAACTGGTGTATTCGGTAGTATTGGGGTCAAAGTAAAATCCCCAAATACCATCTGGCAAATTTTTTAATCGCGTTCCGGAACCATCTTCAAAAGGGTGGTGATGATAAAAACGAAAGTTTCCATAAGCCGTTCTGTGGTTTACTTCCAATTCGTAAATTCCAATGTGATTTCCTAAGGCGTTTGCCTGATCGGTATCTGCAGCAGCATCGCCTCCGCGCCTTGCAAAAAAGACATCGATAAAATCTGAAAAGCCAGTAGGTTGTTCTCCGCGTTCTGGTGAATTCCCCCCCCATTGCGCATAATGCTGAATTCCAGCTCTAACGGTACTTCTGGGGCTGATATTGATTATGGCAGCCAATCGCTTGTAATGCAGTCGTGCATCTTCTACAAAACGATCGTCGTTAAGCCAATAATGACCAAGGCCGTAGTCCAGAGCTACGCCTTTAAAGATTTTTAAAGCTTGTGGAGCCTCCACAAGAACACCAGGAATAGCTCTTGCATTTCCAGCGATCAGAAAGTTATCTTGCACAGTGCTCAAGCCCTCAAAGCGATCTCGATTGCGTTTTGCACCCACAACCAAAGAAAGCCAAGGCGTATCCAAATGCCCAAAGAACTCATCGCGTTGTAACTCGGTTGGCACTTCATCACGGTAGAACAAACTCGCTTTCCCAGAGAGTCTCCATCCGTTAGTAAACACATATTGACCTTCTAACCCACCATGGATCAAGAAATTGGATTCACTGCCTATTGCACCGTTGGTATTTGCCTGCATCCAAAAGGGCAGGTTACGCTGGCTACTTCTAAGTAAAGAAAGACCGGCTTCTGCTTTATACTCTAATTGTTGGGCGTGAAGTAAGGATACACTCCCCATTAAAGTCAAGAGGAGTAATAAATACAATTTGGGACTGCGCATGTTAGCTGAATTATTTTTTCTGAAGAATTTCAGGAGTGATCACCTCTGGATGATCAACATCTTGCTCCTTAGCCTTGGACATCTCTTCTTCGCTAAGATCCAGACATTCAAAATCTGAGTTCTTGCTGATGAATTCTGGAACAAGAGATTTCATTTTGGTCACAACACTGTGGTCGTCGTGACGCAAGGCCGCTTCTATGATCTTGTTTATCTTTTTGCTGACAAAATCAAAGTCTTTGATCACGTCGCGAGCAATTAAGATCTTCTCATGATGCGTTGGTAAGGCGTGGCTAGAGTCACTTATAAGCTCTTCGTAAAGCTTCTCGCCCGGACGAAGACCAGTTATTTTTATGGCGATATCCTTATCTGGTTCGTAACCCGCAAGTTTGATCATCTTCTTGGCAAGATCCATAATCTTAACAGGCTCTCCCATATCGAAGATATAGATCTCTCCCCCTTTCCCCATGGCTCCGGCTTCCAATACGAGCTGGCAAGCTTCTGGAATGGTCATGAAATAGCGAATGATGTCTGGGTGGGTGATAGTTACAGGACCACCTTTTTCAATTTGTTTTTTAAAGAGCGGCACCACACTACCGTTAGATCCTAATACATTTCCAAATCGGGTAGTTATGAACTTGGTCTCAGAAGCAGTTCCTTCACTGTTCACATAATAGTTTCGCGACTGCACATACATCTCGGCAGCTCTTTTAGAGGCTCCCATGACATTACTTGGATTCACTGCTTTATCGGTAGAAACCATCACAAAACGATTCACCTTGTTTAATACCGCTAGGTCTGCAAGGTTCTTAGTTCCATAAATGTTTGTGATCACTGCCTCCGGAGAGTTGTCCTCCATGAGCGGAACGTGCTTGTACGCCGCCGCATGATAGATCACATCAATATTGTATTTTTTGAAGAACACTCCCAATCGGTTGCGATTGGCTACGTCGCAGATCAAACATTTGATGTTCAAATCCGGATGATTGTTCTGCAGTTCGAGTCTTAAGTTGTGCAATGGAGTCTCCGCCTGATCCAATACCAAGACCAACTTAGGGTTGAAATTGGCCAATTGTCGTACGATCTCGCTTCCGATGGATCCGGCACCGCCCGTTACCAATATGGTTTTATTGCTGAGCTGCTTTATCTTTTCATAGTTGTGTAGAACGATAGGATCTCTTTCTAACAAGTCCTCGATCTGTAGGTTCTTTACCTGGTTGGCTAAGGATTTGTTCTCACTCCAGTCTAGAACAAGTGGTGGATTATACACCTTCATATCGTGTTCTAAACAGTCTTCCACTATAGCGAATTTCTGATTAGCAGAAAGTTCACTTCCAGACATGATAACCGCGGTAGCATTGAGTTCTTTGATCTGATCGCTTAACTTGCTCTCTAACTTGATCACCGGTTTACCCAAGATCTGTAAACGCTTATTAATGTTTCGCGTGGCCACAAAACCTTGTATTTGGAATCGCTGCGGATGCTCAATGTCTAAAGCAGCGGCAATAGAGATCGCATTTTCATCTATACCAATAATAACCGCTTTTTCCATTTCTTCGCCCACCTGAGCCATCTTAAAGTATTCGAACAACTGCTTAACCGCTAGCCTAAAAAGGAATAAGAAGGTGAAAGAAAAGAAAAGGTAAAGTACCAATGAAGAGTTCAAGAAGATCTTTTCTCCCTTCATGGCAAGCATAGAATAGTTGAATACCATCAATACCCCAAAGGTACTTGCAGAAGCAAGAAGCAACTTCAAGGCGTCCATATAGGAGCTGTGTCTAATAAGTCCTGCATAGGTCTTAAACAACAACATAAAACCGAAGTTCACCCCTATGATCATTAAGACCTGTTGAGTTGCATTGAGTAATTTTAAATATTGAATCTGTAGATCTTGTAGCACTATCGCTGTCAATACGATAGAACATACCAACAAAAAGGTATCTATAAGTAATACACACCACCTGGGCAGATACTTTAAACTACGTACGTCTAATGTATTGTCCTTAGAAGATAGTATTATTCTAAGTGCGCTCTGTAATTTTCCTGACATAAGCGATTTCTTTGTGCTACTTCATAAACTGAAGTAATGCCTCCTTTATTCGATGCCGATCATCGTCGGTCATATTCGATCCAGAAGGCAAACACAAGCCTTTTTCAAACAATTTTTCTGCCGTGCCATCCCCGTAGAACATGGTGTCTTTAAACACAGGCTGCAGGTGCATCGGCTTCCACAAAGGCCTGCTTTCTATGTTAAATTCATGTAAAAATATACGTAAATTTTCATTATCAGGCTGTTCATCAGCTTTTTTAAAAGTTACAGCCGATAGCCAATGATTGCTGTAAAAGTCTGCATTAGGCTCCTCGAAAACCTCAATAAGATCGGAATCGGCAAAGAATTCACGGTAGAATTGATGATTCTTTCTGCGTAATTCTACGTGTTTACCCAGCACTTCCATCTGCCCCCTGCCTATGCCTGCCACAATATTGCTCATCCGGTAATTATAACCGATCTCTGAGTGCTGATAATGAGGCGCATTATCTCTGGCCTGGGTTGCCCAGAATATAGTCTTTTCCTTTTGGGCCTCGGTACGGCAAACCAGGGCGCCACCACCAGAAGTAGTGATTATCTTATTACCGTTGAATGACAATATGGAAAGATCTCCGAAAGTACCACACTTTCTACCCTTATAGCTGGATCCCAAGGCCTCGGCCGCATCCTCTATAAGAAAGATCCCATACTGCTTACAAATGGCCTCTATTTTATCTATTTGCGCCGGCATACCATATAAATGAACCACCATAACAGCTTTGGGTTTAACCCCTGCCGCCAAACGACTTTTTATGGCATTCTCCAAATGGTTGGGGCACATGTTCCAGGTACTGGTTTCGCTATCCACAAAAACAGGAGTTGCTCCTTGGTAGATGATGGGGTTTGAAGTGCCGCAAAAGGTGAAACTTTGGCAAAGCACCTCATCACCCGGGCCTACCCCTGCATGCAATAACGCAAGGTGAATGGCAGCTGTGCCGGATGACAAACATGCCACATGATCATTACCGCCCAGATAATCCTCCAGAGCCTTTTCAAAACCGGTCACATTAGGCCCCAGAGGTGCTATCCAGTTTTGCGCGAAGGCCTCGTTTACATATTGCTGTTCGGTACCTCCCATATGCGGAGAGGACAGCCATATTTTGGGTAGTTCGCTCATAAAACTGTTTTTATGATATAGCCAATATCTTTAAAGATACTGTAGTTCTCTATGTATTCTTTGTTGAGTTCGACCTTTTTAGGCCAAATAACCTCAGCATTGTATTTTTCAGGATCCTCTTGAGCTGCCAAGAGTGCCTCCTCATCTTTAAAATAAATGGATGCTGGACCCGTGATTCCAGGACGAATGTCAAGTAAAACACGGTCTTCTCCTTCTAATTTATCCATAAAACCTGGAACATCCGGACGCGGACCTACAAAACTCATTTCGCCTTTAAAAACGTTGATCAATTGGGGCAATTCATCGAGTTTTGAGTTCCTCCAAAAAGCACCCATCTTGGTAATTCTTGGATCTTTACTGGTACTTACCGTAGTAGTTACTCCTTCTATATTGCGCATGGAACGCAGTTTGTAAACTTTAAAGAGTTTGGCGTCTTTGCCCACGCGTGTTTGCTTAAAAAATCCGGATAGCCCAGTGTCCAGTCTTGCTAAGACCGCACAAATCAAGATCAACCAACCAAAAAACAAAAGACCAATGGCTGAGACCACTAGATCAAAGGCACGCTTGATGAACTTATTGATTGGAGACATTGTCGTAATTTAAGGCTTGTAAGGTTGGTTCACAAATTTCGTTCAAAGCTTGCTGCTCTTCTCTACTGAGCTTCTTATGGGAGCCGACACTGCGGTTGGAGACTCTTGCAACGGCCTCAGCAACCTCCTCAGACGTAGCGCTTGTTTTTCCTAAAAACTCAAGGATGGTTTTTAGTTCTTCCTGCGGATTGTTCACAAATTGCTCGTATTTGACCTCAATGAATTGATTGGCGTCTAATTGGTTTTTATCCGCTTGCGTTGCATGAACGCAGGCTTGCCATTGCAGCGCACAAACCTCTAAAAGACTTTTTGTTTTGAAATCTGCGTCAATTCCTGGGTAAACAGGACCCCAAAAAGAAAGTCTATCAGCTCCAAAGGCCTGTTTTAAACGGTTTACCCCAAACTTCCAGACATAATACGGCAGATCCCGCAGAGGTGTTTGCTTGAGCTTTTTTAAGGTATAATTGAGTTCAAATGGGGCTGTCCAACGGATCTTGGCGCTTGGTGCCACATCGCGTCCATCTCGATTGATCAGAATGTACTTTGCCTCCGGAAAAACCTCGTGTACAAAAGCCAGACGCAAGGAGTTCGCGCAGGTCTTTTCCACTACAAATTCCAAATTTTGAGCTTCTTTGAGTTGATTGAACCGACCTCTGATGTAATTCTTCACCTTTGGACTCGCCAATTGCGGAGCTAAAATGTCCGTGGGTTCAAAACGATTGCCATACCTCCAAACCGGATTGATCTCATCGCAATCCCAAGTACCAAAACCAGCAATGCTGCAAATTACATCACGCAGCATATTTGTGCCAGTTCTGCCCGCACCTATAATTATTACTGGGGTATGGTTTAGCTCTTTCGGCATAACATTTCAAGTTTTTCTTCTATGGCATCAACACTGGATTCCAGCGATAGCGCTTTTTGATAATAAGCGGCACCTTGTACTCCGAGTGCTTTGCGCTTTTTCCCATCCAAGTCTAAAAATGCGTGGATGACTCGAATAAAATCTTCTGTACTGTCTGGTTCAAAGGCAAAGCCAGCATCAGCAGCTTCTAAGATCTCTTTGGCATCTCCTTTCAAGCCCATCAGGATCGGCTTTCCGGATTTTAAATAGGCCAATATTTTAGACGGAATCGTGATCTCAAAGAGCGGATCATTTTTCAAGTGTACCAAAAGCACATCCGCAGCATTTAAGAACATACTCACCTCTTCCGATTGCACTCTGGGAATGAACTGCAAATTATCCAAGCCCATACCAGCGGCTTTCTCCTTCAGACGAGTCTCATCGGCACCGCCCCCCAATAGAATAAAGTTAATGCGCTGATCATTTTGGTCTTGAAATGACTTTGCAGCCTCCAACACCACATCCAAAGCTTGTACTATACCCAAATTACCTGCATAGAGCAGGTTGACGGCATCTGCCTTGAAATATTTTTCGTAGCGCTGCTGATCCAAAGGAGTATCATCAATGCGGTCTCGGGACCAATTGCTCACAAATTGCATTTTCTCAGCAGGGACTCCCTTAGCGGTCAACTTCTTTTTAAATCCAGGAGTACAAACGGTTATGAATCCCGCGTTGCGGTAATTCCAATTGCACCAAGCATTGATAATTTTCAGCGCTTTACTGTTGGTAAGCATGCCTGAAGTAGCTACAGTTTCTGGCCATAAGTCGTTTATGTCATAGACAAAACGCACGCCTCGTAATTTTTTGAGAACGATTGCGGGAACGGCAACGGGAATAGCTCCTTGGTATACAAAACATACATCAGGCTTTTTAACCAACCAAAGCCCAATAAAGGTCGCACTTAGCGCATAACTCAAATAATGCAAAAAACGCTTAAACCCAGATGCACTGTGATCGGGATAGATCGGCACACGGATCAGGTTGACGCCTTCCATTTGCTCCCGTTTGTACAAACGTTGCTTGAAGCCCGGATAGATCTTGCCTGTCGGATAGGATGGAAATCCGGCCAACACCTCTACTTGGTGACCACGCTTTACCAGTTCTTTGGCAAAATCGAGGCTTTTAGCAGTGGGTTCGGGATTAAAAAATTGCTTGACAATTAGGATACGCATGGCGATCACTTAGACCAAACTACGCGGTTGATATAGTCCGTGTAGGATATTATGATTCGCACTACTTTTTCGGATACATTAGGCATGCTGTAATCTGCAACTGGCCTAAAGTTGCGTTCTGGCGCACGTTTCTGCACACTCAAAGCCGCAAGTCCTTGCAATATTCTTTCGGGTTGAAGCCCTACCATCATTACAGACGCTTCTTCCATAGCTTCAGGGCGCTCGTGAGCTTCACGAATATTCAAAGCGTGAAAGTTCAAAATGGAAGATTCCTCAGAGATTGTCCCACTGTCAGACAGTACCGCAAAAGAATTAAGCTGCAAGGCGTTGTAGTCACTAAAACCAAGAGGCTTTAAAAACTGTATGTTCTTATGTGTTTTGACCTCTTTAGCTTCTAGCATATTGCGTGTACGCGGATGGGTCGAAACAATTACGGGATAGTCGTATTTTTCGGCTATGGTGTTTAGCGAAGTAATTAGTCCTTCGAAGTTCTTCGGATTGCTGATGTTCTCTTCGCGGTGGGCTGAAACAACAAAATATTCGTGCTTTTTCAGATCTAAGCGTTGCAAAACATCTGAAGCGGCGATCTTTTCTTGAAACTGATTAAGCACCTCGAACATAGGGCTTCCGGTCTTGATAACACGATCTGGCGAAAGTCCTTCGCGAAGCAGATACTCTCTAGCAATATCACTGTAGGTCAGGTTGATGTCTGCTACGTGATCTACGATTTTTCTGTTGGTCTCCTCAGGTACACGCTGATCAAAACAACGGTTACCAGCTTCCATGTGAAACACAGGGATCTTGCGTTTTTTAGCCGGAATAGCGCACAGACAAGAGTTAGTGTCTCCTAAGACCAAAAAGGCATCTGGCTGGATTTCTTCCAATAGCGGGTCTATTCCTATCAAAATACGCCCTACAGTTTCTGTAGCATTCTTCCCGGCTGCACCTAAAAAGTGGTATGGTTTTCTAATGCCAAGGTCTTCGAAGAAGATCTCGTTGAGTTCGTAGTCGTAGTTTTGTCCAGTGTGAATTAGAATATGATCAATTGCTGGATTTGCATCAAGTGCTTTCATTACGCAAGCAAGCCTGATGATCTCTGGTCTTGTTCCTACTACGGTGACAACTTTTAGCTGCTTCATCTCTGCTGGGTTTTCTGTGGCAAAAATAGGGGTTAATCTTTACAATCCGCAGCAATTAATCTACGGATTCGAAATAGGTATCTGGGTCTTCTGGATCGTAAGGTTCGTTGATCCAAAACAAGGTGATCAATTCATCTTCGCCAATATTGGTGATATTGTGCGTATACCAAATAGGCATATCTACATAGGCAGGTTCACTGCCGTCTAAAATGTATTCATAGACCTTGTCGGTATTTACCTTTCTTAGCTTGATGGAGGCTTTACCACTTATCACTGCGAATCGCTCCACCTTTCTGGTGTGGTAATGATTGCCTCTTGTGATTCCAGGTACCGTTGTGGAATAAGACGACTGCCCTGATGTTCCGGCCCGCATGATCTCTACAAAAGCTCCTCGATTGTCGGTATGCTTTACAAACTTTCTTGGAAAGTAGTCCTTTGGGATGTAAGAGGTGAAGGTGTTGAACAGGTCTTTATCAAAGGCCTGGCTAATGTCTGGAACTTGTCCGTTTTCAACATATGCGGTTTTAAAACCTTCTAATTTTTTTAGCACCTGCCTAACGGACTGCTGTACCGGTGCAGGGATCTTGTGGAAATTCACTCCGGATTCACCGTTGGTGATATGCTCAAAAAAGTGAGCTACAAGATCGTTCACATAGATCAACGAGACCTCAGCGTCTTGATGCACCTCTGGTGTACCGCCATTGCTGAGCAGGTGACAGAAGGTTGCAACAAAGGAATTGTAGAACGGCTTCCCAAAAGGTCCAAATACGTTTGGAATAAGCAATGAGGTAAGGCTTCCCCCGCTAGAGGCAGCCCACTGCTCCAACAACTCACGGCCGTCCTTTTTAGATTGCCCGTAAAGGTTGTCTTGTTCTTCTTGGGTTGAGGAACTGAAAATGATCTTTGGTTTAGAAGCAGTAGCCTCGCAAGCAGCGATCAGCTTTTTAACAAGACCCACATTGGTGTCGTAGATGACCTGCGGATCTTCGTGTCTATTCATGGCTGCAATATGCACAATCACATCGCAGCTCGCAACCCAAGTTGCCAAGCGGTCGGCATCTTCGAACATAGCGCGCTCAAAAAGAACACGACAGATCTGTTGCTCGTCTTTTGTTCCTAAATAGTTGAATAGGTGTTGCCCGATAAAACCGGCCTGTCCGGTGATCCCAACTCGTTTCATAGGGTTTATTGGTTTGCGATATCTTCTCTGATGAAGTCTAACTTGAGCAACAGTTTCTTCATTCCCTCTACACCCAAGCGCTCGGTATTGTGAGAGTGGTAATCTTCTATCGTACTCATATCAACCTCTCCTTCTGAGAAATAGTTGGCGTAATTCAAATCGCGATTATCTGCAGGAATGCGGTAGTAATCGCCAAGATCTTCTGCCTTGATAACCTCCTCGCGTGTTAAAAGAGATTCGTACAATTTCTCTCCGTGACGCGTACCGATCACTTTGATCTCAGAATCACTTTGATATAATTCTTTCACTGCTTGAGCTAAGACCTCTATAGTAGCTGCAGGAGCTTTCTGCACGAACATATCTCCAGGACGCGCATTGTTAAAGGCAAAGAGCACTAGATCTACAGCGTCTTCTAAGGTCATCATAAAGCGAGTCATATTCGGATCGGTCAAAGTAAGTGGTGCACCTTGCTCTATTTGCTCGACAAATAAAGGAATAACAGAACCGCGAGAAGCCATAACATTACCATAGCGAGTTCCACTGATCACAGTATTGCCTGCATTTCTAGACTTGGCAACCAATACTTTTTCCATCATGGCTTTAGAGATCCCCATGGCGTTGATCGGATAAACAGCTTTGTCTGTACTTAGTACAACCACATTGGCCACATTATTGGTAATAGCGGCTTCTAATACATTTTCGGTACCGAGTACGTTGGTCTTAACAGCTTCCACCGGAAAGAATTCGCAAGATGGCACTTGTTTTAAGGCAGCAGCATGAAACACATAGTCTACCCCACGCATCGCATTTAATACTGCGGTATAATCTCGCACATCTCCAATGTAGAACTTCACTTTCGGATTCGACAGTTTACGTCTGAGGTCGTCTTGCTTCTTTTCATCACGAGAAAAGATTCTGATCTCTGAAAAATGATCAGTATCTAGAAAACGCTCCAAAACTGCGTTTCCGAAAGAACCGGTTCCTCCGGTTATTAATAGTTTTTTACCTTTTAATTGCATAGCTAATTTAAAAACTCTTTAATTCCTTTTAAGGTATCCGATTTTGTCGTCTCGAATACTTCCATATAATAGGCAACTAGTTTGTCTTGTTGTTGGCGATACGTCTTTGCATCGGTATCCATCAAGTCCTCAATACGCTCCTTCCATATTGACACGTCTAAATCTAACAAAGTTCGAGGCACCGCCTTATTAGCTGCAGACCACGGTAGTCCTGTACTTGCCAACACCAACTTTCGGGACTCAATAGCCTCGAAAAAGACATGACAGAAACTCTCTGATTTAGAGGGTATTACAATCAGATCCACCTGCTGTACGTGTTTTGCAAAGGTAGTTTTATTGTAACTATCACAAAACTTTAAGCGAGAAGAAATATCAAGGAGATCTGCCTGTTCTTTTAATCGTTGAATATAGCGCGGCTCTGATTGGGTACCATGGACCTCAAGGACAACATTATCTGGTAAGACTTTCAATAACTCCAGTAAAAACTCAATATTTTTTATAGGCGATATTCGACCAAAATACCCCAGAACAAATTTTTCTTTGTCTCTTGCTGATAGCTGTTCGGATAGAACTTCTCCAGAAACCAAATTGTTGAAGATCACCTGTTGAAAATCATCAAAGATGGCATAACTATCACGAGCTTCCTGTTCGTTAGAATAATGAACATAGTATTTGTGCCCTGCGAGTTTGAGACACCATGTATACAAGCGCAGATAAAGGTGTTTTTTGGTATTCAATGCTCCTTTTAGCAACTGGCCGCGAGGTGATAGAACTACCTTGCGTTTTGGAGTGAATAAAAGCGCTAAAGCTGGTAAAACCGAAAATGAATAACTGTATAGCGTATTGATCCAAATAACCTCAGAAGCGATGAATTGTTGCCTGAGCTCTCCTATCTTAATGCGGTCCTTAAAACTGATGTTCGGATTGTCAAAATCCTTTAAGGCGTCACTATGAGCATGCCGCATATACTTAGCGATAACTCGATAAGGCGTTTTTTGCTTGTGTAAAAGACTACATACACCTGCCAGTGATTTATTAGGACCTCCAAATTCAGAAATGGGTGGAAAATGCGGTGTTAGTATAGTGATCAACGCCTCGAAATATTTACAAGCTTTTGAGAAACAATCTGCGATGTTCTCCGCAGCAAATTAACAAAGAAAGAACGACTTAAAAAATTATGCAAACCGTAAATACACGCTCCTGTAAGCTTCTGCTATGTGTTTGACCTCGTATCGACTCACTTCATTTTTCGCTTGTTGCAGCTGGTTATTATTTATTCCTTTTTCTATAATGCTTTGAACAGCCGATCTAATTTGGTCCGCACTGTTCGGATCTACCAACAGCGCATAAGGAGCAAGAGTTTTCATTGGAAGGCGATCTGAAGTAATAATAGGCAACCCTATTGCCTGTGCCTCAATAAGCGGTAAACCGAAGCCTTCTGCCTGAGAAGCAAAGAATAGAACGTCTGCTTCACAGTAGGCTTGTAATAATTTTTCTTGACTCAAGGCCGATAGTATCCGTGCCTTATCATTGAGCTTATACTGTTTTAAAAGGGTCTTTATGCGTTCGGTATTTGCATGTATGAAAGTATATTCAACATGTAGCCGATGTGTAGCTTCTAAAAGTCTTTCATAATTCTTAAGTGCCTTGTCTCCTATCTGTAGAATGTGTAAAGGTTTATTTGGCCTTGCGGCAGAATTTAATTTCTTACCAGCCTCAATAAAAGAAGGATGCAAGGGATTGTCTATAACCTCTATTTTGTCCTTAGCTTTAGGATACTGATTCACCAGGACCGCTTTAGTAGCCTCTGAAACTACAATGATCTTGTGGCTGAAACGGATGGGAAGCGTATAAAACAACAGACGATAAAGGCCCCAGAAACGCATTTTGGGTTCTTGAAAACGCACGAGATCGTGAATGGTCAAAATACGCCTTGCTCGCGGAAAAGCCAACATCATATAATGACATCCACCAGTAACATGAATACACTTGTAATTTCCCAATAGACTGCCAAACCAGCACCGCAAAAAAGCTCCAAGGTCGTAATTGTAATTCAGCTGGACCTTAATGGGATCTATCTCGTGTTCTGGATGTTTCTTCCAATAGCTGAGCAATTGGTCGTAAATGCTTTCAATGCTGTAATTACCGGGATTTGTCTTGCGATATATAAAATGGATCTTCATGCAGTCTGTCCACTAAGATAATTTTTGTATTCGCTGCAGCAAAGAACTCAATCTGGTTTTAGCCGTTTTTTCTATGCGTTTGAATTGCCAAAAAAGCAAAACAATAAGGCTTAACAGTACCAGTACTAACCAAAACCATGAAGCATTTATTTGATCCAGATAGAAAAAGAATCCTAAAAGTGCTGCAACTAAAGGATTGACCCAAAAGAAACTGGCGTTGTTAACCGGTTGATCCATAGATTTCACATAACATATAGGCAACCAGAGAATACTTGTAATAAACTCTGTCGCAATGAAGGAAATAACTAAACCTTTCACTCCATATGGGTACAGTAGAAAGATTCCCAAGACCAAGATCAAGGCTCTAAGTAAGGTTGTTATAACAACAACTCTTGCTTTATTGATCCCCATTAGGAAAGTATACAATATAGCGCCATAATTTCGCAACAAGGCTGCAACCACTAGACCGAAGAAAAGAATCGGGCGGAATTTAAGTTTACCTCCAGTCCAGATTTCAAAAATGGGTTCTATAAAGAAAATAGACAGTGCAAAGCCAAGAACTAAAAGAGTTCCGGTAAAGGACCAATAATAGCTGAATATTCGCATGAGTTTGTCATAGAACTTATTCGCATAGTGATTTATGAGTTCTGGACCAAGCGGACTCAAAATAACATCACCAACTTTGACACTAAAATTGACAATAGAACGTGTAGCAACAAAAACCGGAAGAAACTCAGTTCCCAGTAAAGGAGATATTATCAGCAAAACCCCGTCACTTACAAAGCGATTCAAAAAGGTAGAAACCATATATGCCGAGGATTTGACAAAATTTTTCAATCCCAAGCTGAGATTTCCATAACTCCACCAAGGAAAATACTCTGGCAATAGCTTTTTGATATAAATCATGATGCCTATAGAATAGAGTGACTTGACAATAAACCATATCCAAGCGAGATCTATTAATGAAATACCAGAGAATGCAGCAGAGGTCAACACTATGAATTCTATTAGTCTTTCAACTAAAGAGAATTGATACGATTTATAGATGTACCCAAAAGGGTTCAGAATTTTAATGAGTAGTCCTCTGTAAGCCCCAATAAGGATACGGTAAAGAAACAACAGTGTTAAGATGGTTGCGATATCTTTGTCTGGCAGATCGGTCTTAATAAAAAACCCAAAAGCCCCAATGGAGTAGATGACCCAGATCACCAACATTTGAAGGACCCCTGCTAATACGTTGACCTTAAATGCTGAGCCCAAAATCCGCTTGGCGGCTAACTTATCGGTATTAACTAGGGAGTTAAAAGCATTCCCCACATATGTATTATGCCCAAATTCAATGACCTGAATAAGGTTGTAGAGTGCATAAATGGCTATCCAACTTCCGTAGGTTGCAGTGTCCCAATAACGAATAAGCAAGGGGATGAGCAATAGCGAATACAGGGTAAACCCCACTGTTTGCAGTGCTTTATAGCTAAAGGATTTACTGAGTTTATCGGTCACGTTCTTTTTTGTATCTATAATTGATCATGCATCTGAGCGAAAAATAGCATAATTCCGAATAAAACAAACCTCTAAATGAACAAACCGCTGTTGGGAATTCGTTACGCGATAAATTTAAACATTTAATCGACCTAGAATTTACCCTCTAATTCAAAATAAGGCTTTAGATGTTGCTCGTAATACGCTCTTAATGCGGTTTCTTCTGTAGCTTCTATAGCTACACTTTTTTTGACTTTGTTAGGGGGAAGTTGCAAAGTCTTTGGCGCTAATTGCAGCCGTTTTTCAATATCATTAAGTACCTGGTGCATGGATTCCATTTGATACACCTTATCTACCATCACTTTTCCGGTAGAATCAGCATAAAGCCGACTACCTTGGATCTTTCGAAAATACTGTTTTTTAGCATAATCTTCTGGGTTGGTACAACGCCCTTGCATTTTTAACCACTGGTAATGCGAACGCACTTTAGAATAGGGTTCGCGTTCTAGGCAAAAGGTAAAATATTCGCTCCAAAGCTTATTACCAACACGTTGCTTTGTCAATTTTGCCGATTGATGATTAGTGTGTTGAGGCAAATGTTGTCGTTTTATAAAGCGCAACCAATCTCCAAGGCTCATGTCTTTAAAAGACAACTTGAAATTTTGAGCGTTCAGCTTACTGAATTCAAATCTGACTTGCTCGTCATTACCCGATAGCGGTGTCAAAACATCCATAGGACCGCAGATACTACTCAAGGCGATCTCCATAGCCGTACTTGCGGTCTTACGCGTTTTTATAAATATGAATTTATGACGATGAGATATGATCATTGAAAGCGTTTATATCGAATAATTCAATAATCTAAAATCCCGTTCGTATAAACCCGCAACCATCGTCCTGGTCTGCAGGTCGTAAAAATCCATATAAGAGCTATCCCAGGTCTTTTTTAAACTGAGGCGCGTGATCAAGCTTGGAAAACGAAGGAACCATCTCAGACTTTTTGGAGATAACAGCATGGTGTCCTGGGTTTTATTGTCTCTTTTTAAAGATAAAAGCGGGAGACCCATTGCTTCACAACAATTCGCCCAATCGGTCTGGATCGATTCAAATCTACCAACGAACTGCACTGCCATAGCATCATCTTGTCCAAATAAAAAATCGGTTTGCGGTCGGTAAAACCAATGATCTTCTTTGATTAAGATTTCCAGATAATCTAAAACAAAACTCTTAAAACTGATCAGGGCAGCCAAACCACTGTAACGGTAAAGGGAAACAGCCCTATCGAAGGGGTTGCGGACAAATCCGAAACTAAAGCAATTGTCAAATTCTTCTTGAGTCAGATAACCTAAATTGACATACTCTTCTGCGCTCAAATGCGCCAATCTTTTAGGACCTAAATCTGGGTTGTCATTCTTCATTAATAGGAACTCAGGACCGTTTTTAGAACGATCTTTACCTAAATGATCTAACAATGCATTCTCCATGCTTTGTCCTGCAGCCTTTGGCACATGTACAAATACGATATTATCCTTGGGAATCCACATTAGCTTTGATAGGAAAAAGTATTGAAGTCTTCTTGATATACCTGCCTTATCAATGCGCGACTCTCTTCATCTAATACCCTTTGAAAATCTGGTTTGTCCGAAGCTTTTTTGTGAGGTAGGGGTTTGATCCCATAAGGCCCCAATATTGCTTGGTAGTGTTGCTGAAGTTGTTCAAAACGAATAAAAGATACAGTATAATTCTGCTTGCTGGAGATCCAGTTCTTTTGTGGCATGAACATGATCTCCCTGTCCCTAAAGGCCGGGTTTTGAGCAATGTGTACTTCGTGAAGCCAGTCCTGAAAAGACAACCCTAATTTCGACAAATTGTTTTGATTGTGCTTTAGGCGATAATAATATTGGGAGACCGTTCTGTCATAAGGATTCCTTACCGCTGTCACCACCGGAGTTTCAAGTGGAAGTTCGGTTTTATACCTCTGCTTCCAAAGCTGCTCGTATTGTTCCAGTGTATAATGTATAGCTGTAATATCCAGGCCAGCTGCAATTGAGCTACCTCCCGTCCTATTGATATGAATAAATAGCGGTTTCTCACCCTGCGCTATTTGATTTAGATACTTTTTGGTTTCCCTAGAGCGAATCCAAGCAAGATAAACGTGTTGATAGATATACCAATCCTTATAGATCATACTTAAAATAAGACGCTAAAGGTTCAAAAAAGGAGGCATAAGTTTCTTGTTCTCGAGTGGTCAACTCACCCCAATCCAACGGAGCTGGAATCTGCTGGTTGCGCAAAGTCCGTATGAGTTTTGTTTTTATCGAGGGGCCAGCGTTGGTCCTAGGAAGTTCAAAATCTGCTGGTACTTCTGGTAAACCGACTGCTGTCAACAAATTGTTTAGCCCAGAAGGGTGGGCCACAACAGTTTCGTATTGAAACCATTGGATGTCAGTTTGAGCAAAATAACTGAGTGTTTTCGCATAATACCAACACAGCTTTTCGAATCGCGTGGCATTATTCCATTGGGTAGAGAAATTATCATTGTCTTGAGGCAGCTGGTGCAAACCTTTGTCATCTCTTGTAAAAATAGAACGCTGGAAAACACTTTCAAGATAGGTTTTTGGATGTCTTACCAAATGAGCCACCTGCCAGCCAAAATTATCTCTCAATTGTTGACCGACAAATCTAAAATAAGGATTCACAGCCACAAAATGCGCTTGATCTTGTGTTGATGCAAAGGCATCTTCTTCTTTTAGGTAATCTTGAGTAATTGTGCGGTATTGATCTTGCTGACTGTAGAACAAAAAAGGAACATCTGTTGAGCGCCTTTCATGAAAACTGCAAACACCGCCAATTTTATCCAAACCTTGATTTAAACTTAAAGTGGCTGTTCTTCCTTGTGAGGTGATCAGCACTTTGTTCATACCGGAGAAGTTGGTCGCATGAGTTCTACAATTTTTCCAATTTGATTGCTCACAACGGGTTCTGTTTTTGGCAGCTCTTCGTTCAAGGTTCTTTCGAAAGCCTTGAAGATTGCCTGAATATCGAGCGGATCAAAACTTACCGAAGGCTTTAAGACTTCATAAGTATAATCTAGGTTGGCAGCTAAGACTTTTAGATCGAATTGCATTGATTCCACCAAACCAAGAGGCAGGCATTCTGCCAAAGAAGGGAAAATCATATACTGAGCAGCTGCATAATGAGAACTTAACTC
>Ga0256829_1001721_pt1 | contig 17410 bp, 23 predicted proteins | sample 131447metaG_FD_185979 | JGI IMG/M metagenome (GOLD analysis project Ga0256829, IMG submission 185979) | Hydrothermal vent microbial communities from Lau Basin, Pacific Ocean - 131-447 | ecosystem: Environmental > Aquatic > Marine > Hydrothermal vents | place: Pacific Ocean: Lau Basin | collected...
TGGTATGATAGTTATGCATACGAGCTTCAAACATTCCATAATTTAAACTATCAAATGGAAGCATTAGCGATAGCTCCAATATGGGTATTTCAACAGGCAACTCCAGAAGCACTTCAACATTTTAAAAACTTAACTTCTTATGATCATAAAAACAAAACTATAATAGCTAAAATTTTTGATTATGAAGGGCAGTTAATATCATACAAAAGAAGAAGATACTTAATACCAGGTACAACAGAACCTAGTAAGTGGGTCACAAAAGCTCAAACGAGTCCGAACAAGCAATGTTATATAAGTGTAGACCAAACATCAAATGCACCAGTTTATATTATTGAAGGGCATCATGATATGCTGACTGCAGCACTTCTTCACAAAGACGAATATGAGCCTTTTAATTTTATAATGGTACCTACAGAGAACTATAGAACATTCAGCGATTATGAAAAATGCTTCTTAGTTGATAGAGATATAAATTTTATCATGGATGTAAAAAAAGATGATATTCAAAAAGCAGCAATACCAATGATGGAACTTGCAAACAGTCTTCCAAAAGAGGAAAACGACAGAGCAGTCCTTGTGAATTTATTCGACTTTTTATCTGATAATAACATCGACCATAGCGATATAAACAAGATGGATTTAAGCGATGCGATAAGTAAGTGGAATGAAACTCTAACAGCTTTCAAAGGTTCACTTGAGTACTATGCTGATACTATACGACATGGAAATGATATATTTTAAAAGGACGAACTAAAATATGAAATACAAAGAAGATGGAAAAATATTCCAAGATGGCATACCAATAGAGGACACAAAACTCACAAATGAATGGGACTGGTCATGGTTACCAGATGCATTCAGTTCTTATGGACAGAACATGGTCCATTTGAATAAGCTGAGTGCAAAAATGATGGGAACATCAATACTCGCAACAGCATGTGCTTCAATTGGAAGAAACTGCTATGTAACACCAAATAGCAAAAATCCTACATGGAAAGAGAGAGCTAATCTGTGGGGAGTTGCTACAGCTCCAGCAGGAAGCAGAAAATCTGAAGCACTTAAAAAAGCAATATTCCCTATTTTTGAAGAGCAAAAAAAGCTACACAAACAATGGGAAGAAGAACTGGAAGAGTGGACTCAAGAAGAGATCCAATTCAAAAGTAAAAAAAGCTTTTTTGATAAACAATTAAAAATGAAGCTTGAAGCAAAACAAAAAACCGATGACCTTCCAATACCAAGTTTAAGACCACGACCAAAAAAGAAACATTACATAGCCACCGATATAACAGCAGAGAGAATACCAAGCTTTATAGCAGAAGCTGATGGTTCAGCATTTGTAGCATATGATGAAATGTCGGCATTCTTTCAGAGTACAGGTGGAAACAATTCAAGAAATACTGGAGCAGAAGCCAGAGCGATTTATTTATCAGCATGGAGTGGAGATGGTTTCGATAACAGGCTCCGACAAGATGATAAAAAAGAGACAAATGATGAAGGTGCGAGTATATCAGTATTTGGTATGGCACAGCCAGACATTATCGCAAACCATGTAGCGGACTACAAAAAGAGCCGTGATGGATTGTTCTCAAGGTTCCAGCTCGTAACATATGAAACAGATTATCAAATATATCCAGATACAGATGTAGCATACAATCAAATGGCATCAGATAAATATGGTTATATGATTTGTAAGCTATTAAATTTCAAGAGAAAAAATCCTTTTTATTTTGAAGGAGAAGCAGCTAAAACTTTCAAGGACTGGAGTATTGAAAATGAGAAGACACTACTAAAATATAATACTCGAAAAGATTATCTTATGGCTGAGGTTGTAGCAAAGAGGACAAAGGTTGTCTGTGCCTTAGCATTGATAATTCATTTAGTGGAACAGTTCGAAGTAACAGATGAGCCAATCGGTGGAATAAACAACTCAGCACTCCAGAGAGCTATAAAATTAAATCAGTTCTATGTTAATGAAATTAAGCGAGTCGTTGGATCCGAGAAACAAAGAGAGGTCGATAAAGAAGACTTAGCAGGAAGGATAATCGAATGGCTGGAGAGTGCAGCTAACCTCCCATTATTAAAAAAAGGTGTAACAGCGACAGTCGTAGCAGATGCACTAAGAAAAAAAGGAGAGCGACCAACAGCTACTGTAGTTTTAAAAGTTGCTCAAGAAGCAGGCTATAAAATCAAAGCAAGAAGAATCTATCCATTAAGATAGAAATCTTCTCTCCCCTCACATACAAAAAATCAAAATATTTTATTAACTTTTTACAAAAAATCATCTGCGGAAATCCGCAAAGATACACTTGCGGACTTTGCGGACTTTGCGGAAATCGAAAAGTTATCCGCAAAACTTGCGGACTTTGCGGACAAAACTTGCGGACTTCTCTTAAGATTTCAACACCTCTCAAACATCACAATATAGGGCTATATAGACATTATAAAATAAACCTTAAACAAAGTCCGCAGATTTCTTGCGGACTTTCTTGCGGACTTGTATCGCCCTTTTGGTGGGAGTTTGAAGCACTTTTTAACCAAAGTCCGCAAGTTTTTGTGCATAAGCTCTTTTAAGAAACCGCAAATCCGCAAGAGTTGCTGTATATATTATTATTATATATATTTATTTATTTTTCTGTATATAAGCCTATATATAGGGGTTTGAGAGAGTTTGTATAGTTTTTTATTTTTCTGTATATACTTGCGGACTTGCGGATTTGCGGACATTACAAAATGAAACATCAGATTAAGCAAAGATTTAAGTGTATAAAGTTACAATTAGACACCTCAAAATAAAGGACGAAAGATGAAAGTAGGAAAAATTTATAAAGACTGCTATGGAAATAAAGTAGAACTCTTAGCAGTTCAAAAATTAAAGACTACAGAAGGCTATGTTTTAAGAAGACATAATCATTGGGCAAAAGCTTCTTATTTTTACACTGGGAGATTAACAGATGCATAGTGAAAATATTAACAGAAACTGGCTTAATTCGCTTTTTAACAGAAAAAACGATGAAGTACTCGATAAGAGAGTTAAAAACAAACCTCGAGCAAATGTGAGCAAAATTCAAAAATGTTTAATGACTGCTTTTTTATACAAAAAACCAAACGGTACTGCTGGAGAGTTTGCACGGTTCCACAACAAAGCAATGACGGAGATGAGATGAGAGCATTCAACGAAGACAGATACAGAGATATGCAATTACAAAAATATCTCGAACCAGATACAAGCGAACTAAGTAATTGTTGTGATGAAGAGATAGATGAGCATACAGGTCTATGCTCCAGATGCAAAGAGCCATGTATCACAAATACTGAAGAGTATGAAAATGCTATGGAAGATAAAGCAGATGCACAGCGAGAACTGGAGAGAGAAGATGATTAAACCACTAGAGATAATAAGTGATTATAAAAATTTAGCAATGCCTATAGACCTTATCGCTAGGAAAAACAACTGCTCGCTTCATTTTGTTATCAAGGTATTACACTATGCAACCGTAGAACAGCCACAGCAAATCATAGATTGTAAGAAAATACTAAACGAACTGTAAGCTAAATAAGATTACAATTAGAAACTTTAAAACAAAGGACGAAAAATGCAAGAGTTAATAGTAAAGACAACACTTCCTACAATAGAAGCAAACTTCGATATTGTCAAACAACAACTAATCTATGGTTTGAAAACTTATGATGTGATCATCACAGCAGATACTGTCAAAGATGGAAAGTCAATGGCATCAGAGATAAACAAAATCAAAAAGGCAATTAAGGACCAAGAGAAAAAAGCACTTGAAGATATACTAGGACCTGCGAATGAGTTCAAAGATAAAATCAAAGAGCTTATGACTTTAGCAGATGAAGCTAGAGAAAAAATCACAGCTCAAGTCGCAGCTTATGAAGAGAAGACTAAGATGGAGATACAAAACAAAATAGTTAAGTTCACGAATGATGAAGTTTTAAAAGCAGAGTTAAGAGAGCCATTTATTAAAATTGATATTTTAGATTTGGTAAAACTTGGAGCAGTTACAAAAACTGGTAACCTTACGACTGCAACAATGAATGTAATCAAAGGTCGCATAGCAGAACAGAAAAATCTACAGCTTGAAGAAGATGCAAGATTAAAAGCTGAACAGGAAGAGAAGGAAGCTGAAATCGCTCGCATTCGTGAAGAAGAGAGAATTAAGGCTGAAGCAAAAGCAAAAGAAGAGGTAACGACACAAATGTCGCCACCAGAACAAGTTCAAGTTTATCAACAACAAGAACCGGTGCCAGAAATGATTAATGTTGAATGTCAAATATCTCAACCAGAAGGCGAGTACTTCAATCCAGAAACTGGAGAAGTTTATGAAGTGCCAGCATTTATGGACAATCCAAGAGAAGAGATAGTTCCACCTTTAGAACCATATGAACACATTAATCCAGAGACTGGAGAATTTACAAGAGAAGAAGACCAAAACAAAACAACCGTTAAAGTTTTGATTGATATTGAAGTAGATATCAGCAAAATACCAACTATCACAGACAAACAAATTGTAGATGCACTTGATAGAAAACTCAAGACAGCAGGTATCAATAATGCACAAATTAGAGACTTGCATAGATTTTAAAAAGAGGGCATAATGCCCTAAACATAGAAAGGACGAAAAATGTTAGAACTTACACCAGACGATATAATCGAAGAAACAAACCAAGTAGGCTCTCCAGCTCCAGATGGACATGGATGGATAATGACCAATAAAGAGTATCATTCTTTAAATGCTGTTGGAAGCACTAGCCTCCGATATTTAGAAGAGAGTAGTCTTCACTTTGAAAATAGAGAACTATTCAAGATGGAGAGTCCGAGCTTAAATCTTGGAACAGCAGTACATACACTAACACTAGAGCCTGAAAAATTCAAAGAAGAATTTGCTCAAGAACCAAAAAATGCACCACGAAATACTACAATCGGAAAAGCTAAGTGGGCAGACTTTGAAGAGAACATAGGAGATAAAACTCCAATCGGAGAAAAAGACCTAGAACTTAGTGAGAGAATGTCATTGAATTTGAGAACAATTCTTCATGATTATTTAAAAACAGGTATCGCAGAACGGTCATTCTTTAGCACATATCGAGGTATAAAAACTAAATGCAGACCAGACTTAATGTTCGAAACTCCAAACGGTTGGATCATCTTCGATGTCAAAACAACAAAAGACATAAATAAGCTTGAGAGAACAATCGAGGATTACAGATACGATAGAGCGATGGCTTGGTATCGCAGAGTTTTAACAGACAATGGATATAACATCATAGGAACTGTTCTCGCTTTTGTAGAGAGTGCAGGTTCAGCACATGAGGTAAAACTTAGAATGTTGCAGAGTGAAGACTTAGCAAGAGCAGATGAAGAAATCGAAGAGCTTATGATTAAGCATGAAACATTTAAGAAGACTGGAAAAGTTGTAGGAATGATAAAACCTATAGAAATTTTCAAGTGGAAAAAAAGTCAAATAGACACCTAAGCTTAGAAACGGTATAATCAATTAACTCAAATAAAGGACGAAAACATGAACGAGAATCAACTAGCGGTCGGAGGTCAACAATCTCCACCACCACAAAATCAACAAATGCAACACCAGTATGCACTAGCAACAGACCTAGCAAACTCAAATCTTCTACCAGATGCATTCAAGGGAAATGTTCCAAACATTCTTATAGCGATGGATACTGCGAACCGTTTCGGAATTGCACCAATTGAAGTGATGAAACATTGTCATGTCATTAAGGGTAAATTAGCATTTGACTCAAAGATGATCATTGCACTTGTGAATAGAAGTGGACGATTTGATGGACCGATACAATACTGGCTCGATGAAAACGAAACAGAATGTGTAGCTTATGCTTTTATCAAAGGACAGCAATATACTGGACCAAAGGTAACACTTGCAATGGCAAAAGCAAATAGATGGGGTGCATTATGGAATACACTTCCAAGTATGATGTTGAGATATCGTGCAGCGGTATTTTTTACGAGATTATTCGCTCCAGAGATTATTCTAGGGCTTGATGATATTCAAGAACAGCAGGATATACAAAGTGCAAACGGAATGCAACAGGTAGAACAAGACATGGTAGCTATTGAGAGCTTAAACGACTGTATCACAGCAGAGATAGATTATCAACAATAAGGAAAATAAAATGAATTCAGTACATATCATAGGAAATATAACAAGAGATGTAGAGCTTAAATATGCTCAGAGTGGAACAGCGATAGCAAGTATCGGAGTAGCGGTAAACAAAAAAGTTAAAAATTCATCTGGAGCATATGAAGATAAACCAGTTTTTATTGATGTAACAGCATTTGGAAAAACTGCTGAAACTTTAAATCAATACTTCAGAAAAGGTTCAAAGATTGGTATTGATGGAGAACTAAACTTCGAGCAATGGACAGACCAGCAAGGACAAAAAAGAAGTAAGTTATCCGTGATTATGAACCGCTTGCATTTTATAGATAAAAAAGACAACAACCAGCAAGGTGGGCAAGCACCTCAACAGCAACAAAACTATGGTCAGCAACAGCAAGGACAACAATACCAACCACAAGGACAACAACAGTATGGACAACCTCAGCAACAAGCTCCTCAAAATAACCAAGCACCTGCTCAAGCTGGTCAGCCTCAATACAATCAACCTGCACAAGGTCAACAATCATACCAACAACCACAGCAACCACAGGGACAATACAATCCTCAAGCAAACCAGCAAGCACCACAACAAGCACACGGTCAAACAGGACAAGCACAAAATCCACAAATGCAGGGACAGCCTAATCAGAACAGACCACAGCAAGGGCAGCTACCTCAAAACAATGCACAACAAGCACAACAGCCAATAAGCGAAGATGAAATCCCATTCTAGGGGTTTCACATAAAAAGGAATTGAAATGGAAAAAATGATTAAAATATCTGCAGTTTTTAAACTGAAAGATGAAGACAACGATGAACTACTGGTCGAGATGGCTATGACTTATGATGCACAAAAAGCTTCAGAAGAAAAAGCAACAAAGCTCGATGTTTACAATGCACTCAAGAAATTAGTAGAACATCAAGTCGGAGAAGGTGTGCAAGTTTTAGATGCATCAGCAGATGAGGTAAAAGAACACTATGAGCAAAAGTAAATTAAGAGCCAAAAGACTCAAGAGAAAAAAGAATGGAGAAAAAGATGAAATTAGAAGTTAAATATCTTCCATTGGAAAAACTCGATGAGTATGAAGGCAATGCAAAGATACATACTCCAGAACAAATCCAACAAATAGCAGACTCTATAAAAGAGTTTGGATTTAATGATCCGATAGGTATTGATGAAGATGGTACTATCATAGAGGGTCATGGTAGATATCTAGCCTCAAAGCTTATGGGATTAAAAGAAGTGCCTACAATTTCACTCGCTCACATGAATGGACCACAGCAAAAAGCTTATATCCTTGCTCACAACCAGTTAACTCTACAGACTGGGTTCGACATGGAACTGTTAGAAGCAGAGATAGCTTCTATCATGGATGAAGATGAATCACTTGTAGAATTGATGGGCTTCTCAGATGATGAATTGAATGAGATAAATTGTGGAATAGAAGAAGAGGTGGACATTCAAGGAGAAACAGATGAAGAAGATACTCCAGAGCTTGAGTCAAATCCAGTTATTCAATTTGGAGATTTAATCGAGTTCTCAAATGGTAGTCGTCTGATTTGTGGAGATAGTACAGATGCAGAAACATACAATAAGTTAATGCAAGGCGATAAAGCCAGAATGGTAAATACTGACCCACCGTATGGAGTTAGTTATCAGAGTGACAAATTCAATGATATTGTTAATGATGATTTAACAGGAGATGCACTCAAGGACTTTTTGATAATGTGTTTCAGACAGCTCCATAAACACACGATAGAGAATCCAGCACTTTATATCTTCCATGCAAGTATCACTCAGAGAGATTTTGAAGATGCACTAGAGAAGACTGGGTTCAGAGTTAAGCAACAGATTATATGGAAAAAAAATCAGTTTGCATTTGGAAGAAGTGATTATCACTGGATACATGAGCCTTTATTTTATGCAGTAAAAACAGAGAAGAACTCTCAATGGTTCGGAGATAGATGCGGAACAACATATACAGATGAAGACCTAGAAGAGATGGATAAAAACGAATTGATAGAGTTGATCCAGAAGATACAAGAAACGAGTACTGTATGGGAAATTTCAAGGGACTCAACAGCTTTATATGTTCATCCAACACAAAAACCAGTAGCACTAGCAGAGAGAGCAATCCGAAATAGTTCTGAAAAAGATGATATCGTACTAGAGCCTTTTAGCGGAAGCGGTTCGACATTACTCGGTGGTTTCAAAGCAGGTCGAAGAGTTTATGCTATTGAGTTTGATACTGGATATGTTCAAGTAGGAATCCAACGAATGGTAGAATTCAGCGGAGAAGAAATGGTATCAATTAACGGAGAGATGGTTAATTGGTATGATTACAAGAAGGAGAATTAAATGACAGCTTATATATGCACACCATACAGAGCAGACGATAAAGAACAGTTTGATAAGCAACTCACTTATACAAAAGAAGTAGCTAGACATTGTGTACTTCAAGGATATGATGTAATTGTTCCACATTTATACTATCCATTATTCTTAGATGATAATGTATGCGAAGAGAGAGAATTCGGAATGAAATCAGCAAAGAACCTTATTAAAAAATGCGATATTTTAATACGAGGTACAAAACACGGATTAAGTGATGGAATGAGGGCTGAGATTGAATATGCAAAAGAGAATGGGATTGAAATAAAGGTAATGTAGATGGCATTAAGTACTCGTAAGAAAAACATTATGATAGCAGACTGGAAGGCTGGAAGATTTCCATCTGCTTATGCACTCGCAAAGGCTCATAAAGTAAGTGACAAAACAGCTACGAAATTAATCAAGGGAATACCTCAAGAAAATATCGAAGCGGTCGAAGCTGGAGTCAAGTATGAAATGGCTAAAAAATCCGTGAAAAATCCGATAGAACAGACAGCTATTGAAAGAGTCGTAAAAGAGAAGACTAAAGAAGAACGAATGAAAGATGCAGTTCTTGATAATGTTCTCAAAATTTCAGTCCATACAACAACAGCAGCAACTAAACTATTACAGGAAAACTCTACATCAAAAAAGAAGATGGAAGGGAATGAAATACTCACTCTCCAGAAGGTAGCAAAAGAAGCAAAAGCAACAGTTGTAGATAAAGAAGAAAAAACAGTAGTAGAAAACAATCTCAATATGCAACAAATGGTATTAAGTCAAGAAGAAACAAATATCGAGGTAACAGTCGTAGATTTAGAGAGTGAAGAATTAGTACAACTATTCAAGGATAGAAACCTTCCAACATGAGAAAAGAAACTGAAAACGAATTAAGAAAAATCATCTCAAGTACAAAATGGATAAAGACCGAAAAAGATATAGAAATCTATGAGCGAGCATGGCAACTTCTATCAAGAGTTGACTTCTACATATTCAGAAGATACATACACGGACAACGATTAAAAAATGGTTGGTTCGTACGAGTACTTAGCTATGAGTTACAAGAGTTTTATGCTGCATATTTAAGAGGAGAACACCCTCAAGTAATAATAGAAGTACCACCACAACATGGAAAGAGTCAAGCAACTGTAGACTTCGTAGCTTGGATATTAGGACAAGACCCAAACCTTAGAACAATACTCGCTTCATTTAGTGATAGGCTCGGTAAAAGAGCTAATAAAGCAATTAAGAGAATGGTAAAAACTGACAGATATAATTCAATATTTCCAAATACGAGATTAAGTACTGGAAAAGGAGAAGAGAGAGGAATATCAAGTAGTGATACATTCTTCGAGATTGTAGGTAAACTTGGAAGCTTTAGAAACACAACAGTCGGTGGAGCTATTACAGGGGAAAGCTTAGATATTGGAATTGTGGACGATCCGATAAAAGGTAGAAAAGAAGCGAACAGCGAATTAGTAAGAGAGAAGACATGGGAGTGGTATACTGATGACTTCGGTACTAGATTTCAAGAACACTCTGCAGTTTTAATGGTTCTCACACGATGGCACTTAGATGACCCAGCAGGAAGACTAATAGAGTCCGAAGAAGGACATAAAGTCAAAAGGATAAGATACCCAGCAATTGCAACAGAGGATGAAGAGTATCGAAACGAGGGAGAAGCACTATTCCCAGAATTTAAGAGCAAAGAGTTCTTACTCAGACAAAAGGCGAAAATGGCTGAAGGTTCGTGGGCTTCACTTTATCAGCAGGACCCAGTTATAGCAGGAGGTAATTTATTTAAATATGACTGGTGGAATTGGTGGGAGTACTTGCCAAAGTTAAACTATAAATTCATCACAGTCGATACAGCTCAAAAGACAAAAGAGCAAAACGATTATACAGTTATGCAATGCTGGGGAGTTGCAAAAGATGAAACAACAAATCTAACGAGCATTTATATGTTAGATATGTTCAGAGGTAAACTAGAAGCACCAGGACTAAGACAAAAAGCCAAAGAGTTCTATGCTAAGCACAAACACCAAAGCATCCACGAAATAAGATTAAGACATATGTATATAGAAGACAAATCAAGCGGATCATCTTTAATACAAGATTTAAAACTGGATGGATATTCCATAAGAGCAGTCCAGAGAAATACAGACAAAGTATCAAGAGCAAATGACACGACACCATACATCGAAGCAGGAAGAGTTTATCTCAATAAAAACATCAAGGATATCAAAGATTTAATATCTGAGTCGTTAGCATTTCCAAATGGGACACACGATGATACTCTGGACCCATTAATGGATGCAATAGATATAGCTTTCATTGGAACTGGCTCATCAGCAGTTGCAGCTATGATGTCATAATTTTTATTATGCTACAATTATGCTAAAGGAAACAAGATGAGCAATAATGTAAAATATGAGAATATGTCAATCAATGCGAATGCCATAGAAGCAAATGATAGCTTTTATCTTAAATTTAAAAATGCAGGATTAGAGTCATTATCAGTTAATGGCTCAGTAACACCTGCAGAGTTCACACTTGAAGACTTGCCATCGACAGACTTCCTTCTTCAAAGAGTTACATTTTTAATCGGAGCTAATGATTTAATGGACTTAGCAGAGTTCGGAAATATTCCTGCACTTATCAATGGTGTTGATTTTCAAGCAAATCCAAATACACCAGCAGTAGGTGGAAGTGCAAATATTAAAACAAATGGCGATACGATGCTCATCGCTTCAAATATTGCAGCTCAAGCGGTTAAGATTAGTGGAGTAACTAAATCATTGATATATGGTACTTGGGACTTCACAGAAACATACGGTGGAAACTCTCCAATCATTCTACAAAAAGATTTAAAAATAGTAGTCCAAGACGACCTAAGCCTTATGGATTACTTTCAAGTTTCATGCCACGGTATCATAATAAACAATAATGGGATTTAATGAGATGAAAAAAGAAACAGTAAAACTTGGTACGAGATATATAGTTTTAGCATTTTTTATGTATTTAGCATACACGATAGTCCAGCCAGTCTATGCTAACAGCATAAAAGATATTGGAGAGATAGCTACATCAGCGATTTATACTTCTGTATTCGGAGCATTAACATTTATACTTAAGAGCCATTTTGAAACAAAGGTGGAAGCATAAAATGTTTGCACAATTAAACATATATAAAAACCTCATCATTGGTGGAATTATTATAGCTTTGATAATTGGATTATATTTTTATATCCATACTTTAAAAGGTCAAATTTCAGAACTTCAAAGCACACTCAAGGACACATATGTAGAGCTAGCAAATGAGAAGCTACAATCCACTAGATACAAGAGTGCATTAGATAGTCAGAACAAAGAGATAGAAGCACTCAAGCATAATGAAACACTCGCAATCGCAAAGCTCAAGAAATGGAATAGCAAACCTCCAGAGATTAGATACAAAAAAATAACTAAAATAAGGGAGATTAAAAGTGATGATTGTAAAGACATTAAAAATACTATTGATAGCATTCGTAGCATTGATTACGACAGCTTGTAGTACTCAGCCAGAGATTAGATATGTGGACAAACCATACGAGGTTAAAGTTCCAGTTAAATGCATAGTTCCTGAAGCTTCGTGCAATTTTGATAAAAACACTAGCACGGAAGTAATCACTTCTATGTTAGAATGCATTATAGATATGAAACATAACGAGGAGAAGTGCAAATAATGGAAGGTTGGATTATACAGATAGGATTAGCTCTCTTAAGTGCTGCGGCAATTTATGGAGCATTCAGAACAAGAGTTGCAAGATTGGAAGTCGACCTAAGAGGTCACATTGAAGCCTCTGGATTAAAAAAGAGGGACCTAGACCGAAAGCTTGATGCACAATTTAAGAGAGTGGACACTTGCACAGAGAGGGTTACGATCCTAGAAAGAGATACATCAACACACCTCGATATGATAAAAGCAGAAGAGAAGTTTGTATCAAAAAAAGAGTTAGAACTTCATCTGAAAAACATAGAACTAATGACAACAAATACAAATCAAAAAGTGGAAAAAATAGAGGGAAAGCTCGAAGATTTAATAGAAGTATTAACCAGTGGTACTGTAAAGATAGGACGAAATCATGAGTAAGTATCCTTTTAGTAAATCATCAATTAAAAAGTTAGATGGAGTTCATCCAGATATGGTTCGATTTGCTTATGAACTGGCAGAAGTAATCGACTGCAAGATTATCTATGGAGTAAGAAGCGATGAAGAACAAATGCAACTATTCAAAGATGGTAAGAGTTCATTTGATGGAGTCACTAAAAAAAGTAACCATCAACCAAAAGAAGATGGATACGGTTATGCTTTAGATATTCTACCACTTCCAAAAGGTGTGAATATGTATGATGATAAAGATAAAGAGAACAAATTAAGATGGGCTCAATTTGATGGACTTTGTCAAGGCATAGCATATAAGCTCGGAATTAAAATCAGAACAGGCTTCAAGTGGAGAAGCGATATGATGAGTTCACTCCAAAGAAACGAGAGTGAAAATACACTCCCAGATGGAAATCATATAGAGCTTATAGTATAATTCATAAAAGGATATTGACATGGCTAAGAAAAAAAAGAAAAAATCATTAAAAGCAAACGATGGCTTTGAGAACTTATTAACAGGGATGGGAACTAGCAAGGACCCAACAACTTATAATAATTTCGTAAGAGGGAAAAGCAAGACTTTAAACTTTGAATTCACATCAGCTTTATACTCTCAAAACTGGTTAGCCTCTGCAGTTGTTGATGTTCCGTCAAATGATATGACACGAAACTGGATAAGCATACTTGATGAAGATGAAGATAGAGAAGACATCATATCAAAAGAGCTTAAAAGATTAGGTGCAAAACAAAAGATTAATCAAGCACTTAAATGGGCTGGAGCTTATGGTGGATCCGTTATCATAATGATGGTTGATGATGGAAGACCTCTACACGAACCATTAACAAAGCAAGCAGTACGAAATAATGGAATTAAAAACCTTATTGTATTAGACAGATGGAGAGTAACAGTAACAGCACCAAGTCAAGACCTGCTATCAACAAACTATGGTAAGCCACAGTTCTATATGGTTTCAAGAGCTGGGCAACAAATACACCACAGTCGAGTACTTAGATTTGATGGAGAGATTAAATCAATAGAAGAGTTCGAGCGACAAGGGTACTGGGGTAACTCAACATTTGAGAAGACATGGCAACCAATAAGCAACAGTCAAGGTGTATCATTAGAGATAGCTGGAATGACAAAAGAGTCAAACATTGATGTCTATAAAATTGAAGGCTTAAATGAAATGGTAGCTATGGGACCAGAGGGAGAAGCTGCAGTAACTAAAAGATTAACAGTTGCACATCAACTCAAGAGCTACATCAACGGAATAGCACTAGATAAAAATGACGACTACGAAAAGAAGTCAAATACATTTAGTGGATTAGCAGACATTGATGATAAGTTCTTATTAAAAGTAGCTGGAGCTTCACAGATACCATTATCAAAACTTCTAGGTAAAACAGATGCAGGACTTAACGGAAGCGGAGAGGGCGACCTCAAGAATTACTATGACAATATAAGTGGAAGACAAGAAGTGGAGATGAACGAACCACTCCAAGACTTACTAGATATTATTTACATAGCAAAGTTCAATGAAGATAAGCAGGTAGCATTTGAGTTTAATCCATTGTGGCAAATGTCGCAGGAGCAAGAAGCTACAATCTCACTTAATAAAGCAAGTAGGGATGCAATCTATATAGACCGTGGTGTTGTTTCAGTTGATACAATTCAAAAGCAATTATCAACAGACCAGACATATGGTGCAATATCAGAAGACATAGAAGCTCAAGAGGATTTATTCAATGGAGATTGATATAGCAGAAATTGCCAGAAATAATGGTAAAAAAGGAACAGTCGAAATCAAGCAACAACCAGTCGCTAAGATAGAAGCTGTTCAATATTTCAAACAACTAAATAAGCTCACGACTGAGATGAGAAAAGACATCAGAGAACAGCTTATGCCACTTTTAAAAGCACTTGAGAACCAATATGCGACAGATGGATATGCAGACCAGATAACACAAATGATAGCAAGGTTATCACTTAAACATTCAAACACAGTCAACACTCAAGCTACACAAACAGCAGAGCAAATGGTCGGAAGTGTTTCACAAAAGAATAAAAAAGGATTTGATGCAGCTATTAAGAAATCAGTAGGAGTTGACCTCTCAAGCATTTTAATAGATGAAGGATTAAGTGACTTTTTAGAAGCTCAAGTTAATAAAAATGTATCACTTATAAAATCTATACCAGACGAGTACTTCAAATCAATAGAAACGGTTGTGATGAATGGAGCCTCTAGTGGTTTAAGATGGGAATCAATAGCAAGAGAGATAGGTGGGATAAAAGATATATCATCAGTAAACGGAAAACTCCAAAATAGAATAAAGCTCATAGCACGAAACGAAACATCAAATGTCAATGCTTCAATAAATAAGAGAAGACAAGAAAACCTAGGTGTTAAGAAATTCAAATGGGTAACTTCTCAAGATGAGAGAGTGAGAACAAGCCATGCAAAGATTAACGGAAACGTTTATGAGTGGGATAACTTGCCAACAGTTGATGGAGTGAAGACATCACCAGGGAAACCAATTAACTGTCGGTGTGTTGCTATACCTGTGATAGAATTATAAAAAGGATTTACAATGCCAAAAAAACTAGAAGATTGTGTAAAGAAAGTTATGGAAAAAGGAAAAGACAAATCCTCTGCATTTGCTATATGCACTAAAGCAATTGGAAATGATGCAGTTTCAATGGGTCAAAATAAAATAGATCCGCATACTGGCTTCATGCATACAAAGGTTGTGATATGTCGCTCAGGCATTCAGCCATATATGGGTTTTGAGTTAGGACTAAAAGGAACAGATGCACAAAAGACTTTTAATGTTCTAAGACATCCAAGTGATGTAACAGCTCAAGACAGTATAGAAACATATAAGAATATTATCGCAACAGATGAACATCCAACAGAGAGATGGATATATGCAGATAATGTGAAACAGTATCAGAGAGGACAAGTGTCAGAAATTGAAGTCGTTAATGATACAGTCGAGGGATTACTTACTATAACAGACCAGAGCCTTATTGAAAAAGTTCAGAATGGAAAAGTTGAAGTTTCACTAGGATATGCATATAAACTTATTGCAGAAGATGGAGAATACGAGGGAGAACCTTATCAATATAAATACACAGATATAGTAGCAAACCACTTGTCAGTTGTAGAAAAAGGTAGATGCGGAGAACAATGTCGCATAATTGATGATAACTATGCTACAATTACAGATGACAAAACAAACGGAGGGTCAAGCGATATGAAAATTAAGATTAACGGACAAGAGTTCGAAGTTGATGAAGCAGTTGGTAAAGCTATAATGGCAGAGCGAGCAGCTAAGGATGCGGAAGTTGACACAGCTACTAAAAAAGCTGAAGATATGGAAGAAGAAGTTAGTACAGTTAAAAATGCAAATGATACACTTCAAGCAAAGCTCGATGCAACTAACGAAGCAAAAATGACTGACTCAGACATTAATGCTATGGTAGAAGAAAGAGCAAAGCTTATCGCATTCGCAACAACTGTAATCGGTAACGATGCAATGCCAGAGTCAACAGACCCTCTAGCAATTAAAACAGCGGTAGTTTGTAAGCATTTCGGTATCTCAGTTGATGGAAAATCAGAAGCATACATTGGTGCTCGTTTTGAAATGGTTCAAGAAGATAGAGTAGCAAGTGATGAGTCTGTTAAGAAATTAGCTGATGATATGGAAAAAGCAAAGCTTGAAAAAGCTAACGACAATGAAAAAGTTGCGACTGATGCAAGAGCAGCTTATCTCAAGAAAAAAGGATTATAAATGCCAGTTCAAACAACATATACAGCAGAACATGCTGAAGGTTTCGTAGGTCAGTATGCTGATTTACAATTATCAAATGTATTCAGTCGCTCAGTTGAAGCTTCTGAAATTGACTTCGGTCTAGCAGTTGTTCGTGGAACAGCGGAAGACCAATGTAAACTAGCTACTGCAACAGGTGGAAGCTTTCTAGGTTTAACAGGTCGTACGATTGCAGGTTCAGCTGATACAGCTGGAGTTAGAAAATATCAAATCGGAGAGAGTGCTAACATTCTTGATGAAGGTGTTATCTATGCGATTTGTGAAGATGGTTGTACTCAAGGCGATCCAGTATCATTTAGATATGTAGCTGGAACAGGACAACTTGGTGGATTAGTTACTACACCAGTAGCTAGTGAAACAGATGTAATCCCAAATGCTGTATGGGATACAACAACTGCTGCTGGTAAAATCGGTAGAGTTAAATTTAAATAAGGGGTTATAAGATGGCAAAATTAACATCATTTCCAGAAGGTCTAACGATTACAAATGATGCAGATGCAGGGCTAGGGTTTGTTGAATCAACTCTAACTCATGTTGAAGCAAAAGTCTATGAAACACAATACCGTCACATTGTATATCAAGACATTGTTCCAGTTTCTAACGAAGCAGGAGAAGGTGCAACTTCAGTAACTTATTACAGTATTGATGGTGCTACAATGGGTAAATTTATCGGTTCAAATGCAATCGATGTTCCTTTAGCTGATATTTCAACTAAGCAAACTATCGTACCAGTAGAACTTGGTGCAGTTGGTTATAAGTACTCAGATGAAGAGCTTCGTCAAGCTGCAATGCTTAATAGAGCATTGCCACAGTTAAAAGCGAACCTTACAATGAGAGGGTTTGAAGAGCATGCACAAAGAGTATGTTTCAAAGGCGATACAACTAAAGGTCTTGAAGGGTTCTTAA
>Ga0256829_1001722_pt1 | contig 17407 bp, 16 predicted proteins | sample 131447metaG_FD_185979 | JGI IMG/M metagenome (GOLD analysis project Ga0256829, IMG submission 185979) | Hydrothermal vent microbial communities from Lau Basin, Pacific Ocean - 131-447 | ecosystem: Environmental > Aquatic > Marine > Hydrothermal vents | place: Pacific Ocean: Lau Basin | collected...
AGAAGTTTACACTCTATTGCTGTTGTTCCTCCACCGATCATAGGATCCAATAAAAAATCATTTTCATTGGAATATCTTATAATTAAGTTTCTTACAACTTCTGGAGCCCAATTACCTCTATATTTACTTTTGTGTGTTGCCCAATTTCCACGACGGGCAAAGCTCCAAACAGTTGTACATTCTTGTTCAAAGTTTTCAGGATTAAGTTTTTTCATAATGTATTCCTTAAATATACTTAAAGAATATTATCATTATAAATAGCGATTATTGAAAAGTATTGCAAATTGACATACTTTTATACAAAACTATCTACAGTCTTTGCACCAACTTTGATTTCTTACACTTTTATCACCACTATTATTGGTCATTGTTCTAAATCCAAACTTATCTCTTAACTCTGTTTCATTATTAGCAACTTTACTACAATTAGGGCAAGTATGAGGCAATGTAATTTTTCCACTAGACATGTATCTTATCCTTTTATTATTTTAATTAAGAATATATCATATATTTAATTAGATACATATTTTTTCTAAAATATTATTTTTAAGCATATCAATATTGATTACATGATCATTATGATTAAATGTTTCTTCAAGTGGATTTAATGCAGTCAACCAACCTTTACCATCAGTAATCCATATAAATTCAATATCTTGTTTTTTGATAAAATCATTTAACCCCTTATATTCTCCAGCAGTTGCTTTTAGTTTAGAACCACCTCCACTATAATAATTTACTTCAATCAAGTATAATCTATTTGTATTTTTATTATGCATTGCAAAATCGAACCTACGACTATTTTTGTCTATTTTTATTTCATATTTAAATGTTTCTAAGATCCTTTTTTGTGTTGCTTGTTCTATATAGCTAAAGTTTTTATTTTCTTTACAAAAATTATTAAGATAATTCGATACTATATTTTCCATTAATGTACCAGTTCTATTTTTTCTAGCATTTGTATCAAAACCAACTTCTACACCAAAACAATAATCTACTAAATTTTTTATATATTTATTTTGAAATATATCTTTTAATCCACTTTCTCGGAAAAATATTAATAATTCTTTTTCTATTGATTCGTTAATTTCATCATAAAAAATATGTTTTTTATTTTCAGCTACCAATTTATCCATATTAGTGATAATGGGTGTATCATTTAATTTATCTTTTCTAACTGCAATAAGCAATGGTAAAGCTTGTCTAGTTTTTGGATATTCATTAATTAGTTTTATAAATTCTTCTTCAATATTTTCTTCACCAATCAAAGAATTTAAAATATTAAGTTCTACTTTTACTTTTTTTACATTAATTTTTACTTTTTCAAAGTCTGTAAAATAATTCCATGTAAATATTGACTCTTGAAAAGTCTTTACTAAATCCTCAAATCTATTCTTTGTACTCATATTATTCCTTATTAAAACTTCATTTATTTTTCCACGACCATTACCCTTACTATTAATAAACCTATTCGCTTTTACAATATTTATATCATGTTTACAATATAAATTTTTTATAAATTCAGTATCTGAATTACTATGTAAAACATAACAATTATTTTGTGATAAATTATCAAAAACATTAAATAGTTCTTTTTGCTTTTCATCCAAAAAATCATTTTCACTATATGAAGTAAAATTAGCAGTTTCAGTTAAGGGGTAGTAAGGTGGATCAAAATATATAAAGTCATTTGATTTTACTTTAATTTGGACTTCATTAAATGTGGCATTTGTAATAATTGCATTTTGTAAAGCTTCACTGGCACTGAAAATAGTATCTTTATCAGCAATATTTGGATTTTTATAGCTTCCAATAGGTGTATTAAAATAGCCTTTTTTATTAACTCTGTATAATCCATTAAAACAAGTTTTATTTAGATAAATAAATCTTGTAGCTCTTTCAAGTTCACTCATTTTTAAAAATCCATCTTCACGGTCTAAGGCTCTAATTTCATAATAAAAATCTTTAGAGTGCTTTTCTTTATATATTTCTAAGTTAGAAATTAAATCAATAGGATTATTTTTAACTACATTATATGTATTTATAAGTTCGGTATTTATATCAGAAAGGTGTATTTTTTTATCTTTAAGATAACCCATTGAATATAATTCAAAAAATACAGCACCACCACCCAAGAATGGTTCATGATAATTATTAAATTCTTTTGGAAATAGTGGTAACAACTGTTTTAATAATCCTCTTTTACCACCAACCCATTTTATGAATGGTTGATACTTTTGAGTGTATACATTATTTGTTCTTGCCGTCATAAAATACACCCCAAATTGAATTATTATAATTTTACAATAATAATATGAATACTAAATTTAAAATGTCAAATTGACATTTTATTTCTTTTGTTGAGTATGTTCTTATGCCATCTAATGTGTTGATGCTTTTATGTTTGCTGATTAGACTTGTGTTATAATAAAAAATGTTTTAAAAACAAAGTCAATGTTAGTTTACAAGGATACAACAAATGATAACCTCAGAGACAAATGTTACACAGTCGCTAAATGTTATTGATGATTTAGGTATGAACTTAAATACCATAGCTCAAGATTTACTAACACCGCTTTATAGTTCTGAATATGCTACTTTTTTTGCAACACCTATTTTTGGCATTCCATTTGCACAGTGGTTGGCGGCTACACTTGTATTTTTCTTTTTTCTTCTTTTGAGAAAATTTTTTACTTATGTAGTTATAGGAAGTCTTCAAAAAGCAGCAAAATTTACTACAAATTATTATGATGACCGTATTATATCTGCATTAAAAGCTCCTATACGCTTTGCTTTTGTATTGGTCGCTATAAATCTTTTTTTTCTTATTATTTTTAATGATACGCATATTATTAAAAATATTTTAAATACACTAATCGTTTATGATGTTTTTTGGGCGATATTGGCAGTTATGGAAGCTATGCGTGGGCTTGTGTATCAGTTTTCTGGTCGTTATTCTTCAGACCTCTCTAGGGAGGTTGGCAATTTTATTTTAACTATTGCCAAAATACTTATAGTTGGAGTAGGGCTGGGTGCTATGCTTAAGGTTTGGGGCATTAATGTCACGGCACTGGTTGCTTCACTGGGCATAGGTGGTCTTGCTTTTGCTTTAGCGGCAAAAGATGCGGCATCTAACCTTTTTGGCTCTTTTTCTTTACTAGCGGATAAGTCCATACGTATAGGAGAGTGGATAAAGGTCAAGGGGGTAGAGGGGGTGGTAGAAGATATAGGCATGCGTACTACAAAAATACGCTCTTTTCAAAAATCACTTATAACTGTACCAAATCAAATCGTGGCAAACAACCCCATAGAGAACTTTTCACGACGTGGAACTAGACGAATTAAAATGCGTATAGGGCTTACGTATAGTACTTCAGGTAAGCAAGTAAAACAGATAGTAGAAGAGATAAAATATATGTTGCATAGCCATGAACATATAGCAAAAAAAGAGACTTTGCTTGTAAATTTTGAATCTTTTGGAGACTCTGCTCTTAATATCTTTATATACACTTTTACCTCTACTGCAAACTGGGCTAGATATTTGGACACAAGAGAAGATATTCATTTTAAAATTATGAAAATAGTAGAAGAGAACAATAGTAGCTTTGCTTTTCCATCGCAGTCAATATATATTGAAGAGGCATCAAAAGATAAAGTAATTTCACTTTAGAACTTAATGGCTTTTAGATATAATGACCTATAAATATAATCTTGAAAGGTGCTTTATGTCTCATTTTTATAAAGTCATTGTGTTGTCGTTGTCTGCTTTAGCTTTTATATCTTGTAACGGTGGAGGAGCAACAGCCCCAACAGATACTAATAATACGAAAAAATCAAGCGAACAAAATACAACTCTAAAACCAACTGGTACACCAGCGTCTATAGACGTCTTAGTGCTTTATGATAGAGAAGTAAAAAATGCCTATAGCGATATAAATACTACAGTAAATCATCTTTTTGCAGTAAGTAACAACATTTATAAAGATAGCCTACTTAACATTACTATACACCCAAAAGAGATACTGTTTTATGATGCTAGTACTCACCCTGCATTAGATGAGGTGGCTAAAGATAGTGCCGTTCAGGCTTTAAGAGAAAAATATAAGGCAGATACGGTTTTAGTTTATCAATACAATCATAGTGGAGGAGTAGGTCAGTGTGGTGTAGCATATGAAGCAGGTGCTTATGATGAGCCATATCAGTTTAAAAAAGCCATGTATGCACAAGTTGAGATAAATTGTCCTAGTGATAGTACCGCACACGAGATAGGACACAATATGGGTCTTGCACATTCTCATCTTCAAAATGGAGATAATGCAAAACCATATTCGTATGGTTTGGGGCATGGAGTAGAAGGTCGTTTTGCAACGGTCATGGCTTATGCTTTTAGGTTTCATACAAATAAACAAATTCCCAAATTTTCATCACCCAACTACAACTGTGTGACTGGAATACCGTGTGGTGTAGCAGTAGGACAAAAAGGCGAAGCCTTTGCAGTAAAAGTTATGAGAGTTACGGCACCTAAAATAGCAAAATTGTATTAGATAGTATGAGAAAAAACATTTTTATCGTAGCCTTTTTGGCTTTGATAGGCTTGATAATAGTTTATATGACAAAACTACAAGCCAATAAAAGCTCTTCTGTTCAAACTAGCATCGTGCGACAAATGGTGGAGTCAATGCCTATGGTGACAAATACTAAGACGATACAACAAAAAGAAAAACCTTCAGATGTTTCCAAGAATAGTAATATTGAAAAAATATCTTCTAATGTTTCTAAGGTACTTTATAAAACACTTTCCATAGAAGAAGCACAACTAAGCACAAAGCAAAAAAGAGGCGTTAAGGCACTCTCTGCCTTTAGATTAAATACAGATATTTTTACAAATATAAAAAAAGGTGACACTGTAACCATACCAGATATAGAGGGACTAGACTATACTCTTGTTATTAAAGATGTGCAAACATATAAAAACGGAAGCACCTCTACAACAGCACAATACGAAGATGAAGGTGTTTTATACACTACTACCATAACTCACTCTTTACGTGAAACTTTCATTACATTAGCTACTCCTAAGGGAGTATATGAAATGGAAACAGAAAGAGCTATAGGGTATGTGTACAAAAGTAGTGACATAAGGAAAAAATTTCAAAAATCAAATATAAATGATGCTATCGTTCTTCCCATACCTAAAAGAAAAAACTAAAGAATATTTCGATATAATATGCCTCCCAAAATCTAAGCAGTCTAGCTAGGCTATATAAAAGCGTTTTTTGAGCGTTATTATATGGTGTAACAACCAGATTCAATTCAAACTAATCCATGCAGATGGAAATACATTAAAGGAAAACAATTTGCCTACAATTAACCAATTGATTCGTAAAGAACGTAAGAAGCAAGTGAAAAAATCAAAATCACCTGCTCTTGTAAAATGCCCTCAAAGAAGAGGCGTATGTACTAGAGTTTATACAACAACTCCAAAAAAACCTAACTCAGCTTTGAGAAAAGTTGCAAAAGTTAGATTGACTTCAGGATTTGAAGTAATCTCGTACATCGGTGGTGAGGGTCATAACCTTCAAGAACACTCTATCGTACTAGTACGTGGAGGAAGAATTAAAGATTTACCTGGTGTAAAATATCACATCGTTCGTGGTGCATTAGATGCGTCAGGTGTTACAGGTAGAACTGTTGCTCGTTCTAAATATGGTACTAAGAAACCAAAGAAATAGCAAACGTTAAATTAAAAGTTTAGTCTGGGAACAGACTTCGAACAGGTGTTGTTATAAATCTTTTAAAGATTTACCTTAGGGAACAAGACTTGAGTAAATTATAATAATTGAAGGAACCTCAAATGAGAAGAAGAAAAGCTCCCGTTAGACCTGTATTGCCAGATCCAGTACACGGCTCTAAAGTATTAACAAAATTCATCAATGCAATTATGCTTGGTGGTAAAAAAAGTATCGCACAAAAAGTAATGTATGCTGCATTAGAAAGAATTGAATCAAAATCTGGTGAAAAAGGTATTGAAGTATTCAACAAAGCGATGGATAACGTCAAGCCTGTAATGGAAGTAAAATCTAGAAGAGTAGGTGGGGCAACCTATCAAGTGCCTATCGAAGTTAGACCTGTAAGACAACAATCTTTAGGTATTAGATGGATAGTAGACGCTGCTAGAAAAAGAAATGAAAGAACAATGATGGAGCGTTTAAGTAATGAGCTTATGGATGCTGCAACTGAAAAAGGTTCGGCTTTCAAAAAGAAAGAAGATACATACAAAATGGCAGAAGCTAATAAAGCATTTGCTCATTACAGATGGTAAGGAACTAAGTTATGGCAAGAACGCACAAACTAAGCGACGTAAGAAACATCGGTATTGCTGCACACATTGATGCAGGTAAAACTACAACAACTGAAAGAATTTTATTTTATACAGGTGTTGAACACAAAATCGGTGAAGTTCATGATGGTGCTGCTACTATGGACTGGATGGAACAAGAGCAAGAAAGAGGTATTACTATTACCTCTGCCGCTACTACTTGTGAGTGGAATAAAAAGCAAATTAACATTATAGATACTCCAGGTCACGTTGACTTTACTATTGAAGTTGAACGTTCTATGCGTGTTCTTGATGGTGCTGTTTCAGTATTTTGTGCAGTTGGTGGGGTTCAACCACAATCAGAAACTGTATGGAGACAAAGAAACCGTTATGGTGTACCATCAATTGTTTTTGTAAACAAATATGACAGAACTGGATCTGACTTTTATGAAGTTGAGAGACAAATCGTCGAAAGACTTAAGGGAAACCCAGTTCCTATTCAACTTCCAATAGGTGCTGAAGAAAATTTTGCAGGTGTTGTAGACCTAGTTAAAATGAAAGCAATTGTATGGGATAAAGATGCGGAGATGGGTTCTAATTATCACGTAGAAGAAATCCCAGAAGATATGGTTGAAATCTCAAATAAATACCGTGAAAATCTTATTGAGAAAATCTCTGAATCAGAAGCCAATGAACACTTAATGGAAAAATTCCTTGAGGGTGAAGAGCTTAGTAATGAAGAGATAGTAGCTGGTATTAAAGCAGCTACTCTTGGTATGGATATTGTTCCTATGACTGTTGGGTCTGCCTTTAAAAATAAGGGTGTTCAAACTTTACTTGACGCTGTTGTTGATTATCTTCCTTCTCCAGTTGAAGCACCTGCTATTAAAGGTACTATGATGGAAGATGAAAATAAAGAAGTTGTCGTACCTTCAACTGACGATGGCGCATTTGCATCATTGGCATTTAAGATTATGACCGACCCATTTGTAGGACAATTGACATTTATACGTGTATACCGTGGTTCTTTGGAGTCAGGCTCTTATGTGCATAACTCAACAAAAGATAAAAAAGAACGTATTGGTCGTATCATGAAAATGCATGCGATTAAAAGAGAAGAAGTTGCTGAAATTTACGCAGGTGAAATCGGTGCAGTTGTAGGCCTTAAGAACACTACAACTGGTGATACTCTTTGTGATGCTTCTGATAAAGTCGTTCTTGAAAGAATGGACTTCCCAGATCCTGTTATATCTGTTGCGGTTGAGCCTAAAACAAAAGCCGACCAAGAAAAAATGGGTGTAGCCCTCGGTAAACTGGCTGCTGAAGATCCATCTTTCCGTGTTTCTTCAGATGAAGAAACAGGTCAGACTATTATCTCTGGAATGGGTGAGCTTCACCTTGAAATTCTTGTAGATAGAATGAAAAGAGAGTTTAATGTTGAAGCTGATGTTGGTGCTCCACAAGTTTCTTACCGTGAGACTATCAAAGAAGCAGTTGACCAAGAGTACAAATATGCTAAACAATCAGGTGGGCGTGGACAATTTGGTCATGTTTATCTTAAAATTGAACCGCAAGAGGCAGGATTTGGCTATGAGTTTGTAGATGCTGTTAAAGGTGGGGTAATTCCAAAAGAATTTATCAAACCAGTTGACAAAGGTATTCAAGAAGCTATGGCTAGAGGTATTCAAGCAGGTTACCCTGTGGAAGACGTTAAAGTAACTGTTTATGATGGTTCTTACCATGATGTCGATTCATCTGAAATGGCGTTTAAACTCGCAGCTTCTATGGGCTTTAGAGAGGGTTGTAGAAAAGCAAAACCTATTATCTTAGAGCCTATGATGAAAGTCGAAGTGGAAACTCCAGAAGACTACATGGGTGACGTTATAGGCGATACTGCCAAACGAAGAGGAAATGTAACAGGCATGGACGATAGAGCAGGAAACAAAATTGTAAATGCTTTTGTGCCACTTTCTGAAATGTTTGGTTACTCTACAGACCTACGTTCAATGACACAAGGTCGTGCAACTTATGCTATGGAATTTGACCACTACGAAGAAGTGCCTCAAAATGTAGCAAAAGAAATTATCGAAAAGAGAAATAGCTAATATTTTATATATGGCTGCAAAACGCATCTTTATGAGGTGCGTTTTATCTCATCTGCTATCTTACTCAAATCTTATTTTATGATATGTTGATTTTTCTCTAAAAAAGAAGCACATTTTGATATTGTATTGAAATGATGACTACTATTTATAATATCTCTACTTCCTATTGATATGCTTTGTTCTATTTTCGCATTTGTAGCAAAGTCAATATCGCTTTGTTTATCGCCTATCATCCAAGAATTTTTCAAATCTATATTGTATTTTTTAAAGTTATCTTCTATCATGCCAGTAGCAGGTTTGCGACAGTTACAGTTATCTTTTGGGGCATGAGGACAATGATATACATCATTTATTCTTATGTCATGCAGTTTAAAAGATTTTATCATCCAAAGTGTTAAAGTTTTAAAATCCTCTTCGCTATAGTATCCTCTAGCTATGCCAGATTGATTAGTGACTATAAAAATAAGATAATCTTTTTTTTGAAATAGATGTATTAACTTAAAAATACCATCGGAAAATTCAAAATCTTCAACGCGTGATACGTATCCGTGGTCTATATTTACTATGCCATCTCGGTCAAGAAAAAGAGCTTTTCTCATGCTTTAACCATATTTTCAATATAAAATTTAATTTGCATGAAAAATATCCATATTTGGACGGTAAACATTTGTTTTTACTTTAAAGAAACCTAGAATTGAGTCTGCAAGATTATCTTGCGAGAGATTTTGTTTTGAAATTTTTTGAAGATGTTTTATATCTAAGTTTTCCTTGCTTTGTTTGCCTAGCCATAAAATAGAAGCAATATGCTTTTGAGCGTCAGGAGCCATAAAATAAGGTAGTCCATGCAGATAAAGCCCATTTTCTCCTAGGCTCTCCCCGTGGTCTGCCATATATAGCATCGCTGTTTGATGTGTCTTGTCATGGCGCTTAAGAAGAGTTATGACCTTCGATAAAAAAGTATCTGTATATAGTATGGCATTATCGTAAGCATTGGCAATTTCCTCTTTACTACACTCTTCTAGTTGATTGGTTTTGCATACTGGAGTAAACTTTTCATATTTTTTTGTATATCGTTTGTAGTATGCTGGACCATGATTACCCATTTGGTGCAAAACTATGAGTATATCTTTGTTTTTTTGCTTAGAGATAAAGTCATTTAGTCCCACCAACATTCCCACGTCTCTACACTCCCCCTCTATGCATACCGTGTTTTTAGTGGGTGTTTTGTAGTCTTCATATTTAACCCTAAGTGCTACTCCTTTTGAGTCGGAGTTATTATCTCTCCATAGCAAAGCAACTTTTTTAGTGTGTTTAAGTACATCTATCACATTTTCTTGCGAGCGTCCCCTCTTGTAACTATAATCATTTCTATCAAGAAGAGAAAACATACAAGGCACTGAAATAGCAGTGGCGGTTCCACAAGAGTAAACGTTAGAAAAGTTGATAATGTCCTCTTTTTTTAGTTTTGGATTAGTCTCTTTTTTGTAGCCATTTAGTGAAAAATGATCTGCCCTAGCTGCTTCACCTACAACCATAATGAGTAGCTTTTTGCTTCTGTTTTCATCTTCAATACCTGCATTAAGACCCATTTTTTTAAGTACTATAGGTTTATTATCGTATGTAAGATTAATGTATTTTCCTATGGAGTACATCCAATAGATGGGATTTACAGTGTATCTAAGTGGCTTATGCTCTCTAAAGAAAGAGGTGTAATATTTGCTAAACAAAAAAAGAGAAAATAAAATAACCACCAACGAAATAGAAATGACTTTAAGTTTTTGCCATAATTCCTCTTTTAAAGAGCTATGCTTAATGGGGGTTCTGTATATGACATAAGCAGGCAAAAGCCCCAATAAAATAAAATAAAAAACCTGTTTTAAAGAGAAAAGATCCATCGACTCATGCAAATTAGTTTGTAAAGCATTACGCATCATAGTACTATCTATAACTACATGATAAGTATTCATAAAATAGCTTGCCATTGAGGATATAAGCACTACAATCATAAGCATGGATTTTGTCGTCCATTTAGAGCTTAAAAGCGTAAAGATAAGCACTACCAGAGATAATAATACAAGAACAGTTGAAACCACAAAACCTACATTGGCATCAAGATGATAAACGCCTAAAAGATTGTTAAAGAAAGAGTAATTATCAAAAAGAACCAAAAATATACTAGTGTAGAGTATAAGACGAGTTTTTGATATTGAATTGTAATTATATTTTGTTTGTTTATTAAATTTCATTATTCTGCACCTTTACGAAAAAATACAGCTTTTATTGTTTTTATCAATATGACTAAGTCCATCCATAAATTCCAGTTTCGTATATACCAAATATCTAATTCTACTCTAGAAATAAAATCTACAGTAGACCTTCCTGAAACTTGCCAAAGACCTGTAATTCCAGGCTTTACAGAGAGTATAGTATCTATACCTTCTCCTATTTTTTCTTTTTCCTCGAGCATGTATGGGCGAGGTCCTATGAAGCTCATATCACCTCTGAAGACATTAAAAATTTGAGGTAGTTCATCTAGCGAAGTTATACGCAACAAATGCCCTACCTTGGTAATGCGTGGGTCATTTTTATACTTATGATATGTTTTGTAGTAACTAATCTCTTCTGGAAATTCTTGTAAGTATGCGTCTAGTATTTTATCACTCTCTTCATGCATTGTTCTAAATTTATAGCAGTTAAAAATTTTACCATTTTTACCTAGTCGATTTTGTTTGAACAATATTTTCTCGTCAGGATTATCACGTTTTACTTTATAGGCAACAAGTAGCATAATTGGAATTAAAAAAATAAATGCTATCAAGGATAACGTAAAGTCTGATATATTTTTAAATTGTACTCTTGTGGGGCTTTTTAGGCGATTTTCAAATATTATAAGATTTGTACGAGTATTGGAAAGGTCATATATGTGAGAGTGTGTTAAATCATAATCATTTATGAGAGGAATAAAGATTACTTCTTGTAATTTTTTAATCTCCGAAGAGAGTATTTTTTTCAAAGCATAAATATCTGTATCTTTGGAGTTTACAAAAATTGTTGAGGGTTCTTCCTTTTCTTTCGGTTTGATGTAGCCTAGATATGGATTTCCATAAATTTCATCAGTCAAGAAAGGATCATTTCCATAAATTTTTGCTTTTTTTTGCCATAGTCTAAGTTTGTATAAAATTTTTTTAATGATATTTTTTGAAAGAGGTATCAAAAATAACATGAGTAAAAAAGAAAACCCTATGGTCAATCTAGAATAATTAGCCATCTCTTTAGTCATGGCTAAGTATGCAAATATAAGTATGGCAGAAAAGACTATACTCTTTAAAGCCAATCTGCTTTCATGCCAAAAATCATATCTGTATGTATACATACCTTCATAATAAAATAACAAAATAATAACAACATACATGGGATAGAAAAAAAGATATGTATGTAAAGAAAAAGATTGAGAACTGCAGACTTCACATGCTCCTCTTAGTAAATATGCAAAATATATCGAAAGGGCTATCATAAAAATATCAAAGAGTATAAATATTATTTTAGATATAAAATCTTTCATCTGTTCCCTTTTGTATAAGTAAGACTAATTTTAGCAGAAATTATTTAGCTTTTCATCTACAAGGTTTTTTAATTCTCTTTGAAATCTTTTTTCAGAGAATTTTTTAGCATGATTGGAGATAATTTTCGCATCAAAATGCATTGTATCAAATTTATCAATAGCCCCATTCAGTGCTTCAATTGATTGTTGTTCAAAATACACACCAGTCTCTCCATCTTTTACTGTGTCTACAACTCCACCTTTACCATATGCAATAACTGGAGTACCACATGCCATGGCCTCGACAGCTACTATTCCAAAGTCCTCATAGGCGGCATATATAAATGCTTTTGACTTCTGAATTAATTTAACCATTTTTTCATCACTACAATACCCTAGAACCTCTATATTGTCTTTTGCTATTCGTTTTATTTCTTTGTATTGCTCTCCTGAGCCTGCTATTTTTAGAGGCTTCCCGTTCTTGTTAAAGGCTTCGACAATCATTTTTACTTTTTTGTATGGAACCAATCGTGAAGCGGTAAAGTAAAAATCTTCTTTTTTTTCACAAAGTACATACTTTAGTGTATCTACGGGCGGAAAAATAATCTCAGATTCACGCCTATAGTATTTACGTATACGTTTTTGCACAAGTGTAGATATGGCAATAAAGTTATCCACTCTATTTGAAGACACAACATCCCATATACGTATTTTATGCAATATTTTTCTTAGGATTAATGCCTTTATATTAGAAATATTATGCTCTTTGAAATAAGTATGGTACATATCCCATGCATAACGCATCGGTGAGTATTGATAGCATATATGAACTTGATTGGGCCCTGTAAGCACACCTTTTGCAACGGCATGAGAAGAGGATATAACTAAATTATATTCATCTAAGTTAAACTGTTCTATAGCAATAGGGAACAATGGAAGATAGTGGCGAAACTTTGTCCTAGAAAATGGGAGCCTTTGCACGAAGGAAGTAGTTGCTTTTTTTCCATTTAAATATTTCTCTCTATCGCTATCTGAAAAGAAATCAATAATAGAAAATAAATCCGCATCAGGATAAATATCAAGCAAGTTCTTTATAACATTTTCTGCGCCACCTGGAGTGTCAAACCAATCATGCACTATAGCAATTTTCATTTTTTGCCTTTTACACTAATCTCAACAGATATAAAATCACTTTTATTTATTTTTTTGTTTATCCTAGCCGTTTCTATGCAAATCATTGTTTTGTGGTCATCTAAATACATATCGCCTATATATTTTTCTTTTTGAGACCATGGATTCCATACAACTACATCACTTTGATTATAGTGAGTGATTTTAACGCTTCTGTTATTATTGGACACTAGCGTAATATTCTCGGCATTAGTATATATATAATCTATTTCCTTGTCAACTGTAAGATATGGAGTATTGGATATTTTCTCTTTCTTCTTGTCTGTGGCATCAGTATAGTATTTTCCTAGACCAACTATTTTTTCGTTTAAGATGTTGTCTGTAGCAAAGTAGCTATGCAGTGCCCCAGTAGTTTCCTTAGTTGAATCTATAGAAAGTGTTACTTTGCAAGTTGCACCAAGTATCATTTTAAGTGACAAACTAAATTCATGGGGAAACAGTTTAAAAGTCTCTGATGTATTTTCCAAGGTAAAGGTTAGCAATACATGATCCGCATTAGATGTAGACTCTTTTAGTTTCCATTTCATAAGTCTAGCAAACCCATGTGATGGGTGTGTATTTTTTCCAAACCATGGCCAGCATATTGGGATACCTCCACGAAATGCTTTGCCTGTTTTAAAATTTGATAGTTTGCTACTCCATAATACTTCATCTTCTCCTGTGGGTTGCCAATGAATAAGCTGTGCTCCTTGTAATGAAACAAGTGCTTTACACATAGGATGAGAGACGTGCAAGAAATTATCGTCAATTAGTTTAATGTCTGTCATTTAGTACCTTCTCAAAAACTTCCATATGTGCCTTAGCTGCTTTTTCCCATGTAAACTTTGCCGAATGAATAAAACCTTTTGCTATAAGTCCTTTCCGCTCTTCTTTGTTTTCAAGTAAATACATAATCTTTTCTGCGATGTCTTCGTATTTTTCTGGGTTCACATAGAGTACTGCTTCGCCACATGCTTCAGGTAAAGATGCTACATTTGAAGCTATGACAGCAGTTCCCGATGCCATTGCCTCAAGAGGCGGAATACCAAAACCCTCATACAGACTAGGGTAAACAAACACGGTAGCTAAGTTATAAACATGAGCTAACTCTTCATCGGAGAGATACCCCAAGTACTTAATATGCTCTTTCTCTTTTTCAATCTCATTCATAACTTCAGCATTTTCCCATCCCTTAAAACCTGCAAGAACTAAGGGGTATTGGTTTTTTATGCTTTGTGGTAAACAGTGGTAAGCTTTTAAAAGGTTCAAAAGGTTCTTTCGAGGCTCTATACTTCCAACAAAAAGTAAAAAATCATCGCTTAACTTTAATTTGTTTTTTGTAGTTTCAGTCTTAACTATATCGTATACTTTATAAAGATTATGATCAACACCATGGTGTATAACAGTAATTTTTTCTTTAGGATATTCCATGTATTTTAATATCTCATCTTTTGTAAAGTTTGAGCCTGTTATAAGCCAGTCAGAAGTTGCAGATGCTTTCCAAAAGTTTTTTTCATAGTACTTCAGCCGCTCTTTTGGGTGCCAACTCGGTTGTATATAAAATGAAAAGTCATGAATGGTAGCAATAGTTTTTTTTGCCTTGACTCTTTTAGGTATAAAATTTGGTTGCCAATATAGGTCATATTGAGGAGAGGAAAGATAACTTAGTATAGATAAACCTTCTCGTACTAATAGTTTAAGAAAAGGCAGAGAAACAACAGTAGCTTTAATCTTTTTTAAAAAACCAATACTTCCTTTATTGTTTTGTGTCTGGATTAAATCTTGGCTGTGAAATCCATAATCATAAAACCACTCATACTCCTCAGCATAGTTGCTTCTTAGCCTAGTTGCATTTTCATAAGTATATTTTGCTACACCTGTAAATGGAGAAAGTAGAGAAATGCCATCGACAAGTATTTTTTTTTTAGCTTTCATACATCTCTGTCAATGTACTTTTCAGTGTACTTTCAAACGATATGTCTATTATCTTCTTTAGCTTATCTGTACTACCTGCTAAAGATTTTATCTCATTAGCTCGAACAAAGGCAGGGTTTACTTTTATACTTATCTCATACCCCGCTATCTCTTGCATCATATTTATAACATCTAAAAGCTTTACAGGTCTATTTGATGAGAGATTAACCACTGCAGATTTTTCTTGAGATAGTAAAAGTTTATGATATGCATCTACTACAAAGTTTACATCGTTGAATTCTCTTGCAACATGGATATTTCCAAGTTCTATCTCTTTTTTACCCTCTTTGAAGTGCTCTACTATTTTTGGTATCAAAAAGTGTGAAGCTTGTCCTACTCCAGTGTAGTTAAAAGGACGGGTAATGATGATGGATAGTTTATCAAAGTAGTTTGCTGCCATATGCTCCATAGATAACTTGCTTATGCCGTAGTGATTGACAGGCTTTGGACACATAGACTCTTCAAGTAGTTCTTTGCCTTGATTTCCATATACGGTAGCACTACTTACCAAGATAACCTTTTTTGGATTAAGCTCTAGCTCCACTAGAACCTCCAAAATATTTGTAGTTCCAATAGTGTTGACCTTGTAAAAGTCTTCTGCATCACCATGTGCGGCAAATGAAATGCCTGATAGGTGAATGATAAAATCTGGTCTCACTTCATTAAGTACTTTTGTTATGTCACTTTTTTTTGTGATGTCGCATCTATATTTTTTGCTACTATTTCTTGATAGCGAAGTACCATATATATCATACCCCGCATTGCAAAGGCATGAAGACAAGTGGGTCCCAGTAAAGCTATCTATTCCTGTTATTAAAACTTTTTTCACTAAAAACTAAATCCAGCTTCATTTCTTCTAATATCTGCTTTTACCATCATGTCGCACAACTCTTCTAGTGTACACTTTGGTTCCCATCCTAACTCATCTTTAGCTTTTTGAGGGTTTCCTATGAGAAGATCCACTTCTGCTGGTCTGTAAAACTTAGGATTTACTTTTACTACTACTTTTCCTGTAGCTTTGTCTGTCGCCGTCTCGTTTTCCGCTGAACCTTTCCACTCTAGTTCTACGTCTATAGCTTTAAATGCCATAGTCACAAAGTCACGAACAGTTTCGGTTCTGTTCGTAGCTAGTACATAGGTGTCAGATTTATCGGCCTGAAGCATTAGGTACATGCCTTCTATGTAGTCTTTTGCAAAACCCCAGTCACGTTTAGCATCCATATTTCCAAGTTCTATACATTCAAGTTTACCAAGTTTTATTTTTGCAACACTATCTGTGATCTTGCGAGTAACAAACTCACGTCCACGAAGAGGCGACTCATGATTGAACAATATCCCACTAGAAGCGAACATGTCATAAGACTCTCTATAGTTCACAACCATCCAGTGTGCATACATCTTTGCTGCACCATAAGGACTTCTAGGCCAAAAAGGTGTTTTTTCCGTTTGAGGTATCTCTTGAACATCTCCAAACATTTCAGATGTAGAAGCTTGATAAAATCTTATCTTAGGATTTACGATACGAACTGCTTCAAGAAGGTGTGCACACCCAAGACCTGTAATGTGGGCAGTAGCTAATGGCTGCTCAAATGAAACACCTACAAAACTCTGTGCCGCAAGGTTGTAAATCTCATCAGGCTGAATATCTGAAACCATTCTTATGCTATTTGTAGCATCTGTTAAATCGTATTCTACCAAGTGTAGATTTTCATGATTTTGAATGCCTAACTCTTCTATCCTCCAAAAGTTAACAGATGATGTTCTTCTATATGTTCCATAAACCTCATAACCTTTTCCTAAAAGAAGTTCAGCTAAATACGCTGCATCTTGTCCTGTTATTCCTGTTATTATTGCTTTTTTCATAATTTATTTCCTCGTATTTGATTTAAATTTTCAAACAATTTAATAATTGTTTACTACTCTCTTGCCAAGTCAACCAAGGCATATCATCTGATTTTGGATGCTTTTCTTCTTTATATAATTCTAGCCAATTTTTTATAGCATTTGCAATTATATCTGAGTTAATTCTATTTTCAAAATAGTAAGCATACTCACCAGCAACTTCTCTAAAAACTGGTATATCTCTCGCAATAATAGGAAGTTTGTGTTGAGCAGATTCTATAAGTGGTAAACCAAAACCTTCTCCTTCGCTTGCTGCTATAAGACAAGTACTCACTTCATAAACTTTTTCAAGGTACTCATCGCTTATCCCTTCTAGCCAAAAGAGTCTCTTATTTAGTTCAGGATGATTTCTTAATTTTGCAATGAGTTCATCAACTAACCAACCTTCTTTTCCAA
>Ga0256829_1001723_pt1 | contig 17405 bp, 18 predicted proteins | sample 131447metaG_FD_185979 | JGI IMG/M metagenome (GOLD analysis project Ga0256829, IMG submission 185979) | Hydrothermal vent microbial communities from Lau Basin, Pacific Ocean - 131-447 | ecosystem: Environmental > Aquatic > Marine > Hydrothermal vents | place: Pacific Ocean: Lau Basin | collected...
CAGTATGTCCCTCGTTGAATTTGTTTACCTCCGGTTCGTATTTTTCTACGAACTCATCGAAACTGATCTTTGGCATTTTTGCCTCCTTTTAATTTTTTTAGATCTTAGAATAAAGATCTATTGATTTATTATAAAAGGAGATAATTTTGAGGTGATTTTTACTTAAAAGGGGCTTAAAATTGATATGGTGAGTGGTTGGAGTACGGGAGCTTGGGGATTTTTAAAAAAAAGTGGAACATGTTCCACATTTTGAATTTGATAATAGGATCGTTAAAATATAAGTTTACGGTAGAATAATATAGTTAAATTCTTTATAATACAGGGTTAAGATAGTATAATGTGTTAATATATAAGATGAAGTTCTCCCGAAAGGAAGAAAGGGGGCTATCAAACAGCTGCGCGAAGTGAGAGGTTGCTGTTTTGAAGATATACTATTTTAGGCGCGCCTTGCTCTCAACCTAAGATAGTTTCATTTTTTCTCCTTTTAATTTTATAGAATTAACCTATTATAAAACGAGATTTTTAAGGGTGTTTTTTAATGAGTCATCCTGGGATGAGAGGCAAACCTAAAGAAAAGAGATGATTTTCTTTTATTGTTTACGGTAGAATAAATATCACTATAATATGAAAATATAGTAATTAGTAATGACAAATGTGTTAAAAGTTGTTATAATTACAGTAGAAAAAAGAGAAAGGATGAGAGATGAAAGTATTTACAACGGAAAAAGAGATTAGAAATTATCAAAAAAGATATATAGAAAATAATTTGCCGTTAGATAACACAATAACTTTTGATGAGTTAAAAATAAGAGTCTTATCTATGGATGGGTATAGATTTGCCGACAAAGATACAAGAGCCATCATTATGGAAGAGGCAATAGACTTCCCTGGGTTCGGTAAGTTAAAAATACCTGTAAACTTTGAATCTTTCATCGAAAATATAAAATTTGTTATTAACTTCTTACAGGAAGCTGCTGTTGAAAATATATCTCTTAACGACATGCTTAAAGTATATGGATATGAAACTTATAGTGAACATATTGAAGTGTTAAAAGAGGTAAAAAGGAGATATATTGCTTTAATGCAAAGAGCCGGTTTTGTATGTCCTATTACAATAACAGCTGGTGATAGTTTTAAAATCAATGTCAAATACTTAAAAACTTTGGCAAAAGCAGGAGAGGAGATAGTTTTTTACTACAACGGCTACCTCAACAATTTTGAATTTACCCTTGTGCAATCAATTGCAAAACATATCTCATTTAAAATGCACTACACTACAAGTCAATTTTCAGACAATATGAACAATAAACTTGCTGAGATTTTCAATGAAAAAATAGAACCTGGCAAAAGGTATCTATTTGATTTCTCAACAAAAGAGTTTCAAAGCCTTGATGATTATGTTGGAAGAGTCGAATTGCATGTTCAAGAGGCAAATGGATTATTTGCACAAATAGGCTATGTCCAAATAAAAATAGATGAATTGATTAAAGAGGGATATAGCCCTGATGATATCGCAGTTGTTGTTCAAAATGCAAAAACAGCAGAAACAATTCAAAGAATGACAAGAAATGTAAATTTCAATTTGTCAGGTGGGTTTAGCTTTAAAAGGACAAAAACATATAAAGCTTTATCCGCTGCGGTTGATTATATAGTTGATAAAAAAGAGGAAAATGTGCAAAGATGGAATAGAATTGTAAATCATGAGCCTGATTTACAAAGCGCTATTAAAACATTAGAGAGCAATTGGTTTAACAATGATAAAGGCGCTATTGATGTGCTGGGTGAATTTTTAGATAGTGCAGAAAAAGATGAGGTTCAAAGATTATTTACCAGAGCCCTTATTCAAACAAAAGAGCTTGCAAATCTTTTTGAAAAAGCGACTCTTGGTAATATTGTAATCAGATTTTTAAAGAGATTGGCAAATTTAAGTGTAAGCCATGTAAATGGTGGAAGAGTTACCATAATGCAGCCTCTTGAAGCCAGACAAATAGATGCAAAAGCTTATATTTTTATGGAATTTAACGATGATCTTGTTCCGTCTGATAATATTAAAGATATATTTTTAAGCACTGAAGTTAGAAGAGAGGTGGGTTTGCCTACTTATGTAGATAGGGTTAATTTGCAAAAGTATTATTATGAATTGATCTTTCAAGATGCAGAAAAAGTTTTTATAACTTATGATAGCAGTAATGATAGAAATGTAAGTGGAATTGTTTATAATTTCAATATGATTCCTGAGGGATACTCTTCTGAAAATTTGATTGAAGTGGTAATACCAAAAAGCGATAAAGTATTGCAAAGATTTCAAGATAAAATAGAAGAGGAGTTTAATGCTTTTGAAAAACCTCTTAGTGCTTCTAAGCTAAAAATCTTTTTGGAGTGCAAAAGAAAATTTTATTACAAGTATATATTAGGGCTAAAAGCTCCTCAAATAGTTGATACTGCTTTTGCAGATGTGGGAAGTATGATACATTTAGCATTAAAAGAAGTATATAGCAATGAAAATCACCCTATTACTGAAAAAGAGATTTATGAGAGTTTTGTTAATGCTTTGTATAAAATAGGGGGAAAAGATAGCTACATGAAGTTTCAAATGAGAGTTTGGGCTGAGAAAATTAGAGAAATTGCCAAAATAGATGCAAGACATTTTGCTGAGGGCTGGAGAGTAGTTGGTGTTGAAAAAGAGTTGCAAGCTACACTTCCAAATGGTTTGGTTATCACAGGTAAGATAGATAGAATCGAGAGAAAAGGAGATAAATATAGAATCATTGATTATAAAACAGGAAAATATGCTTTATATACTGAAAAAACAGTAGGCAGCGCAACAGATTTTCAATTAGAGTTTTATCATATGCTGGCTACTCAGAACGGTATGAATGATATTAATGGATGTTACTTTTATGATTTACAAAACGGGGAAATTGTAAAAGAGGAGTATATGGAAGCAAAAATGAAAAGACTGGAAGAAGTAATACAAGAATATTGTAAGGAGATGCACGATTTTGAAGAAAATAGTGGAAGCAGGTGCCAGTATTGTGATTTTAAAGAGTTGTGTTTTGCGTAAAAAACTATTTTAAAGTATAATATCGGCGAAGAGAAGGAGAGGAACAAGGATGAATTTTTTGGAATTGACATTATCTAATATATTGTTTTCCTATAAGGGAGAGCTTGTTAGGAGGCAATATGCATTAGGCGTGCTTGTTAATTACTTGATTGTATTTGCAGGGTTTGTTGCGGCAGGTTATTTAAATCCTATAAACAGATATGCTTCTATTGCGATAATGATATTTGTAGTCATATTGTCCACATATAGTGTTACTGTTATTATGTTAAAGAGATTACGAAATATTGGGGCGAAGTGGTTTTGGATATTTTTGGCTATCGTTCCGTATGTTGGGTTTATATTTATTTTTGCTTTGATGTTTATAAAGCCAAAAGATACCAGCAAAGAAGACGCGCATAGGCGGGAAGTAGAGAAAATTGTAGAAGAGGGGATGGCAGAGGAGGAGAAATGTGATGTTGCAGCTATCAACAAATAAGAAACAATATAAATTTCAGAATTTTAGTATAAAGATAAAATTTGAAAAGGGGGCAAAAATAAGAATAAGGAATAGCTTGCAGCATTTGTTGGAGTTGTTGCTTTTGGAAAGAAACGGGGATGAATGGGAATATGAATTGCCGGATCTTCCTTTTATAAAAAAGACAAAAGATGGGAGGTATCGTGCTTCCAATCCTATTATATTTGGTTCATATCCTTTTGCAAAAGGTTTTGATGCCGGTATCGATGAAAAAATCCACATAGACGATGAGGTCGTTATGGGAATGATGTATTATGGATGCGGAGATATCGATGAGGTAAAGCGCTTACTGGAAAGATTAGATTATATGGGGGAAGATCAAAACAAAGGGTATGGAAAAGTAAAAGAGATTGTTATTGAAGAAATTGATGAGGATTTGTCTCTTTCTTGCAAAGCTCAAAATGATGAAGATAAGATGTTTGAGCTTATGGATGAAGATGTTATGGGACAATGTCCGTCTGGTAGAATGGGGCGAGTTGTGATTAATGAGCTTAAAATTTGAATAGGAGATGATGAGGTGGGAATGTGGATAATTAACGGAATACTTATTGGCTTGGCAGTTTTTGGGATCATTTTATTGTATGGCAAGAGCTTGTACAAAAAGAGTATAGAAAACGATTCTGCTGACAAAAACAGATAAATATTGTATAATTTGTATAAAAGATTAAGAAGGAGGACATATGCATAAAAAGTTTATAGGAGTCACATTGGCTTCGGCTATAGCGGCAATGCTGTTTACCGGTTGTGCTACAACAGAACTTCAAACTCAAGCAAAAATGACAAGGTCTATATTTTTAGATCCGGTTGCAAGGAGTCAAAAAACAGTATTTGTCTCTGTTAAAAACACTTCGGGTAACGGAATTGATTTGACCAATAATATAGTCAATGGTCTAAAAAAGAAAGGCTATATAGTTGTTGATGATCCAGCTCAAGCAAAATATATACTAATGGCAAATGTTTTGTTTGCTAATAATTTAAAAGAGGATAATACAGGCAAAGGTGTAGTTGCAGGAACTACTGCCGGTGTTATTGGTGGAATAGCAAGTGGCGGATCCGGTGGTGGAGATGTAAAGGCTAGAATTATAGGAGGCATTGTGGGGGCTGTGGCAGGCGGGCTTATAGCTCATGCCGGAGAAGATGATATTTACAGAATGGTGGTAGATGTTGATATAAGAGAAAAGACAAACCAGAAAGTTTCTACCATAGATTCAACAACCGAAGGACAAAGTGTTGTTGAAAATCAAGAGAGAGCCGGTTTTATAAATGATTTTGCAGGAAAAATAAAAAGTAAAGATGGTGCTGGTGGAAAGCTTGATGATGGGATTGCGGAAAGTAAACAACAAGCATATGCAACAAACTATATAGACAAAAAAACAAAAGTTTTTGCGGAAGCTGTTAAAAATGGTTTAAAACTCAAGGAAGCCTTGCCTATACTGTCTCAAAAGGTATCTCAGCAGATAGTGGCTATTTTTTAATCGCCTATAACAGAACTACCCAATCATCTTTTTAGCAACCGTTCCGTAAACCCTCGCCATTTAATGGCGGGGATATAAGGAACATTTGCGAAGCAAATACTAATCAGGTGTCTTTTGTTGCTCGATATATTGTTTTAATATTTCGATAGGAACTCCACCAACACTTGCTACGAAGTAACTTCTACTCCATAAAGCTACATTTTCACCCCAATACTCTTTTTTAAATATCTCAAACTTTTGTCTTAATTTTCTGCTTGACACTCCCTTTAAAGAGTTCACTAAAACAGATAAAGCAATTCTTGGTGGATAAGTTACCAATAAATGAACATGGTCTGCCTCTCCATCAAACTCTTCAAGAGTAGCATTATTTATTTTGCAAATGTCATCAAATACTTTTCTCATAACTTCCAAATGCTCTTTTGTAAATACCTTTTTACGATATTTTGGAGTAAATACAATATGAGCATGTAAAAGATATTTTGCATGTCTTGTGGACTTTAATTTATATTTCAATATCGTATCCTTATTTAAAATATACTTGATATTATAGCCAAAATAGGATATAATATCAAATGAATACCAAATCTAAAAGGAGTTGCAAGTGTTAAAAGTTGTAAAATTTCGACTTTATCCAAACAAAGAACAACAACAACTTATTCATAAAACATTTGGCTCTTGTAGATTTGTGTATAATCAACTTCTTGATGCAAAGATAAAAGCTTATGATTGCAAAGATAACTTATCGGCTTATGAGCTTAAAAAAAGACTTGTTCCTATGAAAAACTCTAAAGATGGTGAGTTTTTAAGAGAAGTCGATTCTACTGCTTTGCAAAATTCAGTTTTAAAAATAGATATAGCATACAAAAACTTTTTCAGAAGAGTTAAAAATCAACAAAAAGCAGGATTTCCTAAGTTTAAATCCAAACATAATTCTTACCAAAGTTATCAAACTTCAACTGCTTCAATAAAAGATAATAAGCTATATTTACCAAAAATAGGCAAAGTCAAAGCAGTATTTCATAGAGGAGAAATTACAGGTAAAATAAAAACCGTAACTATATCTTATGAAGCAGGACAATATCATGCAAGTATCAATTATGAAGATGGATTGCAAGAAGTAATAGGCTCAAACAATGGTAAATCTATCGGTATAGATGTAGGAGTTAAAGTATTTGTTTATACAAGTGATAATCAAAAAATAAAACATATCAATCTTAAAAAGGAGATAGCAAGTGTTATCAAGGCTCAAAAGAGTTTAAGCAGAAAGAAAAAAGGTAGTAGCAATAGAGCAAAAGCAAAAGCAAAACTTGCTAAGAAACATTTAAAGCTAAGAAACAAACGAAATGATTTTCTACATAAAGTATCAAAAAAGCTAAGTGAGAACCAAATTGTGGCAGTAGAAAATCTAAGAATAAAAAACATGTCCAAAAAAGCTAAAGGCTCAATAGAAAACCCAAATACGAGAGCAAGTGCAAAGAGCGGACTTAATCGCTCAATCTTGCAACGATCATGGGGTAAATTCTTTGAACTACTTGAATATAAATTAAAAAGAAATGGAGGACAACTTATAAGAGTTGAACCGAAATATACATCTTTAAAATGTTCAAGATGCGGACATGTTTCAAAAGAGAATAGATTAACACAAGCTAAATTTATCTGCACTAAATGTAGATACACAGTAAATGCAGATTATAATGCAAGTGTTAATATTCTTAATGCGGTAGGGACTACCGTCAAAGCCTCTTAAATATCTAACAGTAGTTGGAGTTCAGAGGAAGCTTCGCCATTTATGGCGGGGTAGTTCACCGATTGGGTAGTTTGCCGAAATGGATATATCAATCTTTTCCATTTTTTCTTTCCTGTATCAAATTATACTTTTAATAAAATTCTCAATTTGCCTTATTTTTTCTTCTGGCAATTTAGGGATATTTATAGCGAAAACTACTTTATTTTTACCTTTTTTGAGTGTTAGCTGTGTTTTGCTTTTGTTATTTGTTCCGATTTTTTTCTTGATTTCTCGGATCAGCCATTTTCGTCCTTGCTCTAGAAATCCAAAATAAAGAGATATTTGGATTTCTTTTATTTTTTCTTGTGGTATCTTTTTGTTCTTTTTAATAGTGTTTGCAAAAGAGTTTATCATTGAAAGTGCAATTATGTCTTTGGTTGATTTATTGTTTCTTAAATCCTTAATTACTTCATCAGGGAGTTGTAATATATTTAAAATTTTATATACAGTTGATCTATCTTTTGCTATTTCTTGAGCAATTTCATCAATGCTTTTATTAAATTCATCTTTATACCTTTTTAGTCCCAGTGCCAACTCTATGATATTTAGATCTTCTCTTTGTAGATTTTCAACAATTGCTTTTGCAGCCAAGCTTCTAATGTCTTGTTTGTCCACAATTATCGTTTTTATTCTTTTTTTATTTAGCAACTCATGAGCCTTGGCTCTTCTATGTCCGGCTACAATATAATATTTACCCTTCTGCTCTGTTGGGGTTGCTACAATAGGTTGGAGAAGGCCGTTTTCTTTTATTGAGTTTGCAAGCTCTTCTACTTCTTTGTCCTTTATTTGCATCCTTGGTTGATATGGATTTTCAACTAAATTTTCTATAGGTAAATCAACTATTTTATTTTCATAGTCATCTATGATTCCTCTTGCAATATTAGCAGCTTTGTTAAATTTTTTTCTTTTTATCTCTTTTAATAATTCATCTGCGCTAAGCTTTTTCTTCTCATCCATTTTTCTATCCTTTTATGAGAGCATTTTGCTTAAATCGTTGTTTAACCTTTTTATTTCTCTCTTAAGTGCTATATAGGCTACAGGATTTGTTTGCATCATCTCTTTTAAATCTATTTTTTTAGTTTCTCTTGTTTTTATTGCATTTGAATATTTAAAATATGTTATTGTACCTAATTTCTCTTTTAAAATAGACTTGAATTTTTCAATAGTTTCTTCCATTTTCTCATCAAAAACATATTTATCGTCTTCTCTTTTTAGCCACTCATTTGTTATTTTATTGACCACTATAGCTATTTTTGGAGATGTACCTATTTCATCAAAATAGTCATTGAGAATTTCTACAAAATCAAATGTAGCATCTTCGCTTAATGTTCCGACTTCAACAGGGGTAATCACATAATCTACTTTATTCATAATATTTACCCACTCTCCAGATAGATTTCCTTTTGTATCTATTATGATATTTTCATATATACTTTCTTCATCTGTTAAGACATCTATGATTTCGTCAATAGTTTCGATGCCACTTTCATTTTCTTGTTTTAAGAGCTCAAAGTCTATAATTTCTCTATAGGGGAAAATTTTAGAAATGTTTCTTTCCTTGTCTAGGTTGATAATAATAGAGTTCGGTAACTCTATTAGACTTGATATGGTAGTTTTGCCTACACCGCCTTTCTCGTTTGCTACTAATATAATATTCTTTTTTGCCGGTTTCATATTTTTTTCTTCCTTTTTTATTTTTGATATCCAACCTCTTAATGAACCGTAGCTTATGGGCTTGCCGATTTCATCACCTAGATAATCAGCAATACTCTTTAGTTCATTTCCTTCTTCTACGGCCTTTAATATTTCATCTCCAAGTAGAGAAATTACCTTGCTGGTAATTTTTTTTGCCTTGATTTTTTTTAGCTTTTTTATTTTGCTTTTTGTAAACATGCCTTATCTCCTGAAAAGAATATTTGCTGAAATCATAACTTTTAATAACTTAGAATAACATTAAATGACATCTAATAACATTATTTGTGCCGGATATTTTTTAATAGCTTCATAAGCAAAAATCCCAATCGTCTTTAGCGGTTGGGTAGTTCACATAAGTATTTTATAACAGAATAACGAATCTTTTTAAAAGATTTGAAAAAAATTAAAAGGAGAGAAAATGATTGTTGCAATTGTCGGACCAAGTGGTTCCGGAAAAACTTATCTCGCAGAAAAATTAAAAGATCATTTCAGGGATAAGATAAAAATTGGACTTTCAGATACAACAAGAAGCCCAAGAGAAGGCGAAGTAGATGGTGTGCACTACAACTTTGTCTCTGTTGCAGAGTTTGAGCAAAAAAGAGATGATGCACAGTATGTAGAACACATAGAGTTTCATGGAAATTATTATGGATTTGATAAAGATGAATTTGTCAACCATAAGCATCAGCCTGTAGTTGTTGTGGTGGAGCCAGATGGACTAAAGGCGTTGGTAGAGCATTTTGGTCCAGAGTATATAGATTGTATATACCTTGATGTTCCCAAAAATGTACGCTTTGGCAGAATGTTAAAAGAGCGTGGAAACAAAGCAGCCAAAGAGAGAATAGAAGATGGAATACAAGAAAGATTTCATCACAATTTTGCAAATCAAAAGATTTATTTTCGGTTATATATGTTAGATGATAACATGAGAGCCTATGATATCTTTTGTGACAAAATAGCTTCTTATTGCTCTTGATTTCCCCTTTTTGGGGGAAGAATAATTTCACAAGAATTTCCCGAGAAAGATTATGAAAGGGGCATTGATATGGCTTGCTTTCTCGGGAAGGATATAAAAATGATAGAAACAATAAAATTATATCAGAACAGTTATTTTTCCACAAATAGTTATCCTTCTTTATGTATTGTCCTCCCGAACAGGAGGAATTCTACTGGAGAACGGTTATTAAAACGGTAATTTCTTTACCTTCATAGTTAAACCAATCTTCAAGATTGCTGACTATACTTTCAATATTGTCAGCTTTTTCTTTTTCAAGCAGAGATTTGTAGAAAGCTTTTACTGCCTCTATATTTGCGAAGCTTTTTGTCTTATCAGGATCAACGATGCCGTTTTTCTGATAAACGATTGTATAAAGATGTTGATTGACATCCAATAATCTATACATCTCAACAGTGTAATGATTATTTTCTGTTTTTACAACAATCTTTTTTTCTTGCTTCGCCATGGAAATAATGGCGTCAGCGATAATCTCACAAGTGTATTCGAGATCATCTTCCCACCAATTGGCAACCAATACCTCTTCTCCATCAGATGTCCAATTATCTAATAGTGGACCACCATCAATTCTTATTGCGTCTGCTTTTTCTAAGCCTCTTTTGAAGTTATCTATTGAATACTTCATTTTTTCTCCTTTTAATTTTTTTAGATCCTCAAAACAAAGATCTATTGCATTATTATAAAAGGAGTTATTTTTTGTTGGTGTTTTTTGCTTATGGTTTGCTTAAATTTGGGGGTGCTGGGTGGTTGGAGTGGCGAAGTTGTGAGGGTTTTAGGAAAAGTGGAACATGTTCCACTTTTTTGGTGGGTCATCCTGGGATGAGAGTGTTAGCCTCCCGGGAGGGAGGAATAAATAAGCACAAAAATTTAAGTTTTGTGCTTTTTGTAATCAGTTTTTAAAAAAGTTAAAACCTTTTTTAAAATTTCTTTTTTCTTCTTTGCAGAAAAAGTAATTATCGGATTAGAGTTTTTAAAAATCCAATTGCCTTCATTATATATTTCTGCTATCCATTTTGTTCCGCCGTCATAAACCCTCCCAAACATTATTTCTTTGTGGGTTTTAGATAAAAGGTTGATAATTTTTTTCACTTTTGCTCCTTTTATTTTTTTTATCTTTGAAAATCAAAGATTTGTTCACTCTATTGTAAAAAAGGCTAAATATGTATGATTTTTTGCGAGATTAGTTCTTTTGCTTGTTGCAATATCTCTCTTGCAGTGTTCATGTAATTATCCGGAAGCTTGCTAACTATATGATCAATTTGGGAGATGATGGTATCCCCGTCATAATATATTCCAACTGCCACTATCATAAAAAATAGGAAACTTAGAGATAGAATGCCATCTTTTACATTTTTAAAATCTTGGGTAGAGGGTATTGATCCCCACAGCATTTCTACTGCAATAAGCAAAACAATTATTCCTTTAATAGAGAGAACAAAATTATAATTTACATGTAGATGGCTAAAATCCACAAGGGTATTAATGATATGGAAATAATATAGCATAAACCAAGAGAGAGGTATAAGTAGTAATGGTGCCAAGTTTATAGGTATATGTAGCATTTTTAATTTTGGAACATATCCAACACTTCCATATATTATCTCTGCAGGATTATTGTCATCCCATTTTATTTTTGGTATCAGATTAAAACTTGTAATCTTTGAGAGTGTTAAAATGGCTATTAAAAAGTGCATAAGTTCGTGCATTGTAGTAGCCGGCAATACAAATAAAGATTTTAGCCATAATTTAATATAAACTTTTATTTTTTCAAACATTCTCTAGTGAACTTCTATCATTAGAAAATTAAAGTTATCTACCGCTGAAGACAATCGAAAAGCCACAAAAATAGTTTCTTCGTCTACTACTTCGTATGTATATTTTTTCCCTAAATTTCTCATCTTTCCTCCTTTTGTTTTAAAATAGCCACTCTATTTTTTCTACCAGCCATTTGTATTTTTTATGGTTTAAAACAATATAAAAAAAGCCCACTAAAAGAATCATGGGCAGAATTGTTTTATAACCGCCTATCATGGCCAATAAGATAAAAATAGCAATCAGTATGAGATATTTTATTTTTGGATTAGATTCGTAAAACGGGAACATTTGCAAATACCTTTTTTTAAAAAGAAGTATAGCAAAAATATCCAATAACCAAAAACAACAACACCTCATCGCAACCATGTTAACTATTGTAAAGCAGGTGTATAATCAACTTCAAATGGTATATATATATTATCAGTTAATTCTACAGTTTTATCTCTATATTTTGGCAATAATCTTGACTCTATTTTTCCAAATTTATTTTGATAAATTCCACATATATCGTCTTTTACTGAAATAACATCTGAAAAATTAAAATCTACTTGACATACTGCTTGTATTATATTGTCCAACAAGATAATGCCTTCTCCTCCAATATCTCTTTCAATATTATTTTGATCTATGATATACATTGCATCATCATCTTGTTTTGCTAAATCTTTTAGCCATTTCCACTGTTTAATCAGTTTTTCTTTTTCTTTTTTATTCTCGACCAAATTTATCAATTTTATATACTGATCAATTTTAAAATAATCGTGTGGTATAGTTACATCGCCTATGGTCAGATATTCCTCTTTTATTTTATCAAACAAGGTTATGGTATATTTTTTTGTGTTAATTGATACAGTTGTTTCTTCTATTCTCCATCTTTTGTTAACTTTTATAAATATATCGACAAGTAAACTTTTTTTTGGCTTTTCAGTTTTGCAAGAAAACTTTTCTTCCAAAAGAGAATGAATTTTTTCTTTTAACTCTTCTACTGTTAATGGTTTATATGTATTGTGCATAATCTCTTGTGGATGATAAAGACTAATTTGACCAAGAAAATCAACTTTATATCTATGCTTTGTAGCGTTATAAATTGACATGTACTTTAAATACTGCAATTCTTCATTTTTTGCATATAGCAGCTCGGGAACTTCATACATATCTTCAATTTCCTTTATTGCTCTTTGCATTATTTGTTCTTGCTGCTCTCCTTGTATTGTTGTTTTTATATGTCCGCTATCTGAATGTAACAGGTTATGCAAATTCTTTTCATATATGGCATCTTGTATGATGTGGTTTGTTATACCGTTTTGGTAAAACTTTTCAAGATCCTCTGTATCCAAACCTATTTTTTGAGTCAATATCCAAGTAACCATTGAAATAAACCTTATGGCATCTTCGGCTTTAATTCTTTGAACGCTTCTTTTGGAAAGACCAAAATTTTCTGCAACTAATTCTATGTGATCCATTTTTTATCCTTTGTTTAGAATTTGACGAATTATATCATAAAAATATATTTTTATGCAAGTTTTGACAAATAATATTAATATTAAGCTATAAATATGACAAATCTGTCATAACATTATATAATTATGGAGTAAATAAAAAGTTAAAAGGAGATGAGGTGGAAACAAAGATTCAAAATTCAATTGATGAGATAAAAGAGATATATTTAACTGATAACAAACCTCTTTATGTAGCTTATAGCGGCGGAAAAGATTCTACTGTTGTTTTGGATATAGTTGTTAAGGCAATAAAACAGATAGAGGCTCATAAAAGAGACAAAGAGGTGTTTGTTCTGTTTAGTGATACTCTTCTGGAAATGCCACCTGTAATAGACCAAATCAAAGATTCCATAAGAAGTTTTAAAAATTATTGTGGAAAAGAGGATTTGCCAATTGTGTTTAAACAGGTAGAACCTGAATTGTATAATACTTTTTGGAGTAAACTAATCGGTATCGGCTACACATTACCAAGAAGAGATTATAGATGGTGTACAGATAGAATGAAAATAACACCTATGCAAAAAGCAGTAAAAGAGATAGTGGACAGATATGAGGGATATATAGCAGTTACCGGAGCAAGAAAAGATGAAAGCGAAGATCGCAGAAAAAGACTTGAGAAAAATGCAATAGATGGCTATTTACATCTTAAAAAACATAGTGAGCCAAATTGTAAACTTTTGGCTCCAATTGAGGATTTTACTACAAAAGAGGTTTGGGATTATGTATACTATAAAACAGAGAGTTGGGTTAAAAAAGAGTCTTTAGGCACAATATATAGTAGTGCTGCCGGTGATGACGAAGAGTGTACAACAATATTAGAAGGTGGAGAATTGGGCAATAATCCTGGTTGCTCAAAAAGTGCAAGATTTGGATGCATGATTTGCCCTTTGTTTGAAAAGGATAAAACTCTTAATAACTTGTCTGAAGAGCATGCATATTTATCAATCATCGAGGAGTTTAGAAATTGGTTGGTCCAGTTTAGAGATGGGCATTGGGATAAAAGAGATGTCTACAATCATAGAGATTTTAGAAAAATTGAATATAACAAGGATAATCATAGAAAAGGAATGGTGTCTCCCGGTGGATATACTTTAGAGTTTAGAATTGAAATTCTCAAGAGGCTTCTTAAGATGCAAGATGAGGTGAGAGCAGTAAAGCCTGATTTTCAAATCATAACAAAAGAGGAGCTTGAATTTATCCAAGATAGATGGCTCAAAGAGGGTGATTTAAACTTGAGTGCTGTTGAGCTTGCAGCTCATAGCGGGATTGAAGTTAGCTATGATACTGATCTTCATAAAAAGATAAAATTATTAGCTGCATTGCAAAAAATTGAAGATGCTTCTATGTATGGGACGCTATCATATTATTCAAGCCAGTATCACAATAATAGGTATTATGCACAATTGGTTTGCCAACTTGACGAGATGGCTGGCAATGCAGAAGAGTATGTCTATGCGTTAAGTGGTTTGTCTGAGACGATAAGTCAACAAGAAGCAGTCGAGCTTGTTTTGACATTGCCTGTAGAAACTAAGCAATATTATCCGACTCCCGATATTGAAAAAATAAGAAGAAAAGAGTGGGAGAGGGATGAGATTAATATTGTAACAGTAGAGAATCTTATTGCAAGAAGGGAAATTACAGCTCCAGATCAGCGAAATCTTTTTGGTTACGAGGGAGAATGGGCAGAGGAATTTAACAAAATAGAGAGTCTGCAAGACAATGATTACAATTGGGAAGAGGATCCAAACTTATCTTTTGACGATAAAATTGCCATTTTGGAAGATGCAATAGATTTTAGACGAAAAGAGATAAAAGCAGAAAGGCGGATTTGTGGCGGTTTTTCGCTATAGTTGTTATAATTATAGAAAAATAAAATGGAAGTAAGACGATATGTTTGCATTAACCGATGAACAAAACCTCATCTTAAATACTATAAAGGCTGGTGAGGATGTAATAAAGATTAATGCTTTTGCCGGCACCGGCAAGACTACGACCTTGCTGACGATAGCAAAAGAGCTTAAGCAGAAAAAGATATTATATTTAGCTTTTAACAAATCCATACAGTTAGAGGCTGAAGCGAAATTTCCGCCTAATACACTTGTAAAAACAACACATGCACTTGCTTACGGGCAGATTGTTTATAGGCAGGGATATGGTTTTCCAAGAAGCAATTATAGGCCAAGAGAGGTAGCTGAACTATTTTCTATTGATGAGAATATAGCAAAGATTGCTTTGATTATTTTTGAGAATTTTTGTAATAGTGCAAGTAGTGGGATTAGTGTTGATGAAGTAGATAGTGGTGATAGTATTCAAACTCAAGCCAGAATTTGTGCAAAAATGATTTTTGATTGGATGCTAAAAAAAGATTTGCAGATTACTCATGGTTTTTATTTAAAAGCATTTCAACTTGGATTATTAAATGGTTCAATAAAGATGAGACCTTACGACCTCATCATGTTAGATGAGGCACAAGATACCAATGATGTTACATTGTCCATTTTTTACAATTTACCCGCCAAACAAAAGATTATTGTGGGGGATAAGCATCAGCAGATCTATTCATTTAGAGGTAGTGTTAATGCTATGAAAAAAGTTAAGGCTAAAATTCTGAATTTGACTAAAAGCTTCAGATTTAATTCTTCAATTGCAAATAGTGCTACTTTTTTTCTCTCAACCTTTAAAGGAGAAAAAGCTATTATAAAGGGAACAGATAGAGATATTGAATTTTATAAAAACAAAGCATATATTTCAAGGACAAATGCTTTGCTTATAAGAGAAATGGCAAAAAGCATAGAGGATGAGGTCTTTTTTAAAACTGTACGCGAGCCGTATGCTATTTTTGGGTTATGCCTTAATATTCTAAAGTTAGCAAATGGGAAAATAGACAAAATTGACAAGAGTTATAGTTTTTTAAAATATTATCATAGAGATTTTATTGATACCGGGAGAGAAGAAATACTGACTTTTTTAAAAGAAAAAGGAGAAGAGCTTGAAGATGTAGAATTAGTTACAGCTGCTCAAATTGTTGGAGAGTTTTGGGGGAGAATTAAAGATTTTTATAAAATTGCTGCTAAAAATTATGAATTAAAGAAAGATTGCAATCTATTTTTTACAACTGCACATACATCCAAGGGATTAGAATGGGACGAGGTGGAGATTTTAGAGGACTTTGATATAGAAAGAGCAGTGGCTAAATATTTTGTGGAAACCGGTTTTCCTATAGAGGAAGAAAATTTATTATCTCTTTTTAGAGATAGCATTGAGTATGGGTCTGTAAAACAAGAGATAATAGATGAATTTAATTTGTATTATGTAGCAATTACGAGAGCAAAATATGAAGTAACTGATAAATCAAAGCTTTACGATAAGCTTTTAGAAGAGGATGAGGTGGAGATTAACCGCTCCATTGAGAAGATTGCTTTAGATATGATAGAAAAAGAGGAGAAGGCATCAAAATGATTGTGTCTCCTGTATCCAAATTTTCCCTTTTGTATAAAAGCAAGCTTCTTCTTTTACTTCACGAACAGCTTGTTCATAGTCTGCATTTTGTGCTAATTTTTCCTCAAGACGATTTGCAATAAAAGTATATCTTAAATCGGTTGGAACAATTTTACTATCCCCAGTAACTTTTTTTAATATTTTACTATATGTATTTTGAGATGGTAAAGGTATTTTTTTGTGATATAAAATTTGTATTTTTTCTAACAAATAAGGAGATATTGTTTTTGGCGAATAATATTGTCCTCCTTGTCCTCTAACTCCAGTGATTTTACCTTTTTTGATATATTTTGTTGGATTTTTAACTATTTCAAAAGCCTCTCCTGTTCTGAACCCAAATGTTAATTGCAATTGTGCTATAGCCGCACAAGCTTGATTTATTTTTTCAATATCTGCTAACAACTCAATTAGTGGGAATGTTATTTTTCTATCTATTGCCCTATTGATGGGGTCAAGATATTCATTTTTATTTTTTAATTCCTTGCGGGATTGATGTATTTTATATAACATTATATCTATCGCTCTATCTATACCTTCATCTATAGCAATATTAGCTTGTCTAAGAGCTTTAGTCATAGTATTCCACCCGGAAATATAATCTTTTTTTGTTTTAAGCGATAAGGAATCCGTTCTTTCTTGGAAAAACTGAAGCATTAGATCCATATCTCCCATCCAAATGTTAAGCTTTCCCGTAAGGTTATTTTTTTCTGCAAAATTTTTAAAATCTCGCAGATACATTTCCCTTTTTTTTGCTAACCCATCCGAGTGTGTAAAATGATCTGTTCCCCCATGCCTGCCTTGTCTAAATTGTGCTAATCTACAAAAAGCATCTTTTGCTTGTTTGTTAAAATTTCCACCTCTTAAATTTGCCATTTAACTTCCTTTGCTAAATAAATTTATCATAATGTTTTAAAAGAGTATAAATTTCTAAATCAGAAAAGTTACTATCAATCTCTTTAATAACCTTTTCTTTCCTTTATATTAAAATAGTGATGTTTTTATATTATACCTCTCAAAATTTAAGATATAAAATTTTTTCTATAC
>Ga0256829_1001724_pt1 | contig 17398 bp, 16 predicted proteins | sample 131447metaG_FD_185979 | JGI IMG/M metagenome (GOLD analysis project Ga0256829, IMG submission 185979) | Hydrothermal vent microbial communities from Lau Basin, Pacific Ocean - 131-447 | ecosystem: Environmental > Aquatic > Marine > Hydrothermal vents | place: Pacific Ocean: Lau Basin | collected...
TGGCTCCTCTTTGTTGCAGCACTTTTGACGGTGACTGCGTATTATGGCGCACTTTGACGCCGGGGAGCAGGAGCCATCCACTCCATCCGTTTTAGGGCGACATCAGTCTCTGGTTTCAAGACGCGGCTGGCTTACGTCTTTTCTCCGCCACTATTGGACATCAGCATCAAAGCCTCGCCTTTGTTTCCAATAAGCGTCAATTGCACTGACCGTAATAGGCAGCTCCTCGGCTATTGCATTCGCCATGACCGAAACTTCATCGGGATCGTGAGAACACTCACTCAGAGTATCGGGCGATGCCAATGCCATGATCAAACTAACGGCTGCACCGTGGTCTGATTCAAAAATAGATTTCCACGCTTCTGGCCGCATTTCAATCGCGGTCACGAAACCCTCCGCCCATATCTCTCCTAACAAATCTCCTGTGTGGTCGGACATGATGATCGGTTCGAAGCTTTCCGGTTTTTCGGCCAATTCAAAAATGATTTGATTGTAGCGTGCGATGACTAATCCGCAGATTTCCTCTGCTTCGTCTGGTCCTGAAAACGATGCACCTCGCTCGCCCCAGATCACCGGCATCCACTCGCTTGGCATGATTGTTTCTGGGCCGACCACGATTCCAGTCAAAAACCCATCCAAGACCGATACCGTCATCGCATCGTCACCTACCTTATCCGAGAGCAGGAAATCTTCGAGTAAATCGAAATCGTCATCTGTAAAGAACGGGTCCGCTTTATCCATTTTTCGTAACGCCATTTTTCAAGCAACTAAACAAGGCAGAAAAGTACACTCAAACCGAACAGTTCTCAATCTTAGACGTGGCAGAGGGGCCGGATCGGGACGTCTTAATTCGCCCAAACAAACTCCCGCGGTCGGTGATTTTAGAGCCAACCCTCACCCCGAACCATGGTATCCGATCAAAGCATGAGTAGCTCCAAACACTCGCGATTCGAACTGATCTCGTTACTCAGGAGCAGATCACAAACTTGGGATACGTGTGAATCAGGACCGGTGACTTGATCTGCCAAATGTCCTGGAATAGAGTCTCCTAAGGGTCGAAAGACTCGAAAGCGCAAAATGTGCTCAACTGGCAAATCGGAGGATGTTGTCCTCCTAAACCATTGCCATTTCAGACTTGATGGTTCGTCCTTGTACGCATCATTTTGATGCATGGGGTGTGAACAAATTTCAATGATCTGATTATACGTTCAGGATGATCAAAAGAAGATTGATACGCCCTTTACTTTGTTTGGTCCTACGCGGAACGAAGCGGCATCAGGCAATACTTGCCTCGTCCGTCCTATTTAGATCTGCGTCTTCGAACGGGCGGCTATGGAAACAAAATTCAATTTGAAGCCCATTCGGGTCCGCTAAGAAGATCGAATGGGCGTGTCCCAAATCAATGCAATCTGAAACGTCTATATCCAAAGCCAGCAGACGATCTCGCATGGCCTCTAAGTCAGCCATGGAGTCCACTTTGAATGCGAAATGGTACATGCCTGCAGGCGTTCCTAGCGCTTCATTTATCCCAGTTGGAAAACTATTAGGGATGCCTTCAACTTCTGTTGGCGCCATGAAGACGATGAATTCATCACAACCAACTTCAAAATATACTTGGCGAAGTTCCCCCCCCTCTCGAATAGACGTCCGATGATCCGCGACCCGGCGAAACCCGAGCTTGCGCGTGTAAAAGTCTATTGTGGTCTCGATATCAAGCGTCGCCACTCCCACGTGTGAAAAACCGGGCATTTAAGTTACTCTCTGTTCAACGCAAAATCGCTTCTTTATGTGCTCGGCTAGCCTTAACGTGAGCACCAGCATCGTAAAGCTTGGATTGGCCCAACTCACCGTCGGAAAGACGCCACCACCGGCTATGTATAGATTATCATGGTCATGCGAACGGCAGTTAGAATCAATCGGTCCTAGCTCTGGATCGGCGCTCATCCGTGTGGTTCCCAGTTGATGATTTGAATGCAAAACGTCTTCGTCCCGAAAATCCGTGGCGCGCACCTCGTGGGTGATGTGGCCTGCGCCAAATGCTTCGAGCTGCGCGCCAATCTCATTCGCAGAGACTGCAAATGTGTGGCGATCCAAATCGTTCATAGTCCAATGCAGATTAAGTTTCGGAATTCCCCAGTCATCAAGCTCACCGTCAAGGCTGACGCGGCTTTCAGGATTAGGGGATTGTTCTAAAAATAGGCCAAGTTTTGGACGGTCTTTCAACTCCATTTGCGGGGTTCGAAAAATGTGAGCCCGGTGGTTCAAAACGCCCAATTCTGATTGTCGTCGCTCCGGTAATCCAGCGCAGAGCGAAAACGGAAAGCCATCGCGATCGCGTATTTTTTCCGCCCAGATCTCTATCGGATGCTCCAGCGCGAACTCAAATCCTTGCGCAACGAGATGTGGATGTTCGCAAAAGCATAGTCCAACCAGATTGGAAGAGTTGGCCACGCCGTGCGCGATTTGTGATTGTGAAGCCAATAAGAGGCGGGCAGATTCCAATCCCCCCGTGGCAATAATGTAAGCATCGGCTTTTACGGTGAATTCGTGCGCATGCCGCGTTCGACAGCGGATGTGATCCACTTGCGAATGATCTGGAGTGAGGATGATGTCCAAGGCGCGCGCATTGGCGATGATATCTAGCCCAGTGAAGTCAGGATCATCGAATGACCAGTCTTCCAGAATGCGCAGGATCGGTTTGCCGAACCGCCATGCAGTGACTTGTAGACCATCGACCTGCGTTGGAATCGTTACGAGGGCCTCTTTGGTCACCACGTCTGGTTGGAAATTGGTTGATCTCAAGTTCAAGAACGTTCCGGCATCGGCGCGAAATGGCTGCAAGTCAGCACGCTCGAGCGGCCAACCGCTCATCGGCACCCAATCGCGAGGGCGAAAATCAAAATCGTCAAACTCGGCGCAATATCCGGCCCAAATCGACGTTGATCCGCCCAATCGAAAATCGCGAATTGCGCCAAATGGATAGGCCAATCCGCTGCTTATTGCTTCATCTGACACTTCATCACCCGGCGGTGCGAGATCGACGTCACCACGCTCGACGATCAGCACACTTAGATGCGGCGAAAGTTTTGACGCGAGCGCCAATCCCGCCATACCTCCTCCGATAATGGCGACCTGTGCCTGCACAGTTTTTGAACTGAATTCGTCTTGGGAGTTATGCAGCATTTTTTATTAGTGACTTTCGTCGTGTTTGTGGGTCAATAGAGAAATCAATAAAGTCTCATTTCTATGTTTTTGGAGCGCTCAAAAAGGGCCAAAATGACAGGTTTGTTTGATATTCACCCAGAGAGAGCGGCGCGCCTGAACGCGGCAATTGAGAGTGACGGGTTCGCATATATGGCCAACGCCATTCCAGAACATCTCTGGGCCAACTTGCGAGATGAATGCGGCCGCGCCCGGAAGACAGCAAACTCAGCACAAAGCGATAGTCCGCTCGCGTACCGGTCGTCGCTGTCTTCTCTGGGTGAGGTAGGGTTGGACTTGGTCAAGTTTCGGGCCCCAGAGGAAATTCTCGCCCCTATTTTCGATCAGAAATTTGAATATTGCGAAGATGCCAGCTGCTACACCTTTTTTGAGGCAGATGACTTCCTGTCGCCACACTTAGATGGCGCCGAAAACTGCGAAGTGACGCTCCTGTTTTACATCTCTGCTACTGAGCCTGGTGAAAATCCTGAAGAGTCAGGATTGTACTTGTCGATTTATGATGATGGTCCAGACGAGACGCCAATGCTGCGAAAATCGATCGCGACGCCGGAAGGCGGTATCATGGTCGGCCGCGGTTCAAAGGTTTTGCATGGGCGCAACAAACTCTCTGAAGGCGAAAAAATCTGGATGCTGACAGCGTGTTTTCGTTCGGTCTAAAGACGGGCAATTTCCTCTTCTAACATGCGCAACAAAAACGCCCAATGAAACCCGGAGCAAAATCCGGGCGAGGTTCCAATAATCCATTTTGCGACAGTGATTTTGGACCCACGCAGGGCGGTGAAGAGGCGCGCGATTTTTTCCACCGCTCGCGCTTGCAAGTCGTCGCCCGGGAGATAGTCGCCGTCGAACGGATTGCCATTGAAGTCATTGATGAAATAATCGAGATCTATGTGGACCAAGAGAAGAGCCTGATCATCAATCTGCGCCACCAAGTCCTCGGCTGATTGACCTGAAACATAGGACTTGGACGCCGCGCTGTCAGTCGGGTCAGGTTGCGCGTGCGAGATGTCGAGAAAAGCTCGACCGGAAAGCAATGAATGGGTCAATTTGGACGGCGCTATTGTATGTGTGTTCAGGTCGCCAATCTCGTCTTTCAAATGTAGAATTTTGACCGGGCGATCGAGATAGAAAAATGGCGTCAGAAAACTACCAATGCCGACCGCGCCAGATGTGATCACCGCATCCCAATCCTGTGGTGCATAAGGATCGAACACTCGTTGATGTATGGGGTCGAACAAGCTCCCGTCGCGGTGTTCCAGCATCGTCGGCATCATATCGGTGTGGTCATCGAGATGCAAAATGGTGAGGGGAGCGCTGCGATCTAAAGAGGCGAGCGCTTTGCTCATCCACTTCCCACTCCAGCTGTCTTCCAGACAAAGATCAAAATGAGACTGTTGGCGGTGAAACGTCGCCAATTCTTGTTGGGTGCGATCAATACCAAGCGCCGCTGACCCCTCGTCGAGATACGGATCGATGTCATGATAACACGTATCTGGCCCCTGCACGCAAACGGTGTCTAGAGTTTCTGAAAGGCTATATCGGTTCGACCGGATGATAGGCAGAAGCGCGGCGTGCACCTCATCAGGCGCCATTTTGCGCGTCAGGTCTGTGTCGAGCGCGAAGGGATACCGTTCCATCATTCACCGCCATCAATCGGCTGTGGTGCACTCTGATCGCGAAGATTAGGCCATTTCATGGGGTGCCGTGGCGGTTTCCATATGTTCGAGCACAGTATCGGCAAAAGTTTTTACGTGTATTCTACACTCAGGTGTTTCGGTTGAATCGAAACGTCCATGACGGCGATATTTGATCAGATTGTAGCCACCCGAGCAGACTTCAAAATACTCACAACCACGTTCGCAGGCTGCGTGACTATTCTCGAAATCGGCAGCGACCTGTCTTAGCTTCGGCGATTGTGCAATTTCGTCGAGCGATTGTTCTAATATGTTACCGATGACGAAGCCCAATTCATCACCATACAGGTTCTGCAAATCGCCGCACTCATCCAAAGTTAAACCGGCATAAAAAGTCGTCAGATCGCCATTGATTTCGATACTGACCGTTTTGAAGGGGGCGCTCATGCTGCGGGCATCATATTGTGGCCGATCATTGGCATCGACCAAGAGGCGATTGAAGAAGGATGAAAAATTGCGCAATTTAGGCAAACGATGCTGGCCCTCGGAGATCGCATTCAACAATCGCGTAAGAAACGCCTTATAGCGCCGCGCATAGTCTGATATCTGTGCTTCATCATCTGGATCGATGAATAACTCATCGTGCAAGTTGAAATGGAATTCGCGAATGTGGGTCGTGAATGGTTCAAAATAAGAAATAAACGCCTCAGGATGGTCGAGCCCGTCCGGGGAAACGACTGATGTGATGTCGAATTCGATCCCTGAATCGCAGAGCGCTTGCATTCCGGCCTCAGTTGCAGCGTGGGACGATTTTCCAGACCAGTTTTTCCTGTGACGATCGTGCAGCGACGCCGGTCCGTCGCAGCTAATACCGAGCGTTACTGACCCCGCATAGTCTTGAAAAAAGGAAATCCAATCAGAATTGATCAGTGTGCCATTGGTTTGAAAGTCGAAGTCAACAATCGTGTTGACATGTTTGGAGCGCGCAAGTTCATCTCGGATTGCTTCAATCGCTTCACGATAATATGCGGGCTTAAGCACAAAAGGTTCGCCAGAATGCCAGCTGACGCGCAGACGTGAACCGATCATCTCGCTGGCAAATAGATTACGAAATGTCTCCCGGATGGTCTCGATCGACATCCGGTTTGTGCGTCGACGACTGGCTTCTGAGAGATAGCAATACGAGCAGTTTAGATTGCAGTATGACGTTCCCTGCAAAACCACCATTTCAATTGGTCCGTATTGCATGTTTCCGCGTCCCCAGAACAATTAGTGCAATCTTCTAATATGTGAAACGGCTGACTCCACCGCTCTTCGGAGAGCCAGCCGAACCGACATTTAGCGGCGCATCGCTGGTCCCCAAGATGCAGTCGCCGTGGCCTTCACATGGTCGGAGCCAGACGCCGCAAGCGGCTTGTATTGGTCAAGCTTGCCATTGGCGTGCGCGCTACGAAGGCTATCAATTTTTGAAGCGATCGTTTGGCTAGAAACAGTTGTTTTCATGAAACTATTCTCCGTCTAGAAATTGTGAATGCGAGAGGTACCGTCCCCCCAAATGAAACCTTGCAAATTGATTAACCAAAGACAAGACTGGAGATTGGGAAAATTGGATTTCTTTTTTCGCCGCAAGAGAAATGACGTGTTTCTGGGCAACCCACCCATCATGTTGACTAGGTATGGCGAGGGATTTGAGTGAGAATATTCGTTTGCGCAAATGATGCGCATCTCCAAGATGCGATAGAGCAAATCCGTCGGGAGATACCGTGGGCCCAAATCGCCGGACGGGTGGATGGCGAGAATGTCGAACCCCTACAGGTTTATTTACGGTCTGCGGTTCAGCTTGGTGGCCTAAACCCCGTCGCGCCGATCGCACGAGGAGACCTTGTATTGGACTTTGCTTCCTCGGCAGAAAGTCCGTTTGATGCGGCTAGCGGGGTGTTTTTTGTTCACGGTGACGCATTCTTGAAAGCCGCGGGCGTCGATCCTCAATCGAGCCAGTCTTATGCCCATTGGCTTCACGACCATGGTGTGGTTGAGGAATCCTCACAGGCTTATTTCCAAGCCATGAGCGATCCGCATGCGATCCAGTCGGGTGCTCGACTTGTAGTCAACAGCTTCCCTAAATCCGGGACGATTTGGCTGATGGCGATGATCGGGAAGATGCTGGCTCTACCAACTGATCGTCACATTTATCTCACACATGTGGCGGACATAGAAATCGCAGCTCATTCGAGAAATCTGTGCGGCTGCGTTGGGCTGGTGCGCGACCTTAGAGATGTTGTCTTGTCTTGGTTTCATGATGTTCAGCGTACGGATTTGCAATCCGGGTTTTCCACACCAAGGTATCCGACCATAGAACAGTTCTACTTCGAGTATGTCCTCGGAAAGGTAAATAGCAGCCCGCAATTCTATCACGGCAACCTTGAACGCTGGTTAGATTATCTCGGCGCCAGGGCAGTTCCGATTGTGCGATATGAAGACCTTCTAAGCGACCCCGCTCAGCAACTGCAACGCTTAGCCAACGCGTGGAAATTTCAAGTTTCAGAAGCAATGATCAATACGGCTGTGGCAAACACACGGCTCGAAAGCATTGCCCAGAATCTCTCATCCGGGGAGACTTATATCGCGGCGCGTTTGAAATCAGGGCACGCTCGAACTGGAGTTACGGGAGAATGGCGGACCACGCTTCCGCGCGACATTTACCGCGATATCTGGCATAGATTTTCCGGTTACATGAAACGCTTGGGATATCATGAGGAGAGTGATTGATATGGCCCCAGCCCCACCGGAACACTCAGCCTCGGCCTCAATCTCTGACCTGACTGAGGCCATCCTCTCGGACCGATGGCTCGATTTGGGGGCTCCTGCAGAATCGATGGGCAGCATCGATGCTGCCCTAATTGTGGAGGCGTATCGTCGGTTGCGGCATGGTGGATTGGCCATGGATAAGGCAGGTCTGTCGCGACAGACAATGCCGAGCTTGAACGAGATGAAAATCCGCAACGCCGTGATCCGAGGGCAAATTGATCTTACCGGGTGTGAAGACTTACAAGGCGGCGGAATAGCCTCTTTGATGCTCGACCGGTGCGTGTTTGAACGCGCTTCAGATGAGGGTCATCAGCCTGATCTCGATCTTTCCAATACGACGATAAGGTCCATCCAAGTTACCAATTGTCGACTCTCTCACATTCGCGCCAATGGGGCGCAAGTGATGCGCTCTGTTGATCTTACCGGGTCGAGCCCCCTCGATTCGACGCTTGCCAAGGCATGGTCCCAGCACGCGGAGCAGAACGCAGATGCACATTTTGAGGCCTACTTTGCTGATACGCCAGATCACCCTGATGCGCCGGTGCCAGAGTTTCTAATCGAAAGCCGAACCAAAGCCGATATTGGGCTCGACGAAGCGTCAGCAGAATCCGAGTTCTGGGTTGAAATGCGGGACATTCGGATCGCCGGTGATTTGATCGCGCGTCGCACAGTGTTGCGGACCCCGCAAATCCGTGCGCACAAGTCCTATAAACCCTGGGAAACGCGCTACGCCCTGAAACTTGGCGGGGCGAGAATCCAAGGCTCAATCAAAGCCCACGATCAATCAATCTTTGATGGTGGCATCAACCTTCACTTGGCAAAGGTAGATGGCGAGATTTGGCTAGGCGGCGCCCATATTCGTGCTGGTGAGGGCGGCGCCATTGATGCCATGACGTCAGATATTGGTGGTCTATACGCGCAGTGGCCGCGCTTGCTGGTCAAGGGCGAGATCAACTTGGACCGAGCGCAGGTTAGGGGTGACTTGCTGCTGCCAGACGCAATCATTGAATGCGACCCGAGCCAACCTCGCAGCAGCGATAGTACACCAAAGGCGATTTCGGCAACCGCGAGCAATATCGCTAATGATTGCCTTTTACATGGCAATTTGCTGGCCAATGGTGGAATCTATGCGCGCGGCATAGAAGTGGGAGGAGATTTGTCGGTCGCCAGTGCGCAAATCGTTTCGCACGATCATTTCAGCGTTGAACTCGATTTTGCCAGCATTGCGGGGCGAACCGACTTTAAAGGTGGTCGCTTTGTCGGCACAATTGGCTTGCGCGCAACCGATATAAAAACAAACTTGGATTTCAACCAATCGACCATTTATGGCCGCTGCGCACCGGACGAAGAAACAGTCAAAGCGATCGCCGGAATGGACCTGGTTGTCGGTCACAATTGCTTGCTTGGGGAGGGCGGGATCGCGTATGGCAGCATCAGCCTGGTACGCGCCAACATCCATTCGGATTTAGGGATTTATCGCCTTTCTATTCAACTCATAGACCAAACTTCCGAAGCGGCATCTCGGTTTAAAGAATACGCGCTTGATCTCGGTTGGGCGAATATTGGTGGCAATCTGATCTTTAACAAAAATGAGTTTTCGGGACGGCTTCGGCTGTCGCATGCGCGCGCGCGGGTGTTATGCGATACCAAAACTGGCTATCCCGATAAGCCCAACACTCTGTACCTCAATGGCTTCGCTTACGAAGCTTTGCTTCACCACAGTATGGATGTGGAGCATAGCGATGCATCAACCTGTGTTTCATCGCGCTTGGAGTGGCTTGAAAAGATGCCACAATATGATCCGCAACCCTATATTTGGCTTAGCCAAATCTTGTCGCGAGACGGACGTAAAGAAGAGTCGCGCGAAATCTTCATCGAAAAGCAAAACCAAGATCGCAGGCAAAAACGAAATGAGATCAAACGGGGTAGCCGGCTGATGTGGTTGCCACGGATGATTATCTTGTTTTCTTCGCAATTGTTCCACTGGATGTTCGGCGATGGGTTAAAGCCTGTGAATGCGCTGGTGACCCTGTTCTTCGCGGCGCTTATTGGCACATCGGTCTTCTGGTACGCAAATCATCAGCGCTTGCTGATCGTCGACCAACAGGCTGTCGCGACCGGGGTTTCGCAATCGCGCATCGGCGCGGTTGTTTCAGATGAGATCGACGATAGCGTCTGGTGTTCAGACAATATCTCACCCGCAATCTATGCGCTGGATGTATTCGTACCCTTGGTCGATTTACGTCACGAGTCCGCGTGCAAAGTCGGAGAATCAAGCGCAGCAGAGCAACAGGCACGATTCCCGGCGACATTTGACCTCGTCAATGCCAGGACACAAGTCGCCGTGCTCAGCTATTTTAAAGCAGTGTATTCGATCCTGGGATGGTTGTTAATCTCGCTCGCCATTATCACATTTTCAGGGGCCGTGCGACGGCGTCTGGAGCCATAGGGAACAATCAAGTCCCGCTTTCTCATTCCGTTGCGATTGACAAAGCGGACAAAACGATCCCAATCCACGCTGGGATTTGGGTGGGCCTTTCATGCGGAGCACAGCGGGGACGACGACGGTTCGAACACGTTCGAGTGTTAGGGCCACTCTAAAATCTGCATGGCGATTAACGGCGCCTTTTTTCAAAAGTGATGAGCGCTGGCCGGCATTGCGTCTGCTTGTTGCGGTCACGATGCTCACGCTCGTCATCGTCGGTACAGCCGTTCTGTTCACCTATTGGCAACGCGGCCTGTTCAATGCCTTGGAAGCGAAAGATTGGAACGCTTTTCTCGCTTTATTACTGACATGGGATCGCGACGCAGACGGCGTTTTGACAATTGGTTTTGTGCCCCTCCTAGCCGTCTTTGTCGGCGCAATGGTGTATCGGCTTTACCTGCAGCAGCGCCTGCAGCTGCGTTGGCGCGCTTGGATGACCACGCAATTTCTCGACCGCTACCTCACGCATCAAGCCTATTATCGTCTAACCTTGGACGCAGGCGCAGCGGACAATCCAGACCAAAGGATATCCGAAGACGTAAACTGGTTCACCGAAAAGTCGCTTGAGCTGAGCGTAGGCCTGTTTGAGAATATTGTATCGGTCATATCCTTCATCATACTGCTCTGGGCCTTATCAGCGAACGTTGAGTTTTGGGGTGTTTCGGTACCCGGCTCATTGGTTTGGATCGCTCTAATATATGCGCTTTTTGGAACAGCGCTGACCCATTTCATCGGCCGCCGCCTCGTACCGTTGAGTTTTTATCAACAAAAACTGGAAGCTGATTTTCGATTGTCCCTCATTCGATTGAGAGAACACGCAGAATCTATTGCTTTCTATCGCGGAGAAACCCGTGAAGCAGGTCGTACAGGTCGCGTTTTCTCCGGACTTTTGTCGAACTTCGCCAAAATCATCGACGTCACCAAAAGTGTGACGTTTTCAGTGACCGGCCTCAATCAAGCGAATCTGGTGTTTCCGCTGATCATTGCGGCACCAGCATATTTCGCAGGGCGGATACCGCTCGGGGGCGTGTTTCAAACCGCAAATGCTTTGAACAAAGTCGTGGAGAGTTTGTCCTGGTTTATCGAAAACTATATCAAGCTCGCGGACTATAGCGCCACGATCGAACGGTTGGAGGGATTTGATCTGGATCTCTCACGCAACGAAGCCACATCCCGCAAAGTTATTTTTTCCACGAGCCGCTCGCCAATAATGGTTGCCTGTCATGATCTATCTGTTTTCACCCCATCAGGCAGGGTTCTGCTTGATGAAGTGGATCTCAGTCTGGGGCAGAAGGAATGGCTTCTGCTCACAGGACATTCTGGCTCAGGTAAGACATCATTGCTGCGCACGATATCCGGCTTGTGGCCGTACGCGTCCGGAAACGTTGAGCTCACCGGTTCAAAGGTAGCGTTCATGCCGCAGCGATCTTACTTTCCCGACGACGCGCTAAAGGCTGTTTTATCCTACCCAGAAATTGACACGGCTTTTGACACGGCAGAAATGGTTGAAGTTCTGGACGCTCTAAACCTCTCGAACCTAAGTAAATCTCTGGAAGAGATTCAGCCATGGATGAAAGTCCTATCCGGGGGAGAATTGCAGCGGCTTGCGATCGCGCGCGTCATCTTGCAAAAACCGGCGCTGCTGTTTTGCGATGAGGTGACCAGTCATTTGGATTCGGATTCTGAAGCCCTCGCCTATTCCCTGATGAGAGAAAGGCTGCAAGAGACCTCGGTCATTTCAATTGGCCATCGCGAATCCATCGCGCACCATCATTCGCGCCGTATCAATTTATCTAAGTGCAAAATTCACGAACTATTCTAGTGCACATAATTTAAACCGTTTGATTTTCGTCGATCTTTAAGCACAGCAAGTGATGTAAGACATCCGGGCTGATCGCTAATGGTGTATCGCTTTTGCCATCAATATACGCGAAGGGGTCCAGATCATATGTTCTGACGACGTCGTCTTGGGTCGGTCCAGATTCCGCCAGCGAGCTCACGACAGCGGGTAGAATTTCATTATTCTCAAAAATCGTCTTGGCGTTTTGAAGCAAGATTTGGTGCTTTGGGACTTCCACCCGCGACCGTACCGTTTGTTTGAGCCGGCTTTTTTGATTCAGCGCGGCGCTGATGATGGCATCGCGCGGCAAGGGGTCGGCATGCTCAGTATCATTCCACATCGCCACGCCGACTTTGAACACTTGCGATTTGCTTTTCTTGCGACGGAAGCGATGGACACCGCGCTCCAATTGCAAATAGCCATAGGCATAAGGCCCATCGATGCGCATCATCACGGGATCCGTCGCCCGCAGCGGGGCACACAGCAAATCGATTTCGAAATTCTGCCGCCGCGCCCAATCGGCGTACATTTTGTAGAGCAGCTCAATATTCTCAGATTGCGGCGTCAGCGGCGTGATGCTGAGCAAGGCTGGGTAATCAAGCGCCTCGCCAATTGTCACCAATTCGCGCTGGACTGTCCGGAACCGAGTTTCGAATCGGTCGAAATCGCGAACCCATTTCTGCAATCCTGATTTATCGCTCACGCCACTCGCAGTGGCTTCGAGCGCTTGCAAATCATCCCGCAGGCGATGGTAGCTTTGCACATAGTCTTGAAAGCGTGATTGCAAGGCAAATCGTGACGAGGCCCGGCGAGCATCATCCCAGAAATCTGGCGCTTCTCGCTCGCGGTCAACGTCCTGGATGATGGCATGCATTTTGTTGATTTCAGCCTGTTCGCGCAGCTCTTTGATCTGCTCACGCTTTTGCTCAATCGTCTTTGGCAAGGTCTCAATCGTCAGCCGGTTGCCGCTGGCGGCTTTGGCATTTGGACGTTTTGCAGGCTTTGCGCTGTCTTCTGGCCCACGGATCAATCCAACGGCGACATCATCCTCCCGCATATAGACCTGGATGATGCTGCCTTCCGACGGGCCCCGCTCCATCAAAGTGATCGCAATCGGAAGAACAATCTCTTTTTGGATGGTGCGTTGCAAAGCCCGGCCGCCATAACGGACATCATAGCCGACCTGAACAACATGTTTGAGCACGTCTTTGCTGACATCTACCGCGATATCCCGATTGACCAGCCCCTGGCGCTTCAACACACGTTTGAGCTCCAACTCAGCGATCAGCAAAATCTGATCCCGCGTCAGCGGATGAAATGGGACGATGTGCTGGAACCGGTTGAGCAGTTCTGGCCGGAAATGCCTTTCGAGTTCGCGCAAAGCTCGATCGCGGTCAAATTCGGGATCAATCGGATTGCCAAAACCAGGTGTCGGCTTGGTTGCCGCCTGCGCGCCAGCATTGGTTGTGGCAATAAAAATGGTCTGTCGAAAGCTCACCGGTGCGCCATTCGGCGGCGAGACAGAGCCCTCATCGAGCAGCTGCAACATCACATCATGGATGCTGATACTGGCCTTCTCGACTTCATCAAACAGGATGACTTGGAAGGGGTCAGAGCGCAGCGGATCAAGCAGACGCGCTTTTGTTTTCTGTCCCGTCGGCGCGCCAATTAACATATCGATGGAGTCATATTTGGCGAACTCAGACAGGTCGAAACGCAGCATTTTCTGCGCACTGCCGAACAAAAACTCCGCCAGCGCTTTGGCAAGTTCCGTCTTCCCGACCCCGCTCGGCCCGACAAAGAGGAAAGAGCCAATCGGCTTTGTCGGATCATTGAGCCCCGATTTGTAAAGCGCAATGGTTTCAATCACCGCATCGACCGCGCGCTCTTGACCAATAATCCGTTGGCGGAACCAGCGTTTCAACTCACTCGTTTTTAAACGCGCCGTTGAAGAGACGACGAATTCTGGCAATCGCGTCAGCCGTACGATGGTTGCTTCGACATCCGATTCCGTCGGTGTCAGAACTTGATCCTTGCCCGGCGGATGTTCGCGTTTCTGATCTTCTTTCAGAGCTTCCAGAGTTCGAAACGCACCAGGCAACCCTTTCGCTTGCGGCAAGAAGGTGCCGACTAAGGCGTTTAGCTTTTGCAGAGCGGTACGCTCCAGTTTCATGCCAAGACGACCGGCGAATTGCTCCAGAATTTTATGATATTCTGGTTCATCCAAGCGCGGCATCTTAATGACGTGAAAATCGGCCATAAAGTTCGGCAGGGCGCTCAATTGATCGAGCACTTCTGGGGTCACCTCACCGATGACTTGCACGCCATTGGCGCGCTTTATGTCTTGCTGGATCATATCCCAGAAACTGGATTTCACATTGCTGGCCGTGCCCGCGCTGAGAAAGTTCCAAATATCGACCAAGTGCAGAATGGCGCGCTCTTTCCGGGCCTCTTCCAGGATCACGGCGAGCTTGGATTGCCATTCGCCCACATAGACACAACCCGCCTGAATCTCATTGGCCGAGAAAGATAGGATTTTGCGGCTTTTAGATTTGCGCAGTTTCTTATCAACACTTGCGATCAGACTGGTTTTACCATCGCCGGCTTCGCCAACGATCAGCACTGATTCCTTCGCCATAATGGCTTGTTCCAGCTCGGCCTCTAAGGCGTCGCGAAAGCGAAATTTAGTATCATACGGGAGCCGATCTTTCGGACGAGACGCCGATTTGAGCGCGCCTCGAAATCTCTCTGTATGTTCTTGCATTAAAAGCCTGCGAACTCGTATTGGCGACCGTATTCAGATTACAGACTTATAAACAGTGACTTATCCTTGTGAACCACAACTTTGAATTACGGCACTTTGCAAAGCTGACATTCCGACCTGAGTTTCCCGAAACAGCCTGTATGTTCTGTGCAGTTTCCTTCGCTTCAATTCTCTGATGACGCGCGATTTGTAATCAATAGCGACGCCAACGAAAGCGATGCAGAAAAAAAGCCGGTGGTAACACGGTGGTAACACGGCAGATAGAGAATTGTTCGCCGAGAATAGTTCGACTTCAAGCAACTGTTTTATATGGAAAAAATGGTGGTCGATACTAGGTTCGAACTAGTGACCCCTGCAATGTCAATGCAGTGCTCTACCACTGAGCTAATCGACCATCCGTTTTGAAGGAGGCGTCATCCCCTTTTGGGGGCGCCAAGTCAAGGGTGAACTGCAACCAATATCAGGCGGCCATTACCCGTTCGACTTCATCGACCAATTCGCGCAAATGAAACGGCTTGGATAGAACTTTTGCGCCAGCCGGGGTTGGCGAGCTGCCAGACAGCGCAACAGCGGCAAAACCTGTAATGAAGACGATTTTCATGGCTGGATCCAATTCGGCGCCGCGGCGCGCCAGCTCTATCCCATCAATCCCCGGCATAACGATGTCGGTGAGCAGCAAATCGAAGACTTCGCGCTCCAGCGCTTCCAAGGCGCCTTCGCCGTCTTCATAGTCTTGCACGTCATGACCTGCCCGGCGCAGCGAGGCACTCAGGAAGCTGCGCATCGCGTCATCATCTTCTGCCAGCAAGATTTTGCTCATCTAAATCCGTCCCTGAATAGTCGGCGCTCTTATGGCCGAAAGACCGTAAACCCTGAGTGAATATGACGGCAATTCACAAATAAAAAGTGAGCGGGCCTGAAATTTCACATCCGATTGAGCAAGTGAGCGCTCTTTTTGGCCTTGACCTGAACCGCAGAACACCGACCTTGAGGGCAATGCAAACCACCGCCCACAGATCTGAAACTTCGCCTGAAGTCTTGCCCGCCCCGTTTGAACTTGCGCGCGGAACAGCTCTTGCAGCGCCGGTTATTTTCGCATCTCCGCACAGCGGCAAGGTGTATCCGCGGCAAATGACGGAGCTGCTCTCCGTCCCGCTCCGCGATTTGCAGCGCACAGAAGACGCCTTTGTTGAAGAACTTTATGCCGATGCGCCGCGCCAAGGGGCGGTATTACTTCACGCCATTTATGCGCGCGCCTTTGTTGATCTGAACCGGGATGCGCGCGAATTGGACGCCGATATGTTTGCCGATGGCGTGCCGCGCGTTGCCGGCATGCCAAGCGCACGCGTCAAAGCTGGCCTTGGGTGTTTGCCACGCGTCGGCGCCAGTGGCCGTGATATCTACGTGAAACAGATTACCCGCGCCGATGGCCAATTCAGACTTGAGACCGTGCATGACCGTTATCATGCCGCGCTCCAGTCTGAAATTGAGACACTCAAACAAGATTGGTCGGATGTGATTGTGATTGACTGTCACTCCATGCCGTCCCGCCAACCTGGTCGCTCGAACCTGCCCGATATCGTCTTGGGAGACCGCTTTGGATCAAGCTGTTCGGCGCGGCTGACCTCCAAAGTTGAGCGTTTCTTCCGGCGGGAAGGCTTCAGCGTGACCCGCAACGCGCCTTATGCAGGCGGCTACACCACTCGGCGATATGGTCGCCCGCGCCGCGGCGTTCACGTTCTGCAGATTGAACTCAATCGTGCATTATATATGCACGAAGCGGATGTGGAGAAATCCAGCCAGTTCGAAAGCCTGCGAGAGAAGCTGTCCCGACTGATCGCAGACATTGTCAGTTTGGCGATCGCCGAGAATTCCTAAAAAAATAGCCGCGCTCAAAAAAGCGCGGCTGTATCAGGTAAGGGAGGAAACGCCAGAAGGCGTTAGCACCGCAGTGCTGATCCCAATCTATTGTGCGGCGCACAAAAAACAAGCCTGGCTTCGCTGCGTTGCCGCATAACTCCCTTGCGTTGACGTATACGTAAGCGTCAAACAAGTATTCGGCGAGCATATCCCCCTGTTTCTGCGCGCAAATTCTCGGTTCGGCACGCAACTTGCTGTTGAGAGACCCAATATCCATTTCGGGACTCTACTTAGGGGGCTCCGATCATCCGGGAGAACGGTATGACGGACAATACGGATCTTAATGTTGGCAAGCGTCTGCGTCGGCGCCGCCGCCTATTGGGCATGACTCAACAGGACCTTGCCAGTATGGTTGGCGTTCGGTTCCAACAGATTCAAAAATATGAGTGCGGTGCGAACCGCGTCACGGCATCGCGGCTTTATGATTTATCGCGCGCCTTGAACGTATCAGTACAGTATTTCTTTGACGGGCTTGAAAGCGACTCGCTTCAGGGCACGGCGGCGAATGATGCTGAGCGCCTTGATGCTGATATTCTCAGCCAAAAAGAGACATTGGAGCTTGTCCGCGCCTATTATCGGCTCGGCGAACGCCCACGTCGCCGGCTACTCGAACTCGCCAAAGCGCTCGAAACTGAAGCTTCAGACACCGGCGCTGCTTGACCAAGTCAGACGCACGCGGTTTACCGCGGCGCATGACCGATACACCTGATTTTGACGCCCTAGGC
>Ga0256829_1001725_pt1 | contig 17388 bp, 18 predicted proteins | sample 131447metaG_FD_185979 | JGI IMG/M metagenome (GOLD analysis project Ga0256829, IMG submission 185979) | Hydrothermal vent microbial communities from Lau Basin, Pacific Ocean - 131-447 | ecosystem: Environmental > Aquatic > Marine > Hydrothermal vents | place: Pacific Ocean: Lau Basin | collected...
AGCAAGGCTCGGGGGATAGGTGAGGGCGAGAGCGGGAATATGACCGGCTTTTGGTGCATGCAAAAAGTGTTCAGGTAATTTTCTGGGAAAATGAACCATCCCTCATCTGTGGTTTCTCCTTACCGAGGCTGAGCAGTTACGGTTTTTCCTTGCTGTGAGGGTGCGATGAAAGATCTCCATGACCGTGTCATCATCATCACCGGCGCTTCTGGCGGCATTGGGGAAGCCGCGGCGCGGGCTTTTGCGCGCGCGGGAGCGCATGTGGCGCTGGCCGCGCGCCGTGCCGGGGCGCTGGAAGCCGTGGCCGCGCGGGTGCGCGCCCTGGGGCGGGAAGCCCTGGCCGTGCCCACCGATGTGACCCGCCGCGCCGATGTGGCCGCGCTGGTGGCGCGCACCCGTGAGCACTTTGGACGCCTGGATGGCGTGGTGGCCAACGCCGGAGTGTACCTCCGCAGCCCAATTCGCGACCTCACCCCCGATCTGCTGGAACGTTCCCTGGCCGTCAACTTCTACGGCGGGGTGTATCTGGTGCTGGAAGCCCTGCCGCACCTGCTGGCACAGAGGGAAGGCCATATCGTGCTGGTCACTTCCATGGATGGCAAAAAAGGGCTGCCCCCTGATGCCCCTTACGTCGCGGCCAAGTTTGCCCTCAGCGGCTTTGGCGATGTGCTGCGGCAGGAACTCCACGGCACCGGCGTGGGCGTCAGCACCGTGTTCCCCGGGCGGGTGGATACGCCGATGATTGCCGACCTCAAAGTGCCGCGGATCTCGGCCAAGATTCCGCCGGAAGCCGTGGCGCAGGCCATCGTGCGGGCGGTGCAGCGCAACCGCGCCGAGGTCATCGTGCCCTTTCAGGCGCGCTTGCTCTATTGGGCGCAGTGCTTCGCCCCCCGCTTGGCCGACTGGGCGGTGCGGGCGTTCCGCTTGCAGGGGTGGGTGTGAGGGGGGGAACTTTTGTGACCGGCTGCCGGGGCGCGGATTATTCGTCGCTTCCTGAACGGTCGAGCCACAGTTGGGCCATCGTAACGTGATGGGGACAACGCAACCGTGTGGAATAGAAAAAGGTAATTACCTACCCAGAAGCGCTGCGGGTAGCCCTGCGCCTGTAAATGCTGCCACAGAGAACGGAGGACACGGGGAGTATTTCTCTCCGCAAGCGCTTTTTGGAGTGCGGTGCCTTGGCGCCGCTTTGGAAAGCGGCGACTCATCGCCGCACTCCAAAGAAAAACTGCCGACCGAAGCACTTTGCCACCACGTAGGTAATTACGAAACAAGAGCATTTGATGGTTGTGTTGGGTTTTGTGGCCTTTGTAGCAAGACGTTATTGGCTGGCAGAGCAAAGAAAGCCAAAGTGCGGGTTGTTGGAAGGAAAAGTCATTGGTATCTGGCGAGGGCGAGTGGATTTGGAGAATGGCATCGGCTGGTCATAGACGTGCTTTGATTCACAGCCACTGCTTCACAGATCACGTTTGCCCCTGACCCTATCACAACTATCACCTGGCAAACGCTTTGCAAGCACGCAAAAAGAGATATCACCAACAAATATGTACACCAAAAGTACTACCCCTCTTGACTTGACACCGCTTTTTTTTTGCTATACTGAAGGTACCGCTGGCGGAATTGCTGAACCATGTGAAAGGGTGGCCTCTTTCACAACAACTTTGTTCATCGCTTGCACCGCATCGCTCAAGGAGGGTCAAGATGCGCAGAATTTGGATGATACTTGCTTTAACCATCCTGCTGGCCGCAGGCATGGGAACCCCCAATGCATTGGCGTCCGGTCCAAGTTGTAAAGGCATCAGTTGCCGGGGAATATGGCCTGAGAGCACCAATTGTGCCGGCACCCATGCCCATACGGTGCAAGGTGCGCATTATGCCAATGGCAACTGGGGGCGCATCTATGTTGAATTACGTTACAGTGGGTATTGCGTGTCCAACTGGTCGCGCGTCAGCGTTGTAAGAACACAGTACTGGAACGGGTGGCCGAACTATCTTTATGCCTATGCCCATGAACAGTGGAACAATTACACTCAAGATTATGGGAGGAGTTACAGCCCATATCTCGGCGTAGGCGCTGCTCTTCACACACGAATGGTCGATGGTTATGACATCGTTCAAGCCTGCGGCGGCATGAAAAACTACGCTTACAGCGGCTGGTATGACCCCTGGAGTTGCTACGAGGGGTAAAATGGCGTGGGGTGCCCGCGCTCTCAAGGAGGGTTCATATGTCCCGTAAATCTGGTTTGCGAATCTTCGCCTTGCTGCTGGCCGTCGCCGCGCTGGCCGCGGCAGGCTGGTGGCAGTTTGGCCGCCCGGCTTCGGTTGCCGAGGCGCAGGGGCCGCGGCTGCGTTTCCAGACGTTGGCTTACAGCGACACCTTCGCCGTCGTCGTCTTCGATGTAGACTACGCCCGCAGCGCCCACAACCCCGGCTGCGCGCCCACCGACGTTACGCTGCTGGATGCCGACGGCAAGGTGCTGGCTTCTTCACGGCAAAAAGGTGCGGCCTTCACTCAATGCGCTCCCCGGGAAAACCAGCCCACCACCGCGCATTACCAAACCATGCTGGTTGGCGACTTTGCCCACCATCCCCCAACGAAAGTACAAGTGGCCGTAGCGGAAGCCCAACGGCCCAATGCCGTCCGAGATGTCTATCTCAGCGCCCGCGCACCGCAACACGCCACGCTCGACAAGTGGCGCGGGCTGCAAAACGGGAGGCTGAAAATCAAAGACGCGCTGCGAGCAGGGCAGGTCTTCTACCTGCAAGCCTGCCAGAAACTGCCCGACGCCGGAGATTGGACGCCTTCCGGAAACCTGCGCCTCGCAGACGGCACACCCGGCTGGGTGCTGAACGTTTGGGCTGTGCCGTACTACAACGCGCCCGGCGTGCTAACCTCGGCGCAGCGCTGTTTCCTGGTGCAATTCATCCCCAACCCCGATCACGCGCCAGGCACCAGGGCAACACCCGCCCAAATGCAGATCACCTGGCAGCGCAACATCCCGGAATGCATTGAAGACGCCGTTTTCCAAAAACATGTCGCCCCACTATTGGCGAAAGCCAACCTGAGCAAAAGCCCTGCTTTCCACAAGATCACCCTGCCCGACGGCGAAGTGCAGTGGTGCGTGCCCCAGGGCGGCTTGCCCGCAAATGTACGCAAAGCCCTCACGCCCTGGACGGCCGGCCCCACGACCACCCTGGCCCTGCCGTAAACTTGCCGCAGCCCTATCGCGTTCCCCTGGCCTCCCCCTGGCGCGAGGCCAGGGGGATTTCGTTTTTCGGAGGACATCCCATGAAACCATCCACCTGGTCGGGCCTCCTTTTCTTGTTTGGCTTCATGTTGGCTGGGTGCCAGCCTCGCCCCCAACCTTCCTGGCTGACGCCCGTCCGCACAATAGCGCCGGAAGCCTCTGCTTCACCTGCCACTGCGCCCTTCTCTCCTGCCACGGTCTCGCCGAAGGTTGCGGCTTCCCCCGCTGCCGGCCTCCCCACCCCGCCGCCGCTGCCTTTCAGCCCCCTCAAAGACGGCGCTTACATGTATCTCCCCATGAAGAACGTCAATCTGTGGGGACGTTGGGCGGGGTATTACCGCCTTCCCCAGGCGCCCAACATCCTGATCTTTGTTGCAGCCGACAATGAATATTGGGATTACCCCCACAACTACTCTCTTGGGATATCCTTTGCCTTTCAAGTCTTTGGCATTGCGCCATCTCAAATTGCCACGCCCTTTCCACCTTACCGCACAGGGGTGGGAATGACAGCAGTCACGCCTCACTTCATCCGAGGGCTACGGCAAATTTACCTTCCTCCCGACAAAGAACCGCTGCTCACGCCGGAAATACGCAAGACGATTTTGCTTTTCCCCGACGCCAATGGCCCCCGCTCTTATCGCACGCCGGTGCCCAACGTTTTCGTCAGTGAGGAAAACATCTCCCTCACTTTCGCCCACAAAACGCCTTTGCGCGGCGGGGAACTCTGGCATGGAAAGAAAAACCTCGATTGCATTGTGGAACTGGAGATGGCCCCCGGCTTCCACCTCAAAGGCCCGCTGCGCCTGTGGGTGCCGATTTTCTACTACAACGGCCCGCCGCCGTAAAGAGTCTGAATCGGGAAGCGGTATTAAGAGTGTTCATAAAGAAGGCCTCACCGTACCAGGTGATTGCAGCAGACACGGCTTCGCCGCGAGGTGCTGGTGGCGGTTTTGAGGCGAAAGTGTGTCCCTCAGCCAAATTGAATGACGGCACTGCCGGGGGGCGGATTATTCGTTGCTCTCGGAACGGTCGAGCCACAGTTCACGATACTGACGTTGCCAGTCTTGAGCAAAGCGCAGGGTGACCACCGGTGCCAGGGCAATGGCCACGGCCAGCGGCGCGCCGGTCAATCCCACAGCCCAAAAGAGCGCCCAGGCGGTGGCCGCGGCGAGGGCGTTGCCACGCGCCGTGTGGTGCAGCAAAAGCACCCAGGCAATCAGCCATCCCACGGCCAGCAGCGCGCCCAGCGGAGAAACGGCCAGCAGCGCGCCGAAGGTGGGGGCGTTCCCCATGCCACCGCGCAGATCGGCGAAGACTGGCCAGATGTGCCCGGCCACCGCTGCCGCGGCGGTGAGCGCCACGATGAGGGTGCCTGCCCCGGCTGCCTGTGCCAACGCTACGGCGACGTAACCTTTGAGCACATCGAGCGCAAAAACGACCAGCCCCCACCCCCAGCCGATGTGCCGCATGGTGTTGGTGGCACCGGCGTGCCCTGAGCCGCCCGTGCGGATGTCGATGCCCGCGACGCAGCGGGGCAGCCAGACGGCAAACGCCAGCGAGCCCAGCAGGTAACCTACGAGCGGGAAAAGCCAGTGCCAAAGGGTCATGGGGTGGTGTTTCGCGCCTCCAGCAGCCGCCGGAACAGCCCCTCTTGCGCGGCCAGGGCCTCGGGCGCGCCGACCTGCACCACCCGGCCGCCTTCCAGCACCACCACCCGGTCAACTGCAGTGATGGTGTGCAGCCGGTGGGCAATGATGAGCGCGGTGCGGCGGGCCAGGAGCGCCTGCAGGCCTTCCTGGATGGCGGCTTCGTGCTCCGGGTCGAGGCTGGCGGTGGGTTCATCCAGGATGAGGAAGGGGGCGTTCTTCAGCAGCGCCCGCGCGAGGGCAATGCGCTGCGCCTGCCCGCCGCTCAGGCGCGCCCCCTGCTCGCCGACCACGGTTTCGTAGCCCTCGGGCAGGGCACGGATGAATTCGTCGGCGCGGGCGATTTTCGCCGCCTGCACCACCTCTTCGCGGGAGGCGTGGGGGCGGGCCAGGCGGATGTTGGCTTCCACGGTGGTGTTGAAGAGGTAGGGCTGCTGCGGCACCCAGGCCACCCATTGCCGCCAGGCTTCTGCCGGAATTTCGGCCAGGCGTTGCGCACCGGCCAGGATTTTGCCGCTTTGGGGCACGATGAAGCGCAGCAGCAGGTAGGCAATGGTGCTCTTGCCCGCCCCGCTTGGCCCCACCAGCGCCACCTGCATCCCCTCTTCAATGGTGAAACTCACCCCTTGCAGGGCTGCTTCGCCGCCGTCGGGGTAGGTGTAGGTGACGTTTTCCAGCCGCAGCGGGAAGACGGCAGCCGCCGCGGCGGGGGAAAGCCGCGCCGCCGGGGGGCTTTCCCTGCCCGCGGCTTCGGGCGCGGCGGCCAGGGGCGGGGTTTCCAGCACGCCGAAGATGCGCTCCGCGGCGGCCACACCGCCCATGCCGGCATGAAAGCGCGCCCCCAACTGCCGCAGCGGGAAGTAGAATTCCGGCGTGAGGAGCAGCACGAAAAACGCTTGCTCAAAAGTCAGCCGCCCGTAGAGCAGCCGCAGGCCGATGCCCACGCTGACCACCGCCGTGCTCAGCGTGCCCACCCATTCCAGCACCAGCGCCGAGATGAAGGCCACCCGCAGCACTTCCAGAGTGGTCTGACGGAAGCGGTCGCTCACTTCTTCCACCCGCCGGATGTATTCGCGGCTGCGCCCCAAAATTTTCAGCGCGGTCAGCCCTTGCAGCGCATCCAGCAGGAAGGCGCTCATGCGGTTGAGCTGTTTCCATTGCTTTTCGGTCAGGCTTTGCGCGATGCTGCCGATGAGGTTCATGAAGAGGGGGATGAGCGGGGCGGTGAACAGCAAAATCAGCCCGGAGATCCAATCGCGCGGGAAGACCAGCACCAGCACGAGCAGCGGCACGGCGGCGGCGAGCACCACCTGGGGCAGGTAGTGGCGGAAGTAGGTTTCCAGTTCTTCCAGCCCCTCGGTGAGGGTGTTGGTGAGTTCACCGGTGCGCTCGCCGTGGGTGTAAACCGGCCCCAGCAGGGCGAGGTGCGTCAGCAGGCGCTCGCGCAGGGTGCGTTTGACCTCGGCCGCGACCCGGAAGGCGCTCACTTCGGCGCCCCAGGAAGCCGCCCCGCGCGCGGCCAGTACCCCCATGAAAGCCAGGGCCGCCCAGCGCAGGTCGGTCAGGGCGGCTTTTTCCAGAAAGACGGCGTTGACCATCCACGCCGCCAGCGCGGCCTGGGCTACGATGAGGAAGCCGCCCAGGATGCCCAGCCCTACGGTGATGCCGAAGGCCACGCGGGGGCCGCGCAGCAGTGCCATCAGGCGACGGTCAATGTTCATGGCTTCCGCTTACCCCACGCCCGCCGGGTCGGCGAGCACTTTGTCGCCGCCGCGCTGGATTTCCCACGGGTAGACGATGTAGGCGTCGGTCAGCGCGGCGTAGAAGTCGGGGCGCAACGCGCCGAACAGGCTGCGATGGGGGTTGAAGTGCAGCACGCAGGTGTAGGGGATGCTGCCGGCGGCTTCCACCCGCGCCCGCACCGCAGTCATCGTGCGGCCGGAGCCCCACACATCGTCCACGATGAGCGTGCGGCGGCCTTCCAGCAGCGGCTCATCGGGGAACTGGATGAATTTCGGCCAGGCGACCAGTTTGGCGCGGGCCATGGCCATCTGCGCCGGAAAGTCCACCGCCGCCAGCAGAATGTGGGCCAGGCCGAGGGCTTCGGCCAGGATGCCGCCGGGCACAATGCCCCCGCGGCTGATCATCACCATCGCGTCAAAGGCCACATCAAACTGGGGGATGAGGTGGTCAATCAGGGCGTCTACGTCGTTCCAGGTGAGCACTTCTTGGCGCATTTTCTCGCTCGCAAAAGGGGATAAAATGGGAGTGGGAAGCCGGGGCGTGGTAACTGCCTACGCTGTTGTGCTCTCCCTGCCTCTTGATGCACTGCGCTTTTGTCATACCCCTCCCCTGGCTCCCCTCCCCGCTTGCGGGAAGGGGACGGGGGTGGGGTTCATGCAACACAGGGCAGTGCCAAAGGAAAACGTGGTGTGAAAACACGCCCGGCATTGCCCGCCCTACGATTTGGGTAGGTAATTACGGCGTGGCCGAATGCCCTGGCCGGCCGGTGGCTGGAGGTGTGGGCTTGCCGGAAAAGCGACACAGATTGTACCATCAGTGAGCGCGGCGGTAGTCCATGAGTCGGGTTGTCAGACCGTCGGATGGTCGGGAAGTCGGGCAGTCGGTGAGTCAGACGCCTCGGGGAACCTTTTGCTGCTTTTCGGCGTCTATGGCTTGACACGACAGGAAGCCGGAACACCGAAGCACTGCAACCCGGAAACACTTTTTCAGGAGGTCTCGCATGTGGAAGCAATGGATGGCATGGATTGCGGCGCTGGTCGCCGTGGTGGCTGCGGTGGTGGCCGTGGCCGCCGGAAGTTTTTCCCCTCGCGTGCAGGCTGCGCCCCTGCCGGAAGCCACGAACTGCCCTTCCCAACGCACCATCACGGTTGAAGGGCAGGCCTCGGTGACGGCCACGCCCGATGTGGCTTACATTACCGTGGGGGTGCATACGCAGGCCAGGCAGGCGGCCGATGCCCTCAGCGTCAACAACGCCCAGGCCGCCAAAGTGTATCAAACCCTGGCGCAGTTCGGCGTTGAAAAGAAAGACATCCGCACCACCTCGGTGTCTCTTTACCAGAGCGAAGAGCGGGATAAGGACGGCAAGGTGATTGCCCGCTACTATGTGGTGGACAACACCATGCAGATCACCGTGCGCGATCTGGCCAAATTGGGGCAGGTGCTGGACGCCGTGGTGCAGAACGGCGCGAACCGCCTGCAGGGCATCCGCTTTGATGTCAGCGACCGGGCGGCCTTGCTGGAGCAGGCGCGGCTGGAAGCCGTGAAGCAGGGCAAGGCGCAGGCGGCAGCCATTGCCGAAGCGGCAGGAGCCAAACTGGGCAAAGTGCAGACCATTTCGTTTCAGAGTTTGGTGCAGCCTGTGGTCCGGGCCGAGGTGCGGATGGCCGCGCCGAAAGCCGCGGGTGAAGTGCCGGTGAGCGGCGGGCAGTTGACGGTGACGGCCACGGTTTCTATGGTGTTTGTATTGACTTCTCCGTAGGATGGCACGCGCGTCGCGGCCCTGCCGGTCGTGGTGTGGCAGGCTTACTTCTCCCTCGTAGGGCGGGATGCCATCCCGCCCTACGACGACACCTGGGGGTGCGGTAAAATCGTGGCAGCCCTTTGCCCTTTCCGAAAAAGGAAGTTGCCCATGAGAGCCCTCCGTTTGCTCATTGTGGGGCGCTGGCTGCTGGCCGCGGGAATTGGGGTGCTGTTGGGCGCCTGCGCGTCTGCCGCGCCCCCCGCCGCGCCGCCGCCCACGCCGCGGCCGCTGCAGCCCACCCCCACGCCGGCCGCAACGCCTTCGCCTTCCCCGGTGCCCACAATAGCCTGCCGGGCATCCCAGCCCGGCGTTTCGGCTGCCCGCGAAGCCCAAGACTACCTCACCCCTTATGACCACATCCTCGGCGACCCCCAACATGCTGCGGTGTTTCTGGTGGTGTATAGCGATTTCCAATGCACTTCGTGCGCGGCCCTCGCCCCGGTGTTGCGGCACGTGCAGCGGGCGCATTCGCAAGAGGTTGTGCTGGTCTTCCGCCATTTCCCGCTGCTCAACCTGCACGACAAGGCTGCCCTTGCCGCCCAGGCCGCCGAAGCCGCGGCCCGTCAGGGCAGGTTCTGGGCGATGCACGACCTGCTCTTCGCCGAGCAGACGCGTTGGACGGGGATGGGCGGCAAGGCTTTCCTGGCTTACCTGCAAAAGGCGGCCCAACGCCTGGGGCTGGACGACAGCCGCTTTTTGAACGACCTGCAAAGCAAAAGCATCCGCGGGCTGGTGCAGCGCGCCTGGCAAAACGGCATTAACCACAACCTGCCCGCCGTGCCCATGCTTTACATCAACGCCAGCCTCTATGCCGGCCCGCTGGATTTCAAAGATCTGGATGCGGTGGTGCGGCTCAAAATTTTGGAAGCCCACCAGTTTCACGCCTGCCCCCCGCGAGCCATTTCGCCCGATGCGAAGGTGGAAGCCGACCTGCTCACCACCCGCGGCGCGGTCACGCTACGCCTCTTTCCCGCCCAGGCCCCCGCGGCCGTCAACAGTTTCGCTTTCCTGGCTGCTCACGGCTGGTACGACAACAGCCCGATTCTGGAAGCCACGGCCGACCTCGTCCGCACGGGCGATCCTTCCGGCACCGGCTACGGCAACGCCGGCTACACCTTTGGGCTGGAAACTGCCCCCGGCCTGAAGTTTGACCGCCCCGGCCTGGTTGCCCTTTACAGCGCCGGCGGCAATACCAACAGCAGCCAGTTTTTCATTGCTCTCAAGGCGCTGCCGCAATACGACGGCCGCGCGACCGTTTTCGGCGAGGTGGTTTCGGGAATGGACGTGGTCAGGCGCCTGACGCCGGATGACCACTTGCTGCACATTAAAATGCGCGTCACCGGCGCACCGTGGCCGTAATGTGCTATAATGCCGCTCATCTTGAATCAAGGACGAGGCGATGCCCTGGCTTCAACTTTTGCTTGATATCTTCCTGCATCTGGATAAACACCTGGCCACGGTGCTGCAAATGTTTGGCATCTGGACCTATGCTCTGCTGTTCTTTGTCATTTTTCTGGAAACCGGCTTCGTGGTAACGCCTTTTTTGCCCGGCGATTCGCTGCTTTTCGCCGCAGGCACGTTTGCGGCTTTGGGCGACCTCAACCTGGCGCTGCTTTACCTGGTGATGGCCGCGGGGGCCATTCTGGGCGATACGGCGAACTACTGGGTGGGGCATTTTATCGGGCCGCGGGCGTTTTCCGGCGAAATCCGGTATCTCAAGCACGAGCATTTGGAGCGCACCCACGAGTTTTACGAAAAGCACGGCGGCTTTGCGGTGGTGCTGGGGCGCTTTGTGCCCATTGTGCGCACGTTCGTGCCTTTCGTGGCCGGTATCGGCGCGATGACCTACAGCCATTTCATTACTTACAATGTGGCCGGTGCGCTGGCGTGGACGGCGTTGTTCCTGGGGTTGGGCTATTTTTTCGGAAACATTCCGGTGGTCAAGAACAATTTCAGCCTGGTGATTCTCGGTATCATCGCGGTGTCGGTGCTGCCGGGCGTGTGGGAATACTACAAAGCCTGGCGCGCCCGCCGCGCCGCGGCCGAGTGACCGCGCCGGAGTGTTGAAAAAGGGGGCTGCAAGCGCAGCCAATGCAAAAGCGCACCCTTTTTGAGGTGCGCTTTCGTGTGTTTGTGGGAAAGGCAGGAGATTATTCGCTTTCGGGTTCTTCTGCGCCTGCTTCCGCGGCGCCGGCATCGGGTTCTGCCGGAACGGCGGCTTTGGCCTCGGCTTCCTCCGCCGGCGCTGGCGTTTCGGCCTCGGCGGCGGCTTCCCCGGTTTCGCCTTCCTGCAGAATGCCTTCCAGTTCTTCTTCGGCTTCTTCCATGGCCAGCCGCAGGTCAAGGTCGGCGTAGGCAAGGGAATCCACTTTTTTGAGGCTGAGGCCGATGCGGCGGCGGTCAGGGTCAATGCGCACGATGCGCAGCGTGACCTCGTCGCCTTCGTGGACAACCTCGCGCGGGTGTTCCACATGCTGGGGGCTGAGCTCGGAAATGTGGATGAGCCCTTCCAGGCCGTTATCCAGCCGGGCAAAAGCGCCGAATTTTTCCAGCCGGGTGATGACCGCGTTGACCAGCATCCCTTCGCGCAGGCCTTTGGTTTTTTGTTTCCAGGGGTCTTCCTGCAATTGACGGATGGAGAGGCCGATGCGTTTGCGTTCGCGGTCCACTTCAATGACCTTCACGGTAACTTCCTGGCCGACTTTGAGCACGTCGCTGGCCTTGCCCACGCGTTCCCACGAGATTTCGGAGAGGTGCACCAGGCCGTCGGCGCCGTCTATGTTGACGAATGCGCCGAAGTTGGTCAGGCTGGTGACCCGCCCGGTGCGGACATCGCCCACTTGCAGGGATTCCAGCAGCTGCTCTTTGAGCACTTCGCGCGATTCGCGCGCCGCGGCCCGTTCGGAAAGGATAAGCCGCCGCCGTTCGCGGTCCACTTCTATCACCCGCACGGCTATGGGCTGCCCGATGAGGGCTTTCCAGGCTTCCAGGTCTTTGTCGGGGCGCCCGCCGCCCACCGAGAGCCGCCGTTCGCGGCTGACTTGCGAAGCAGGAATGAAGCCGCGCAACCGCCCGAAGCGCACGACCAAACCGCCTTTGTTGACCCCGGCAACCGTGCCGTGGTAAGTTTCCTTGTTGTCGCGCATCCGCTCGGCTTCGTCCCAGTCTTGGGCTTCCAGGGCGCGGGTGTAAGAAAGTTTGGCCGTGCCGTCGCTATCTACCGACACGACATAAACCGAGATCTCGTTCCCGATTTGGATGGCCGCGTTTTCTTCTTCGCTCAAGCGTTCCAAGTCCCGCTTGGGAATCACGCCCTCGGATTTTGCGCCAATGCCCACCAGGACTTCGTTTTCGGTGATGCTGGTGATGACGCCGGTGCGGATTTCCCCCGTTTTGGGAAACTCCAGGGAAAAGCCTTCTGCTTCCAGAAGGTCTTCCATGGTCATTTGGGGTTCTTCTTCGTGTGCTTCTGCTGCTGTGGGTTCAGGTGCAACCTCCTGCCCCCGAGGGGCTTCATTCCATTCCATAAGACCAACTCCGTTGTTGAAAGATGGGGTAATTATAACAGGTGATGAGAAAAGTTTGCAACCTTTGTGGTATAACTGCGAAAGCACGGCCCGGCCCTCGCCGACCGCGGCCGAAACCCATTCCCTTTCAAATCCTTTTCGTCACTGTTCAGCCGCGAGGGAATGCCCCATCGGCGCTCACCTGCGTCGTCTGCGGTTTCTCCTTGCTCCGGCTGAACAGATACTCTCTTTCACCCCAAAGGATGTCTTGTGACAGCGATTTTTCCCTTCACGGCCATCGTTGATCAGGAGCGCATGAAGCGCGCCCTGATTTTGAACGCCATCGACCAGCGTATCGGCGGCGTGTTGATTCGCGGCGAACGCGGCACGGCAAAATCCACGGCCGCGCGCGCCCTGGCGGCCTTGCTGCCGCAGGTCAAAGCGGTCAAGGGCTGCCGCTTTGGCTGCGACCCCGAGCGGCCGGAAACCTGGTGCACCGAATGCCAGGCGCGCGCCGAAGCCGGAGAAGACCTGGCGCATCAGTGGGTCTGGAAGCCGGTGCCTTTCGTCAACCTGCCGGTTTCGGCCACGGAAGACCGCGTGGTGGGCACACTGGATATTGAGCGCGCCATCCAGCGCGGGGAGCGCCATTTTGAACCCGGCGTGCTGGCCGCGGCCAACCGCGGCATCCTCTACATTGACGAAGTCAACCTGCTGGACGACCATGTTGTGGATTTGCTGCTTGATGCCGCCGCGATGGGCGTCAACATCGTTGAGCGGGAAGGCATTTCCTTCTGGCATCCGGCGCGCTTCATCCTCGTGGGCACGATGAACCCCGAAGAGGGCGACCTGCGCCCGCAGTTGCTTGACCGTTTTGCCCTGGCGGTAGACATCCGCGGCGTGAGCGACCCGGCCCAGCGGGTGGAAATCATTGAACGCAACATCGCCTTTGAAACCGCGCCGGAAGGCTTCCGCGAGGCCTGGCAGCCCCACGAAAAGGCGCTTTCGGAACGCATCGCCCGCGCCCGCGACCTGCTGCCGGAGGTTACTTACACCGGCCGCGACCTGCTGACCATCGCTACTTTCACCGCTTCGCTGGGTGTGGACGGCCACCGCGCCGATATGGTCATCCTCAAGGCGGCGCGGGCGCAGGCGGCTTACGAAGGCCGCACCGCCGTCACCACCGACGACATCATGCTGGCAGCCGAACTCGCCCTGCCGCACCGCCTCAAGCGCACGCCCCTCGGCCAGAGCGAAGTGACCTTTGCAGAATTGCAAGAGCGGCTCAACGAACTGGTCGGCCGGCGGGAAAGCCAGCCTTCCACCACGCCCCAACGGCATCGGCAGGAGGCCGAAAAGGCAAAAAAAGTCCTCGGGGCGTGACGACCGACGCGGAGGCGCAGCCCGCCGCCGCCGACAGCCTGCGCGCCGCGCCGCAAGAGGTTTTCCAGACCGGCGACGGGCGCTGGTGGGAAGGCGGCCAGCGCACCGGCCTCGTTCAGCAAGCGGCGCTCACGCCCCGCCCCCTCACCACGCCGCAAGATGCCCGCACCCGCCGCCAGAGCGGCCGCCGCTCGCAAACCCTCACCGACCGCAAAAGCGGGCGCTACATTCGGGCGCGCGTGCCCCGCGGCAAAGTGACCGACCTTGCTTTTGATGCCACCGTGCGCGCCGCGGCGCCGTACCAACAGGAACGCCGTCTCCGCGCCCCCGCAGACGCCCCCGCGCTTATTCTCAAGCCCCGCGATCTGCGCGAAAAAGTGCGTGTCCGCAAGGCGGCCAATCTTATCCTCTTTGTGGTGGATGCTTCCTGGTCGATGGCGGTGGCCGAGCGCATGGCCGCGACGAAAGGCGCGATTTTCTCGCTGCTCACCGATGCCTATCAGCACCGCGACCGGGTGGGGCTGATCGTTTTCCAGAAAAACCGCGCCACGCTGGTGCTGCCGCCCACCCATTCGGTGGACCTGGCTTCGCGGGCCCTGCAAAACATCCCCATTGGCGGGAAAACGCCGCTCTCGGCGGGGCTGCTGCTGGCCTATGAAGTGCTGCGGCGCGAAAAAGTGGCGCACCCCGAAGTGCGCCCGCTGCTGATTGTGCTCACCGACGGTGCGGCCAATGTGGCCATCAACCCCGACCTGCCGCCGCTGGAAGAAGCCTATGGCGTGGCCGACCAGATTGCCGCCGAAGGCATTCAGAGCCTGGTGCTCAACATGGAAGTCGCCGAATTTGACCAGGGCTATGCCCGTGCCCTGGCCGAGCATTTGAAAGCCCCTTGCCGCACCCTGGCCGACCTGCGCGCCGAAACGCTCTACACGACCGTGCGCGCCGCGTTGGGCTAATGCTTCCCCTTGTGTATCTGTTCAGCCTCGGCAGGGAAAACCGCAGATGCCGCAGATGCAGAGAGAAAAACACAGAAGGCGCAGAAAAACGACAGAAAACTCAGAATTTTTTCTTCGCGTTCTTTGCCCTCTCTGCGCCTTTGCGTGATTTCCGTGACGCTTGCCGTTCTAAAAAATGCGCGCCTCCGTGGCTACCCGCGGCTGCTTTCCCCACGGCTGAACAGTGCCCCCTTTGCTTTCGAGGAGCGCCATGACAGAAACGCACCCCCATTACACCGTGACCGTGGTCATTCCGGCTTATAATGAGGAAGAGACCATCCGCGAAATTCTGCAGCAGGTGGCCGCCACGGGCATTCCTGATGAAATCGTGGTGGTGGATGACGGTTCGTCCGACCGCACCCGCGAGATTTTGCGGGAACTGGAAGCCGGCGGCGAAATTGCCCACCTCAAGATCTTCTACCACGAGAAGAACCAGGGCAAAGGTGCAGCCTTGCGCACCGGCTTCCGGCACGCCACCGGCGACCTGATCATCATTCAGGATGCCGACCTGGAATACGACCCCCGCCATTACCCCCAACTGCTGCAGCCGATTTACGAAGGCAAGGCCGATGTGGTCTATGGCTCGCGCTTTCTGGGCGCGCCGCGGCGGCCGATTCTTTTTTGGAACATGGTCGCCAACAAAATTCTCACGCTGATTACCAACATCCTTTACAACACCATCCTTTCCGATATGGAAACCGGCTACAAGGTGTTCAAGCGTCAAGTGGTGGCCGACATGCCCCTGCATGCCCGCAGTTTTGATTTTGAGCCGGAATTTACCGCCAAGGTGCTCAAGCGCGGCTACCGCATTTTTGAGGTGCCCATTGCTTTCAACCCGCGCGACTACACCGAAGGCAAGAAAATCAAAGCCCACGATGGTATCATCGCCTTGTGGACGCTGTTGAAATACCGCTTTGTGGATTGACCCCCGACTCCCCGACGACCTGACCACCTGACTACCCGACGACCCTCCCATGCCCAAAATCTACGATATTTCCATTCCCATTGCCCCGGGCCACATGCCCGTCTGGCCGGGCGATCCCGAGCCGGTGCTGGAACGCTTCCTCAAGATGGAAGACGGCCACGACGCGAATGTGTCGCGCCTGGCGGCGTGCGTGCATCTGGGCACGCACGTGGATGCGCCTTACCATTTTCTGGCCGCAGGCGCTACGGTGGAAACCCTGCCGCTGGACGCCCTGACGGGTCTGGCCTATGTGGTCGACCTGACGGCGCTGGAAGGCCACATTACCGCCGCGGCGCTGGAAGCCGCCGACCTGCCTGCCGATGCCGGGCGCGTGCTTTTCAAGACGCGTAACTCGCGCTGGTGGGCGCAGGGCGACACGGCCTTCCACACCGATTTTGTGGCCCTGACCGCCGACGCGGCGGAATACCTGGTGGCCCGCGGCGTGCGGCTGGTGGGTGTGGATTACCTTTCGGTGGCGCCTTACGATGACCCCGTGCCCACGCACCGCATTTTGCTGGGGGCAGGCGTGGTGGCGATTGAAACCCTTGACCTTTCGGCGGTGCCTGCAGGCGCTTACACGCTTTACTGCCTGCCGCTCAAACTGGTGGGCAGCGAAGGCGCGCCCGCCCGTGCCATCCTTGTGCAGCCGTAGGGGCTTGTCCCCTTCCCCCAGTTGGCGTCGGCCACGCCTCGGAGGGCGGAACATTGCCCCGCTTTCCATCCAAAACGTCACTGCTCAGCCTCGGTAAGGAGAAACCACAGATGACGCAGATTTCGCAGAAAAACATCCACCGATTTCACAGATTGGCACAGATTAGGTGAAAAACGCGGAAAAGTGCCACACTTACTTCCGTTGCCTGGCGGCCTTGGCGACCTAAAATCCGCGCCATCCGCGGCCTGTTTTTCCAGGGCTGAACAGTTACTCCAAAACACCTTCAAGGCGCGGTCAAAGAAGGACGGAGAAGAAGTAATTACCTACGTGGTGGCAAAACGCCTCTGGCGGCAGTTTTTTGGGGAGTGCGGCGACGAGTCGCCGCTTTCCAAAGCGGTGCCAAGGCACCGCACTCCAAAAAGCGCTTGCAAGTAACTGCCTACGCTGGGGTGCCCTCTATGCGTCTTGATGCGCTGTGCTTTTGCCATACCCCTCCCCTTGCTCCCCTCCCCGCATGCGGGGAGGGGATGGGGGTGGGGTCAATGCAGCGGCGGCGGCGCCAAAGAAAAACGCGGTGGGAACCCATACCCAGGGTTGCCATTGCCGCGATCTGGGTAGGTAATTACGAGAAGAAAGGGTCACTGGATGCAAAGCATTTTCCGGATTTTCGGTGGCATTTCTGCGTCTTCTGTGGTTTTCAATCGTGAATCTGCGGTTTCTCCCTGGCCGGGGTTGAAGAGATACTGCAAGTGCCTCCATCAGCCAGAACGGTAGATTTTGGGGAGTGTGATGGCTTTCTACACTTTTCTTTTGCGTGCCCGCAATGCGCTGCTGAACGCCCTCGGCGTGTTGCTGCTGGCCTGGGCAGCGGTGTTGCTGCTGGGGTGGGCCGGGCTGACCCGCGGCGCCTGGGTGAACGGCATGGTGGCTTTCCTGCGCGCCGGGCTGGGGCTGGGCACGGCCTATGTCGTCCTCGCGTTGGCGCTGGTGGGGCTGTATGCGCTGGCGCGCGCTGCCGGGAAAGCGCCGCCGCCGGAAGCCCTTCCGTGGGGGCGCATCACCGTGTGGGAAGTGGCGCTGCTGGCCTCGGTGGGCCTGGCCGACCTGGCGGGCGGCCATGCTCTGCCCAAGGGGGCGGTGGCAACTCCCGGCGGCGCGGTGGGCTGGGGGCTGGTGGAGTTCCTGCTTTTGGTTGCCGGCCGCGCCGGGGCGTGGGGCCTGCTGGGCGTGGCGGCAGCCCTGGCCCCTTTCGCGGGCACGCCTCTCGGCGGCGCACTGGTTTCCCGCCTGCGGGCGTGGCTGTTCCCCGAAGAAGCGGCGCCGGAGGCCGCGCCTGTGGTGACGGAAGCCCCTAAAAAGCCCCGCCGCCGCAAACGGCCGCGCCCCGACCTGCCGCCCGAATTCCGCCGCGAGGTGCCCATTGCCCGCCCGGAAGATGAACCGCCCCCCG
>Ga0256829_1001726_pt1 | contig 17368 bp, 15 predicted proteins | sample 131447metaG_FD_185979 | JGI IMG/M metagenome (GOLD analysis project Ga0256829, IMG submission 185979) | Hydrothermal vent microbial communities from Lau Basin, Pacific Ocean - 131-447 | ecosystem: Environmental > Aquatic > Marine > Hydrothermal vents | place: Pacific Ocean: Lau Basin | collected...
TCGTCGGCGGCACGGATGGTCTGGTTCACATTTCCCAGATTGCCAACCACCGCGTTGAAAAGGTGGCTGATGAACTGAAAGAAGGTCAGGAAGTGCGCGTCAAAGTGTTGGATGTGGATCGAAATGGTCGAATCCGCCTGTCCATGAAAGCGCTGCTCGAAGAGAATGCTGATAGCTAAGGATTAAATCAATCAGCGTAAAAAGAGGCGGGCAATTGCTCGCCTCTTTTTTGTGCTATTGTTGTAGATATGATGATAAACAGGGATTCATCACACACCAATTTCCTTGCGCATCCTGATATACTATATCATCTTTTTTCAGTTGCTTAATCGCAGTGCGCACGGTGGAGCTTGCAAGCCCAACGTGATCAAGAAATAGTTTACTGCCAAGAGATTTCTCCGGACTTAACGCCAACACCGAGACAACAGCTTTTTGAGCCAGACTTAAATTGGTCATCATTTCAGCGATATTCGAACTTTCTTCCTCGATAATGGTTTGCCAACCCGCCATGGTAGTCTTGATGTTTGGTACACGATCCATGTTCCATAGCTCAGAACAAAGTTTGTTAACATAGTGGGGGTGGCAGGCTGTAAGCTGAAGTATGACATCGATAACATCAGCATCTATTTGTTTGCCCCATTGAACTTTAGATGCTTCTTCAAGATGCAGGTGATAATGCGTTGGCTTGATGCGCTGAAGCCGCATAATGTGACACATATGATAAAAGGGGCGTGTTTTATCGATAAACATAGCTTCCAGCATCTGCCTATTTGAGCCTAAAAATACACATGAGATGTTGCTGGTTTGTTGAATTGCTTCGCGTATCTCTGCCTCAATCGCATGGTTTTGTGACAACCTGGATATTTCTTGAAACTCATCTATTTCAAGCATCACTTTCCAACCAGCATTTTCAGCCTGCTTATCGAGTGCCGTCAGGATATTTGATATGCCCATCAGTGTATCCGTTGTATTCTTCCGTGTACCTGAAAAGCCAATACTGAAGCCATCGAGATTTAAACTCAGCGAGAAACCAATCTGATGCAAAGAAGCAGCAAGTTTTTTCATATCTCCAGCAAGCATAAAAGGACAGATTTTACTTAAAGCCTGACTTACGCCAGCAATAATTTTATCTGCTACAACATCAACATTCCATGCCGATAGCATAGATATTCTAACGGCCAATTGTTTTTGTTTGTCGTTTGCCCAGCGTTCTGCAACACGTCTGGACAAACTGCTCTTTCCATAGCGGCGTGGTGCGATCAGTACTACATGAGCAGACTTGTTTATATAATCAAGAAGCTGTTGTTGTTCATCCTGTCGGTCACAAAATGCAGAGCCTTTTGCAATCGCCAAGGGAAATAAATCCTTTTTCATAACACACCTCACGGCTTACTCTACACAGGAAAGGTTACCGTGCAATATTACGCGGCGTAATAATACGCCGCGTAAGATTACACACCTCCATCTTTTGAACCTGAGCAGGGTAGTTGCATTAACATAACCTGGATCGTGTGAACGAAGTGAACTACGGTGCGGTTTGTTTGTTGGGTAACCCCTGAGTGGGTGCCAGACACAGTCCTAAAAATACTTTTATTGTTTCAGTTGTTGGTTTTATTCGCGTGTATTTGCGTCCACAAGGTGAATGTCGCTTGCGACAGAGAGGGTACCCTGGGGTATTAGCGGTTCGTTTGAAAGTTTGGTCTTGGGTTGTATGAGAAAGAACACAGCAAGACCAAGGTCGAACCGCGAATACACACGAATGAACACGAATAAGTGGATCCCCGATACAGGCATTCGGGGATGACTCTATGATATTTTCTCAAAAGTGTAATGAAACACTGATGATTTTAATGCGATCGCCCTAGTCCCCAGGGGAGCCTCTCTTGCTTCGCAATTCACTTTCTGTACTCTGTGGAGAATAGGCTTTTAATGTAAAAAAACGGGCGGTTTATGAGCAACAGCTTTTATCAGGAAACACAAGTCACCGATGGGCCACTGGTGCTTAGTTATGCCATGCCGGCGGCGCAGAGCGTGGCGCTGGGCATTTTTATTGATGTCGGTAGTCGCGACGAGTCTGAAACAGAGGCCGGCATCAGCCATGCGCTGGAACATATGCTGTTCAAGGGTACGAAACAGATGAATGTGCATCGGCTGGCCGAGAAACTCGATGAACTGGGCGGCAATGCCAATGCATTCACTTCGCGCGAACGCACCTGTTTCCATCTGCATGTGCTGCACGAACACTGGCAGGAAGCATTATCGCTGCTGACAGATATGGTGCGTGAGCCGGCTCTGCCCGAAGCCGAATGGCAGCGTGAACGGGAAGTCATTTTTGCTGAAATGGCCATGGTCGATGATACGCCTGAAGAGTGGATTATGGATCAGCATGTCGCGGCTCTGTTTCCCGATCATGTGCTGGGACGCCCTGTGCTGGGCAATCATGATGCCTTAAATGGTTTGAATGCAGATGATTTAAGAAACTATTTACACCGGCATTATAGCGCTGGCCGTCTGTTAATTACCGCTGCCGGCCATATTGATCACAGCCAGCTCGTTGATGCCGTGGCGGCGCTTGATTGGCAGCACGACAGCGACAGAGGCATCCACAGACAGCCGCCAGCCGCTTTGGCACATGGCGTGCAGGCGCTAACACGGGACGGCGAACAGGCGCAGATGATTGTATCATTTCCCGGCATCCGGGCCGATGCCGGCGAACGAGCGCAGGCATGGCTGGCCAACCAGCTTCTGGGCGGCGGCATGAGTTCCCGACTGTTCCGCGAGGTGCGCGAAAAACGCGGTCTGGCCTATAGCATCGGCTCGCATCTGAGTATGTTAAGCGATACCGGCATCTGGAGCATGACCTGCGGCATGGAGCCATCCCGCGCCGTTGATTGCGTAACCATCATGCAAGACGTGCTGGGTTCGTTTGCAGGTAGCATGGATCACGCAGAAGCAACACGCGCCAAACGGCAACTGGAAGTGCAGTTTCGCATGGGACTGGATTCGGTCGAAGGGCAAATGCTGTATCTGGGCGGCAGGCTGGATGAGCAGAGCCTGTTATCGCCACTGCAATGGCTGGCTCGCATCAGCGCAGTGGATGTGGCGGTGCTCACAGACTGGAGCGAGACACACCTCACACAAGCAGGATTGTGGAGTATTGCCGCACCAGAGCAGGCGCTGGATAAAATTTCTGATAGAATTCGCATATGTTAGCACCCTCCTTTACCCACAAGTCACGCCATAGATCCCTTACCGATGGGGGTGTAGCCTAGTGTTAGCCACCATTCGGGAAGATATTCACACCGCCTTTGACCGTGATCCGGCCACCCGGACGACATGGGAAGCGCTGACCTGCTACCCTGGCCTGCATGCCATCTGGATGCACCGACTGGCGCACGCCTGCTGGAAGGCGGGTTTGCTCTGGCTGGGGCGTTTTATCTCGCATATCACCCGCTGGCTGACCGGCATTGAAATTCATCCCGGCGCAACTATCGGCAGGCGTTTCTTTATCGACCACGGCATGGGTGTCGTGATCGGCGAAACCACCGAGATCGGCGATGATGTCACCCTCTATCACGGCGTCACGCTCGGCGGCACGACATGGGAAAAAATTAAACGCCACCCGACCTTGCAGGACGGCGTGATTGTCGGTGCCGGTGCCAAAGTGTTGGGCGCGATCACCATTGGCGAGCAATCGCGCATCGGGGCCAACTCGGTTGTATTTAAGGATGTGCCGCCCCACTCCACCGTCGTCGGCATTCCCGGCACGGTCGTAGCTACCACCGAATCACTGATTGAAGACGGAAAAATCAATCTTGATCACCATCTGCTGGCCAACCCTGTGGCTGAGGCGCTTGGCCATGTACTGAAAATGATTGATGACGTGAATGCGCGCGTTGATGCCTTTCATCCGGATACAAAAGGAAAACCGGCCAGAACCAGCGACAATCTGGAAAAAGATCGTTTAAGCGAACAGGAAAAACTGGAACGCTTCCTCGGCGGGGGAATATGATTGTACGTAAGTGGTAACAGGGATTTGGCTACATGGTAAATCGGGTGACATTGATGAGGATGCTTTTTTTTACGGCGTTATTGCCCGATTATCTTTCTGGCCATGGGTTGGTAGCTTTATCCTGAAATCGTATATGCCGAATGCATGACAAATAAAACTGGAGGAATCCCTGTGACAGTCATGATGCGCAACCCATGGGGGCAGCTGATTATTTCTGGCATATTGCTGCTGTGTCTGCTGCCATCTTATGGCTATGCGGCAAATGAGAAGATCAGCCTGCAACTGAAATGGAAACATCAGTTCCAGTTTGCCGGCTATTATATGGCTCTGGAGAAAGGTTATTATCGTGATGCAGGCCTGGACGTCACCCTGATTGAAGGTGGACCCGGTCGATCTTCGATTGAGCATGTGGTGAATGAACAGGCCGCCTATGGCATCACCAGCACCGGCGCACTGATCGAACGCAGCCGAGGTAAAGCAATCAGGGCAATTGGGGCAATCTTTCAGCACTCACCGCTGGTATTGCTGGTCAAAAAAGATTCGGGCCTCAAAAAAATAACCGACTTGCGCGGCAAACGTATCATGTTGCAAAAAGACTATCAGAATGCCGGTATTGCCGCCGCCCTGAAAGAGGCAGGCATTCACGGAAAAGATTTTATCCGGCAGGACATCAGCTATAACATTCAGGATCTGATAACCGGTAAAACCGATGCCTTTGCCGCCTATGTGACCGATCAGCCGCACCAACTGAAGATGCTCGGCGTGCCCTACCGCATCTTTTACCCCAAAGATCAGGGCGTGGATTTTTATGGCGATATTGTGATCACCTCCGATGCAGAGATTCGCAAACATCCGCAACGCGTGCTCGCCTTTATGCAGGCCACAGAGCATGGCTGGAATGATGCGCTGGAACATATCGATGAAGCCATTGACCTGATTCTGTTGAAATACAATACGCAACACTTGTCTCGCGAACAACTGCTTTTTGAGGCACATCAATCGGCAAAGCTAATCATGCAAAATGTGGTCAATATTGGTTATATGAACCGCTACCGTTGGCAGCGCATTGCTCAGATCTATACAGAGCAGGGACTGTTGCCTGCCAACTATCCGGTTTCTGAATTCCTCTATCAACCCGAACCATCCATCATGGAGGTAATCAGGGATCATCTGTGGTGGCTGGGGTTGTTACTACTTGCTGTACTCGCACTGCATATTATCATATTGCGTAGAACAGTACGGCACAAAACGGAATCTTTGGAGACAGAGAGAAAAACATTGCTTGCCGACGAGCAATTCGCCTCGGATCAGCAGCAGATATTGATCAAGACGCTTGACAGTTCAATCCCCCTGGATGCGATACTGGATGATTTGGTGTGCGCCATCCAGCGACGCATGCCCGGCATGCTGGGCTCGATCCTGTTGCTGGATGAGGCAGGGAAACACCTGCTTCACGGGGCGGCTCCGGGTCTGCCTGCAGATTATTGCAAGGCCATTGACGGTGTGGAGACCGGGCCTTGCGTTGGTTCCTGCGGTACGGCCGCGTACAGGAAAGAACGGGTCATCGTTGCCGACATCGCCACCGATCCGTTGTGGGCTGATTATAAAGAACTCGCCCTGAAGCACAATCTTGCCGCCTGCTGGTCTCAACCCATTAAGGCTGCCAATGATCATGTGCTTGGCACTTTTGCCATGTACCATCAACAACCATGTGCACCTGATGCCTGGGATATTCGCCTGATTGAGCGGGCAGGCGCCTTGGCGGCCAACGTCATCAGACGAAGAAGGGATGAACAGGCGACGCTTCGCCTGGCGGCTATCCTGGAGGCCAGCCCGGATTTTGTCGCCATGGCCGATGTGAATGGTAAAACGACCTTCGTGAATAAAGCAGGGCGGAAAATGATGGGGTTCGGCGAAGATGAGGATTTGTCCGATCTATCCATAGCCGATTATCATCCGCCTGAAGTAGCGCAGCATTTAACCGAAGATGCGTTGCCTCTACTGCGTGATACTGGAGGGTTATGGCACGGTCAAACCGTATTTCTCAGCAGGGATGGAAAAGAGCACATCACCGATCAAGTTCTCTTGGCCCATCGGGATAAAATGGGCGAAATCACCCATTATGCAACCGTTGCACGCGATATAAGTAAGCGTATTACCGCTGAGAAGGAACGTGAGCAGATGCAGTCCCAAATGGAGCATGCGCAAAGACTGGAAAGCCTCGGTGTGCTGGCTGGCGGTATCGCACATGATTTCAACAATATTCTCACCGCCATCATGGGCAATGCCGCCATGGCCGAACGCAAGGCACTAAAAAACCCTCATGATATGCCCAAATATCTGGGCAATATTGTCGAGTCCAGTGAAAAAGCCGCCGAATTATGTAAACAGATGCTGGCTTATTCGGGAAAAGGGCGATTTGTGGTGAAGGCGATTGATCTGTCAAAGATGGTGGAAAGCATTACAAAGCTGCTGGGGATATCTATTGCCAAGGGCGTAGTACTGAAATACCACCTGACAGAGCAACTTCCGGCAGTGGAGGCGGATGTGGCTCAGCTTCAACAGGTCATCATGAATCTGGTCATCAATGCATCCGATGCCATCGGCGAAAAAAGTGGCGTCATCTCCATTGCCACCGGCGTGATGCAGGCAGATAGCGCCTATCTGACCGGCACCTCTCTGGACGATCATCTGCCCGCAGGACGATATGTGTATCTGGAGATATCTGATACCGGTTGCGGCATGGATAAAAAAACCCAGACCAAGCTCTTTGAACCGTTTTTCACCACCAAGTTCACAGGCCATGGTCTGGGCATGAGCGCGGTACTGGGCATCGTGCGTGGTCATCATGGAGCAATCAAAGTCTATTCCGAGCCGGGTCGCGGCACTACGTTCAAGGTGCTATTGCCGATCTCCACTGAACAGGCGGAAGTTATTTCACCTCAGACTGCATCAAGCGATGACTGGAGCGGTTCTGGCACAATATTGATTGTGGATGATGAGGAAACAATTCGGAAGACTGCAGCCATGATGCTGGAAGATATGGGATTTAAGACATTGACTGCTACCGATGGCATTGATGGTGTGCGTGTCTATCTGAAGTCTCAGGATGATATCGTGGGCGTATTGATGGATATGACCATGCCGAAGATGGATGGAAAGAGCTGCTTTACCGAACTGCGCCGCATCAACAATAAGGTAAAGGTTATCCTCTCCTCCGGCTACAACGAACAGGAGGCCACCAGCCGTTTTGCCGGTCAAGGTCTGGCCGGATTTATCCAGAAACCGTATACACCCGATGCCTTACAGGATAAAATACAGCATATTTTGGAAATTTAGAATTTAGAATTTAGAATATTGAACGGCGCTTCACCATTCTTCTAAATATTATACTTGACTAAATTAGTCTGCTTTATAATATCCGACCATCCTACAAGGTTATTGGTCAATGGAGATTGTAATATGCGATTAACAAGTAAAGGGCGTTACGCCGTATCGGCAATGGTGGATCTGAATAAACAGCAAAAGGGGCCGGTTACACTGGCAGCCATTTCAGAACGCCAGTTTATTTCACTCTCTTACCTGGAACAGTTATTCCGCTGTCTGCGCGAAAGCGGACTGGTCAAATCCGTTCGTGGGCCCGGCGGTGGTTATCTGCTGGGCAAGAAAGCAGAAGAAATTTCTGTTGCAGATATTATTCGCGCTGTCAATGAACCGGTTCGCACCACCATGTGTGAAAATGGTGTGCGCGGTTGCCACAAGGGCAATCGTTGCGACACCCACCAGCTATGGGAAGCACTCGGCCAGCATATTTACCGTTTTCTGGATGCGGTCAGTCTGGCTCAGGTGTGCGCCAAAGATGCCGTGCTGGATCATATCGAGCTGGGCGATGTTGAAAATTACCTGCCATCCAGTGAGATGCCAGCGGACGCCGTGAAAATTGAAGCGATATCTTGATTGTAATGCCACATGCCCGCCCGTTCAGGCTGCACTGGATGCAGTAGCAAAAGCGGCTACTGAAGCGGCTGGCAACCCATCGAGTCTGCACTGGGCCGGACGCGCGGCGCGCCGTATTGTCGATGATGCAAGGGATAGGATTGCCAGCTATGTCGGCGCCGAATCCGGCAGTGTGGTGTTTACTTCCGGCGGCACCGAATCCAATAATATTGCCATTCACAGTGCCATTGCGCCGCACCAGCCCGGACGCATTGTCTGTACGGCGATTGAGCATCCGGCTATTTTGAAGCCCCTGCAGCGGCTTGCTGATCAGGGTTGTGAGGTCATCCGCGTGCGCCCCGACCACAACGGCGTTGTGAGCGCCGAAAGTATGCTTGCCGCCATCAATGATCAGACCCGCATGGTCTGCATGATGCTGGTCAATAACGAGAGCGGCGCCATCCAGCCTGTCGGCGACGTAGCTGCAAACTGCCGTCAACGCGGCATCCCGATGTTGGTGGATGCGGTACAGGCACTGGGAAAAGTACCGTTTGATTTCCGGCAACTGGATGTTGATTTCATGAGTCTGTCGGCGCATAAAATCGGCGGCCCCAAGGGGGTTGGCGCACTGCTGGTGAAACGCGGCGTAAAATTGCAGGAGCTGGCGCCCGGCGGCGGTCAGGAACGCGGCCGGCGCTCCGGCACGGAGAATGTACCGGGCATTGCAGGTTTCGCTGCTGCACTTGGTGAGATTGATTTCTCTAGTTTCGCGCCGATTCGCGATGCCTTTGAACAACAACTGGCTACACAGATACCGGAAGTGCGCTTCGTTGCCGAGCAAGCCCCGCGCACTGCCAATACCAGCCTGTTTGTATTGCCGGGCATGGATGGTGAAACGCTGCTGATGCAGCTGGATCTGGCCGGCTTTGCAGTGGCCTCCGGATCGGCCTGCTCATCCGGCAAGCGCGACCCATCGCATGTCTTGTTGGCGATGGGGATGAATGAATCACTGGCGCGCAGTTCCATTCGCGTCAGTTTCGCACCGGGCAACAGCATGGCCGATGCCGATGCACTGGCAGCTGCGCTGGTTCAGAGTCGCAACCGCCTCAAGGGCATGGCCGGGCTGGCAACATAAATAGTTTCGTCGTAAAAGAATAATTTAAACATTTTACCGCAAAGGACGCTAAGGTACGCAAAGGAAACCAGGCAGAAATATTTATTATTCTTAAGCTGCCAAGCATGCCGAGAGTCAATGAGATCGCCAAGTTTCTCCACGTTAAGGTTTGCTCTTTACTTTGCGTACCTTTGCGTACTTTGCGGTTCAAAAAAGGTGAAAAACATTATGGATAGACAAGTGAACATCGAATTAACAGCGGCAGCAGTTGCCAGGGTAAAAACAATATTGGCGGCGGAACATAAAAGCGGCCTGCGACTGACAGTGCGACCGGCCGGCTGCTCCGGACTGGAATATGTCATGGAAGCCGTCGATGCAGCGCAGGCTGGCGATCTGGTGAAATCGTTTGATAGTTTCGATCTGTATGTGGATGCTGAATCTTATCAGACCGCCCTGACAGGCTTGCGTCTGGATTTTCAACAAGATGCGCTATCTTCCGCATTTGTGTATAACAATCCCAACCAGAAAGGTGCCTGCGGCTGCGGTGAGTCTTTTTCGGTTTAATGAAAAGACATTTCTGTTCTATTTTCTGACAAGCCGGCTAGGCTAACCCCATTCATCCAAAGGAGTCAGCCTATGTCCAGCGTATTATTATCCATCTCAGGTTTTGACCGTCCCGGCATCGTGCGCGATGTCGCGGAGGCATTGCAGCACCTGAAGGTCAATATTGAAGACTCATCCATGACCGCCCTGCGCGGCCGGTTCACCATGATGCTGATTGTGCGTCTCCCGGAACAAGTCAGCCTTGGTGAACTCAAAGCCGCTCTGGCCGAACTGGAACAGCGCACCCGTCTGTCCGTGCAATCGCAAACCATCTCCGATGAAGAAGCTAGCACGCCACCACTGGAGCCGGATCATGTGATTACTGTGCATGGCGCGGATAAAGTCGGTATTGTGCATGCAGTAACAGCCGCATTGGCCGACATGGACGTGTCCATTGTTGATGTCTCGACCCAATCGCGCCCATCAGATATCGCTGATGTATATATGATGGTGCTGGAAGTAGCCGCTGGCGATCAGGGCGAAGCCATGACTGCGGCATTGACCGCTGTCGCCGATGAAATCGGCGTCGATGTGGATATCCATCCGCTGGATGACGCCGTTCTGTAATACGCAATCCCGACCTTGTCTGTTCAAACAATTTTAACGCATCCGGATGCGCGACTGCGCCGGATTTCCGTAAAGGTCGCACGCTTTGATGACCAACTTACCGCTCTATTTTCCTCGCTGGAAACAACCATGCGCGCCGGCCTCGGCGGCGTTGGCATCGCGGCCCCGCAAATCGACGACAACAGTCGTATGATCGTGGTCGATTGCAGCGAGAGCCGCAGACCTTGCAAAAATCACGGCCTGTTATACATGGCCAATCCGGTTGTGATCTCCAGCCACGGCGAAAGACTGGGACGCGAAGGCTGCCTGTCCGTACCGGACTGGGTCGGCATGGTGCCCCGCGCAGCAGAGGCGTGTATCCGCTTCGATGATGTGCATGGACAGCCGCAGAAAATCACTACAAGCGGCTTTGAAGCGCGTGTCATCCTGCATGAGATCGACCACCTCGACGGCATTCTGTTTATCGACCGGGTAGTCTCCGGCAAAGACTTGATGCGCCGGATGAAGGATTAGCCCGGATTAGAGTAACACGTTAATCCCAGTCGAAATCCTCGTCCTCATCATCTTCATCAAAAGGCTCGATGGCAGCAGGCATGCAGATCATATCTTCCGATGTCGTGTAACGGCTGCGTTTACTCAGCCATTGAACAATTTCCGCATGCTCTGAAAATGTATCCTGTTGTGGTGACATATACTCCTCCTCCTCGTCGCTTGATATGCAGGAGATTAGGAATCGTTTATGTCAGAATTAAGTCATTCAGATGTCATGCTGATGACATGGAAAAAAGCTCTCCGTCATCCAACAGTGCATGAATACGACCGTTCAGGTTACACTACCGCCATGCAATACCTGCACCTGGCCGAGACTCAGGCCATGCCGCCTGTCGTCACCATCCAAAACCCATACAATCTGCTCAACCGCTCATTTGAAATCGGTCTGGCCGAGATCGAGGAAATTCACCACCATTGCCCCAATCCCTGCCCGTAAAAACCGTTTGTTGTGCGCATCCGTCTGCAAGGCATAATCCGCAGCCATGAAAAATACTGTTCACTTGCTGGTGCTGTTATTGGCGCTCACGCTTTCTGCCTGTGCCACAACGCAAAACCATCACGACCCCATCGAATCAGTCAACCGCGTTACCGACAGAGCCAATGACAGCATTGACCGGGTCAGTCTGAAGCCTATGGCCAAGGGTTATACCGTCGCCGTACCCAAACCGATGCGCACCGCCGTATCCAATTTTTTTGATAACGCCACCTACATGAATACGGTGCTAAATGATTTTTTACAGGGCAAGGGCCGACAGGGTATGGGCGATCTGATGCGCTTTCTGATCAACTCCACCCTTGGCATCGCCGGACTGGTTGATGTTGCCTCGCCCATGGGGTTTGATAAGCACAATGAGGATCTGGGGCAGACCCTGGCAACATGGGGCATATCGCAAGGCGCTTATGTCATCTACCCTTTAATGGGCCCCAACTCTGTGCGCAACACATCCGACTTCCTCACAGCCACCGCAACCGATCCACTGTTCTGGGCCAGTTTCGTACTGGTGCCTTATGTCACCATTCCAATCACAGTGCTCAAATATGTCGATAAACGCGCTCGCCTGCTCAGCGCCTCGAACATGCGCGATGAGCTGGCCCTCGACCCCTATATATTTACCCGTGAAGCATGGCGGCAACGCCGCGATTATCTGATTTATGATGGTAATCCGCCAGTCGCGTCGGTCAATCAAGATGACGGCTTCGAAGAAGATAATTTTGATAGTGAAGACAGCCCTGAAGACGTTCCGCAACCAAAAACCAGAATTCATCTGGAAACCGCGCCGCCGCCACAACCGGCGTCCCAACCATCATCCCGGCAGTCACCGGAACACGTAGCGCCAACACAACACGGAGCATCACAGCCCTCCCCGGCTACGCAAATCCAGTCACAGCCTGCGACTATCGCTGCATCGGCGTCACCCCGCCCTGCCGGCACATATAGAGCTGGAAGGCACAAAAAATATGTTATTTTTCTGTCATCCCACTCTTCTAAAGCCGAAGCGGCAGCCGAACAGGCGCATATCGCCAAACTGGGCGTTCACAGTGACATCTACCCGGTGACGCTGAATCATCGGAAATGGTATCGCCTGCGCGTCGGCAGTTTTGCCAACAAGGCCGAAGCACAAACTGAAATGGAAAAACTCAAAGCGCGCACCGGACTCAACGGCGCATGGCTGGAGATGGGTAAATAGTCTCTTACGAAAAATATCTCGTACAAAATGCATAAGAAATTTTCTCCACAGCAAAGCAAATGATCATAAAATCAAAAGATTCTCACCACAGAGAACACAGAGAGCACAGAGGAAAAGCAGAGAAAACCAAAACATAAAGATTTTGACCTCCTCTGTGCTCTCTGTGTACTCTGTGGTTCAAGGTTTTCCTGTTTGGTTCCTGCTATGCAGGGTTGGGGAATTTAGAATGGTGAACGGCTTCGTAAAAGCTAGCCATCACCAGAACCAACTGCCGTCATCCAGATCATCCTTGCAGCGCTTGAGCTGGGCTGCATAACGGGCGGCGTGGCGTTTCACCTTTCGAGCTACTTTCATCAGCCAGGGTTTGCGTTTGTAGGTCTTGCGCTTCCAACCGCCATGGCCTTCGTGGTAGGCTAGGTACTGATTATAGGCATCCCATTTGGAGATGCCGAGTTTCTTGTGCGACATATTGCCGTACCAGCCGATGAAATCGGTAACATCTTCAAAATCGTCACGATCCGCGCCACTGTTGCCGGTGGATCTCTTATACCAGTTCCAGGTGGAATCGAGTACTTGGGCATAACCGTAAGCGCTGGTCACCTGCCCCCAGGGAATAAAACCGAGCAGCGTATCGTCGGGCGCTTCGGCCTTGCGGCGAAAACGTGATTCCTGATAGATTATAGCCAGCTGCACATGCACCGGCACGCCCCACTTTTTGTATGATTCATTGGCATATTTATACCAGTCATCTTTTTCATGAAAAATTTTACAGCCGTCATTCAGGTGAGTCGGTGGCCCGCTGGCACAGGCAGCCAGCGATAACAATGCGCTGCCCAGCAATAACAACCGCACCGCTTTCCCTGTGACGGAAAACACTACATCAGCACCCGTTCGATACCGCCGTTTTTCACTTTTTGAATGAATTGCTTCTGCCAATCCTCGCCGTGTAGCTGTTTGGCCAGTTCAACGACAATATAGTCGGCATCAACGCCGCTCGATTCTTCCAGCCGGGATAAGCCCTGCAAACAGGACGGGCAGGAAGTAAGAATTTTCGCATCCGTCTTCCCAGGTAGTTTAGCTTTAGCAATCTCCATCTGCTCTTCCTTGCGGGCGCGAATTTTGCCGGCAATCGCAGGGTGTGCCACCGCCAGCGTACCGGCTTCGCCGCAGCACTCTTCTGATTTCACCGATTCAGCGCCCAGCAACGACTCAATCACAGCATGCGAACCATGCCGTTTCAAGGGCGAGTGACACGGTACGTGGTACATGTATTCAACGCCTTCCACGCGCTCGGTATTCACCCCTTGCTGCATCAGATATTCATGAATATCAATCAGCGGCGCATCGGGAAATACCTGTTCCAGTTCGTAGCGTTCCAGCTGATCGTAACAGGTGCCGCAAGAGACAATCACGGCCTCAAAATCGAGATAGGAGAGCGCATTACGAATACGATGGAACAGCACACGGTTATCGTAAGAAATTTTATCGCCCTGCTCATGATCACCACTGGCTGTGGAGGGATAGCCGCAGCAGAGATAGGAAGGCGGCAACACGACATTGATGCCGAGATCAAACAGCATGGCCTGCGTGGCCAGTCCAACCTGCGAAAACAGCCGCTCGGAACCGCAGCCGGGGAAATAGAACACGGCCCGGCCATTGGCGCATTGCGGGTCGCGCAACACCGGAATCATGTTCTTGTCTTTTGACTCGATGCCCAGCTTCTGGCGCGCCGTGCCGTACTGAATCGACGGTAGCGGTCGCTCGATGAAATTAATTACCTGCGCCTTGACCCCATCGAGATTGCGTTTGGCAGCCGGCGTCGATTTGACCAGCCCGAACAGCTTGCCAAGCCTGTGCAACAGGCGATGGCCGGCATAACCCCAGCGCAACGCAAACTCGCGCATCAGTCGAATACCGTTCGGATTCTGCATCACCAGGAACATCAACGATAAACGGGCGCCAACATTGGGTTTGCTCTGCCCTTTATCCTTGAGCAACGCCCGCATGCCTTCGGTCACCACACCGAAATCGATATTCACCGGACACGGTTCCTCGCATTTGTGACAGATGGTGCAGTGATCCGCGACATCCTGCATGCCTGCGAACTGTTCGAACGAGATACCCGACCCGGTCTGGGATTCATACAGAAACGCCTCGATCATCGCGCCGGTAGCCTGAATCTTGTTGCGCGGGCTATATAGCATATTGGCGCGTGGAAAGTGGGTGTTGCACACCGGTTTGCATTTACCGCAGCGCAGACACGGTGAAATAGACTCGGAAAGCTCGGTCATATCGGCCGCTTCGAGAATCATCGATTCCATTTCCAGCAAATTAAAACTCGGCGTATAGGTCAACCGCAGATCGGTATCAGGCAATAGCTTGCCTCGGTTGAACAGGTGATCGGGATCGGCTGTTTTCAGATACTCGGCATGCTCTTCCAGCAAGGCATTGTCCATATAAGCCAGTTTGGTGATGCCGATACCGTGCTCGCCCGAAATCACACCGCCGAGTTCCACTGCTTTGGCCATCACTTTTTCGACCACCCGGTGCGCCTTTTTCATCATCTTATAATCGTTGGAATTGACCGGGATATTGGTGTGTACATTGCCATCGCCGGCATGCATGTGCGTTGCCACCACAATGCGGCCCGACAACGTGGAGGCATGTGATTCCCGTATCGTATCCAGCAACGATTCATGGCCACGCAACAGATCGAATAGCGGCTTCTCCACCTCGGCACGGTAGGAGATACGCCTAGCGCCGCGCTGAATCACCCGGAACAGCGCTTCCGAGCGTTTATATTTCACATCGTGCAGCAAATCGGATACTTCTCTGGCTGGCGCATCGAGGTGCTGCAACAATCGACACCAGCCATCTTTGACGCCTTCAATCAGTTCAAGGCAGACATCCAGCTTTTCGGTCAGATAGGCATCATCGTCCAGATTCAGATCGCTGGTTTCCAAGCGATCACCACTGACCCGCTGGCGCGCATCGTTTAGTCGTTCAGCAATGGCATCGAGTATCTCTTTCTTGTTGGCAATGGAATTATCAATATTCAGGTGTTCGACGTAATCGTTATATTCGGATAGACGATCGAGCGGAATCACCACATCTTCATTGAGTTTGAAGGCACGCGTATGTTTGGCAATGGCCGCCATGCGCCCGCGATCGCCCCAGAAACGGCTGCGATCGGCAGCAGAGGTCGCCACAAAGCCTTCGCCATTACCCTGCGATGCGATGCGACAGATATCCGCGCAGGCTCTGGCGACGATGCGTTCTTCATCGCCAGACACATCAATCAACAACACCACGCGCGGCGCCTCTCGACGGGTGGCTTTGGAAATATATTCGATGGCCTTGACATATTTTTCGTCAAAATGTTCCAGGCCTTCCAGATGCGCGCCAGGCAATGCATCGACATGATGCTTGATCTTGACCATGGCGCGCGTGGCTTCGGATAGTTCCTGCCCGAAAAACTCACAACATACGGTTCGTGTGATATCAAAAGCGCGATGCAACACAAATGTGGCCTCGGCGATAAAACCGTCTGTCCCCTCTTTTTGTACGCCTGGCAAACCACCCAGTGCCTTGCGTGTGACATCCTTACCCAAGCCTTGCTTGCGGAATATTGCACCGGATACACTCAGTTCTTGCTGGCTGATTTCCGCACCTGTTCTGGCATCGCTGCGGGTGAGTCGAAAATGCACCGTCTTTTCATTATGCACTTTGGACATATTGTGATTGATGCGCTCCACCAGCAACCAGTTGCCATCCGGCGTCACCATCTTCCAGCTCAGCAGATTATCCACGCAGGTACCCCAGATCACCGCATGCTTGCCGCCAGCATTGGAGGCCACATTGCCACCAATGGTGCAGGCCCACAAACTGGTCGGGTCGGTAGCGAACACATGTGGCTTGGATGCCTCCATCACCTTGCCTGTAACAGCGCCTGCACCGGCGGTAATGGTGGCCACCTCGCCCTTATTTCCCACATTTCTGAATTCAACCGAACCGATAAAATCCAGTTTTTCAACATTGATCATTACGGCATTATCGGACAGCGGCACCGAACCACCGCACAAGCCGGTGCCTCCACCGCGCGGAATCACCACCAGCCCGAGCTCCGCCACGGCGCCAATCAGACCGGGCAGTTCATCAGCTGAATCGGGGGTAAGCACGCAAAATGGCGCATGATGACGCCAGTCAGTGGCATCGGTGGCGTGGTGAGTCAGGGTGAATGCATCAAAATGGACGTTGCCCGGGTGCGTAGATCTGGCAAATGCCTTGCGCGCTTTCCTGCGTTTGGCCGGCTCATGTTCAAACCAGGCATAGAACTCTTCCAGCAATCGACTGGTACAGGCGGCCACCTTACTGGCTCTGGGGTTGTCGCTGGCCCCCGTCTCAATGCGCGATAACCGTTCATAATGGCGTTGATGCATTGTCTGCCGCCGCTTCTGATTGTTAAGCAGATCATTACGCAGAAAAATATTGCGCTCCACCATCCACAGATCACCCAGAATCTCGAACAGCATACGCGCTGATCGTCCGGTGCGGCGTTGGGTGCGTAGCACATTCAGATCATCCCATGCACTCTCCCCCAGAAAACGCATGACAATCTCACGATCCGAATAGGATGTATAATTGTAAGGTATTTCGCGAATATTTTCGGGCAAAAAGTGCTCCATGCTTATCACTGTATGTATCGGTAGCGCAGCATAGTAAGCATTTCAGATGAATGAAACCTTAAAATATAAACCTAATCAAAATCTCTTGAGTAACAAAATGGGGATCATTATACCGATAGGGGTCGGGAAGAATGACCTCCCCGCCCTCCAAACCGTACGTGCGGTTCTCCCGCATACGGCTTTCCAGTCGGTAGTTTCATCATCGTGATTG
>Ga0256829_1001727_pt1 | contig 17367 bp, 15 predicted proteins | sample 131447metaG_FD_185979 | JGI IMG/M metagenome (GOLD analysis project Ga0256829, IMG submission 185979) | Hydrothermal vent microbial communities from Lau Basin, Pacific Ocean - 131-447 | ecosystem: Environmental > Aquatic > Marine > Hydrothermal vents | place: Pacific Ocean: Lau Basin | collected...
CTCGACAACAGGAAAAGTACTTTCACGCCATAAGGCAGGATTTGCGGTACACGTAACAGTCACCAACAAGCATGAGCCGCGCTATGCCTATTCGATTTCACGTTCAGGAAGGCTGACCATGTTTGATATCGGTGCACCGGGACAACCGGCACTTGCATCTGTACAGGTTGGTCAGGAGTCACGTGGTCTGGCGGTAAGCCCAGATGGCAAATATGTTATGGCGGGCGATTACAACCCGGGTGGTGCGGTACTGTGCGATGCCCATACACTTGAGCCGCTGAAAGCGTACGATACCAGTCGTGTTATTGACCCTGACGGGCAGATAGGGCCAAGCCGTGTTGCTTACATTGCAGATACACCGTATGGACCGTATTTCTCATTTGCACTGAAAGATGCGGGACATGTTTATGTGGTAGATTACAGTAAGCCGGACTTCCCGATCGTTGGTGATATTCCACAAATCGGTAAAATTCTTCACGATGCATTCCTGAATGAAAACAAAGGTGAGGATTTTGGACGTTATGTACAGGTAGCATCCCAAGGGTCTGACCTTATGGGTATTGTTGATCAGAAAACGATGAAACTTGCTGCCAAAGTCTATACAGGTAAAAAATCCAAGCCACACCCAGGTCAGGGATCAAGCTGGTATAACAAAAAACTTGGCAAACAGCTCAATGCAACGCAAAGTATGAACTTCGGTCAAGTGGTTATTTGGGAATCTCCGGGCTGGAAAGTAGTTAAAAAGATCAAAACTGCAGGTGGTGGACTCTTCGTTGGAACAGGTGAACACACACCATGGATCTGGTCTGACTGTGTCCTTGGTAAACCTGAAAACTATAACAAGGTCTACCTGATCAACAAAGAGACCCTTGAAACAGATAGAATTATTGAAGTCGGTAAGAAAAAAGGTAAACTGATCGATGCGAAAACAGGTAAAGTACTCCAGACATGGGATGCAACACAGCATGAAAAAGTACCTGTTAATGAAAAATCATTCGGCAAAGAGACAATTATGCCAGTACCTGATCATGTTGGTAAAGCAGTCAAAAATCCTGTACAGCCAAGACTGCTCCACGCAGAACCGGCTAATCATGGTAAATGGACAATGATTTCCGAGTGGACAACCGGACGTATCGGTATCTATGAGTCCGATACGGGTAAATTTGTGAAGTATATTGAAAACTTGACAACACCGACCTTTACTTACTCGGTAGAACACAGACAGCACGTACCTGGAGCATAAGCTTTAGATGAGAGTAAGGGAGTTACCCCCCCCTTCTCCCTCTCTCAGCCTTTATGAATAGGCGGGAAACCTCTTATTGAAAGATTAGTCTCCTTTTAAATTTGAGGTTTCCCTCGTGATCATATATTACTTGTAGGGTGCGCAGCTATGTACCAAAAATAAGTGTAGGGAAAATCTCTTGAGGTGTGCGCTTTAATAGTTTGCAAACAGGATAATATTTATTTTTGTTAGATATCATTTTGAGAAAATCTAACATAAAAAGTTATTGCAATGAAACATCTCTTTTCTCTTATGCTGCTCTTTCATATCCAACTGCTGGCAAAAAATACCTATCTTGACAACCACTCCTGCAAAGAGTGTCATGAGAATATTTATGAAGAGTACCAGAGTTCTATGCATGCAAAAAGTTATTTTAATGATGAATTACATAGAAAAGTAGCGGATGCTGCAAGCAAGACCACCTATGCCTGTGCGCGCTGTCATATGCCTATGGCTGACAATCTTCAAGATTTGATATCGGGGAAAGCAAGACCGGATAAAACCAACAAAACCCATACTGATGCGATATCCTGTTATTTTTGCCACACCATTGCCTATGTTAAAAAGGCTCATCGGTTCAATATCAATGCTAAAGCAAGACAGGCAGAAAATTATAAACCGACATTCTATGGAAGGCTGGACAATCCTGATGAGAGTGACAAACATTCTTCTGTTTCCAATCCTATTTATGCTAAACATGTCTGTATGGGGTGCCATTCTCATAAACGAAACGAAAACAATGTCACTATCTTTCAAGCCATGGATGAAAAGCAAAACAGCCTTGGATGTATTAAGTGTCATATGCCTGAAGTTGAAGGCGGTGCGGAGAAAATGGATAAGCGTGCCAGAGGACATCATGCTAGCCACCGTTTCCTAGGTATTCATGACAAGGCATATCGAAAAACCGGAGTAGATATCGGGATTGATGTCAATAAGGAGAAACTAAAAATAATCCTAACCAATAAAATGGAACATCCTCTTATTATTCAGCCTGCACGGGCAAAATTTCTCAAAGTTCAGATTATACGAAACGGTAAAGTGATTTGGAAAAATTATAAAAAAGATCCACGGGAGGATAGGCAAGGGTATTTTGCCTACAGTTTCAAAAAAGACGGTAAGAAGATAATTGTACCAGCAACGGCAACGGAAGGGAGTGTACATAACCTTGCTGCCAAGGAGAAAAAAGTGCTACAGTACCATATACCTCTGCTGCAAAAAGGAGATGAGGTGCGAGTTGCTTTGTATGTACAATTGGCAAAAAGTGACTGTGCCCGTGTTATTGAGCTCCAAGATAAAAATTTGTTGAAACCAAGCCTTATAAAGAAAGAGATATTTAGACTGTGATATGGCTAAGTATACGAAATAAATGATGAAACATTATTTTGTTCAACATCATATTTTCACATACCCAGTGCTATAATAGACCGAATAATCATCCTAATGCAGGAAGGCACTAATGAATATCATGATCGCAGGAGCGGGGACGGTAGGTTATTCGCTTGCGCAGTCGCTCTCATACAAACATAATATTTTTGTGATCGACAAAGATATTACCAAGCTGAACAAACTCGAAGAAGATATTGATATTCTGACCCTGCATGGGGATATTGAAGATCCGAAGATCTATCAGGCACTTGCCATTAAAGAAGCGGATCTTTTTATTGCGGTAACGGATTCGGATGAAGCGAATCTTCTGGCTACACTTATTGTTGAAGATGTTGTTGAGATCAAAAAGAAGATCATTCGCTTGAAAAATGACGGTTTTCTCAAAAGCCATGTATTGCAAAAACTCTCGATTGACCATGCTGTATTCCCTGACATCACGACAGCCAAAAAGGTTAAAACGCTGATGTCTTTTCCCAAAGCAAATAATGTCAAAATGTTCCACCAGACCAAACTGAAACTGGTTTCACTGCGTGTACAGCATGAGACACCCGAAGAGATGACAGCCGGAATGCTCTCAGGCAGAAAGGTTTCGGTCGTTGGCATAGAGCGGGGTAAAACATTGCTTATCCCAGGAGCCAATGACCGTATTTTTGAAAATGATCTGGTGTATCTCTTTGGTGAGATGGAGGAAATCAAGATACTTTCCGGGAAGCTTGATGAAAAGATGCCTGTTTCCATTCGCCGTATTGTGATCTTTGGAGCCAATACGCTGGCACAGAAGATCGCGAAGGCGCTGGTGGACGACAAGACAGAGATCAAAATGATAGAGAAGTGTCTCGATCACTGTAAGCGAGCTTCGGAAGTACTGGAAGGGCGTGTAACCATTATCAACTCTGCCTATGAAGATCAGCGTCTTTTCGAAGAGGAGGGGCTGAAGAATGCTGATATGATCATTGCGGCAGGGTCGCATGATGAACAGAATATTGTCAAGTGTATGGAGGCCAAGGAGTATGGCATTGAAAAGGTCGTGGCGATCAATAATGACAAAGCCTACTACCATTTGATGCATAAGATGGGTATTGTTGTGGTGCGCGGAAGTAAAGCAAGCGCACACTATGCCATTTTGGAAAAAGTTTCTTCCGACTCCATTGTTACCCAGCGTCACTTTTGCGGGGGGAGTGGCATACTCTTTATGCGGAAGGTTTACAGTAATTCAGCGTTGATAGGAAAAGCACCCAAGTCGGTGCCACATGCCCAGGCCAAGGTGCTTCTCATCCGTGAAGAACAGGTATACGGTATTGGGGAGGTTGAAACCCTGGCGCAAGATGATATTGTTGCAGTGTTTGCCCATATTGATGAAAAAGAAAAGATAGAAGAGTGGATACATACGCTTTAAAAAATATTTTTAAATTTGTTGCTGTCATTGGGATGGTGCTGTCACTCTTTTGGTTGAGTGCTATTGTGGTAGGATGGCTCTATCATGAGCCAATGATCCCTTTTCTGATTTTCGACACACTCTTTTTCGGTATTAATGCCGTTGTGTATCTTTTGTTGCGAAAACATTCGGTACGGCTTGGTATCAAAGAGGGGATTCTCTCTGTCAATCTCATTTGGATATTACTCGGTGTTGCGGGTGCAATACCGTTGATGTTGTACACTTCCGTCTCTTTTTACGATGCTTTTTTTGAGTCTATTAGTGGCTTTACCACAACCGGTGCGACGATCTTCACCAATATCGAAGCATTGCCAAAATCAATACTCTATCTGCGCAGTCTGATGCACTGGCTTGGCGGTATGGGAATCATTGTGCTGGGGGTAGGGCTCTTCTCGCTTATCAACCCCAGCGGTTCGTTGGCACTTTTCAAAGCAGAGTCGACGGGGATCAAAATGGAGAAAATCACTCCCAAGATTAAAGATACTGCCATCCGTCTCTGGGGAATCTATGTACTCTTTACCGTGCTTGATACTATTGCGCTCAAGCTGGCCGGCATGAGTCTGTTTGATGCGGTAAACCATGCTTTTTCGACTATCTCTACGGGAGGATTCTCCACGAAGAACGCCTCGCTTGGGTATTATCATTCCAGTTGGATCATATGGATCACCACAGTATTTATGATTCTCTCAGGCATCAATTTTCTTGCACATCTGAAGCTTTTCAGTACCGGCAGTGTTGCCGGATACAAACGTGAAGAGGTGATATGGTACATAGCCGTATTTATTCTGCTCTCTCTGGCATTAAGCGGGGTAGACGAATTTGTTGACAAAGACAATACCTTTCATGCATTGACCCACTCCTTTTTTACCATTGCCTCAGTGATGACTACGACAGGATTTGCAACGCTTGACTATGCACAATGGGGGCATATTGCCATCAGTGTCATCTTCCTGGCGATGCTTATTGGGGGCAATGCAGGATCGACTGCCGGGGGTGTCAAAGTCATACGTTATATCGTACTTTTCAAGAATTTGGGGACGCAGATGCATAAAATTTTACATCCCAATGCGATCATTGGTGTGTTCATTGACAGACAGCGAGCCTCTTCGCAGATCATTAATGCGACGACTGGTTTTATTTTTCTTTTCATCATTACCAATATGTTGGTGACACTGTACCTGTTTGGACGCGGATTCGATGCGATGACGGCAGTTTCTACAGCCCTGGCGACAGTAGGGAATATCGGACCTGGATTTGCTCTTACCGGGCCGGCGGATAACTATGCATTTTTCTCCAATGCAGACAAGATGCTGCTCTCTTTTGCAATGATTGTCGGACGTCTCGAGTTTTATACCGTTTTTCTGCTTTTTAGCCGAAGTTTTTGGAAAAAGTTTTAATTTTTGTTTTTTTTCTTTATCATCCACTGCTTGAAGGGTTGCAGTGAACTGATATAGTCGGCTACATCTTTAAATTCCTGGTCTTCGAGTGGAAGGGTGGGCATAGCGTTGGCACTGTATCCGAATGCTTTGTAGTGTTCGTATGGATCTTTGGCGTAGGCAGCAATCTCTTCTTTATGTCTGCGGTAGGCAACCAGGTTCATATCCGGTCCAAGTGCTCTTCCTCCATTGGTAGTATGGCAGATAGCACAGTTGGCGGCAAATACCTTTTTCCCTGCTTCGACATTGGCAAAAAGCGTGCTGTGCAGGGTAATCCCCAGCAATAGATACAAGAGTTTCATCTTTATTCCTTGACTTCAAAATTAAAAATTTTTCGCAATATATCTTAATAGGAGTATTTTTATCTTGATTGACATCAAAGAATGAGACAGATTACTTTTGCTTCGTTTTTTCTTGAGAAAGTGAAAATTGACAGATGTCAACAGAATTGTTAGAGGTTTTTCAGTACAATAGAGTCTATTTACGTATACAAGGATGTATCAATGAATTATCTTCTTTCTCTTCTCCTTCTGGGAACAACATTTTTTTCTATTACACTGAGTGCAAAAGAAAAATATTTTGTCGTAGAACGCGAAAGTGAATCGGTGGCTGTCATCGAGGACGGTCTTGCAAAAAGACATATGGAACATATGCACAATATGAACCACGGTATTATCAAATTTGCCGGAGATGATGCCTACCTGATCAGCCGTGACGGATATGTGGTGAAGTTTGATCCCAAAACGGAGAAAAAGGAGGCGGAGTATAAAACCTCTAAATCTGCCATTGGGTTTGTTATTGGGAAGAACTATGTTGCAGTTGCCAATTATGATGATAAGTCGGTAGATATTCTAACCCGTGCTCTCAAGCCTATCGACAAAATTGTGACCGGTTCGAAGAATGTCGGTATCAAAATCTACAAAAACTATCTCATCTTTGCACAGATGGATAATGACAAGGTAACTGTGCTAAAAGATGAAAATGCCGGCAAAGGGCTGCCAAAGTTTAAAATCTACAAAGAGTTTAATGTTGGTAAAATGCCTTTTGATGCAATGATCGAAGGACATACCTATATTGTCGGATTCTTCTTGACAAAAGGCTTCGGGGTGATTGACCTTGATACCATGAAGTATCATCTTGTCAAAGTGACAGGTGAGGGGAACAAGCCTGTATTAAAAGTACCGCACTTTGGTTTCTGGTCGCTGAGTAAAGACAAGACGTTTATTCCGGCAGTGGGAAACAATGCGGTAATGGTGTATGACAAAAACTTCAAGTTCATTAAAAATATCAAAACAAAAGGCTTGCCGGTATTTACGTCACTCAGTCCGGACAAGAAGTACCTGGCGGTCACTTTTTCAGGGAAAGATTTCCCGACCATCCAGATTATCGATACGAAGAGTCTGAAGATCATCAAAACCTTCACGTTCCCGGGAAAAGTACTGCATGTACGCTGGTCCAAAGAGTATCCGGATCTTTATGTTTCTGTCAACGATGCCAACCAGGTCAGTGTGATTGATACAAAAAACTGGGAGCTTGAACGGGATATTTATCAGGTGAAACACCCCTCGGGCATTTTTCTCTACAACTCTGAAAACAAAAAAAGCAGGTGATGCGCAGATTTCTGCTGATTACCGCACTGGCACTGCCCCTTGCGGCAGAGCATGTGCATTGGCTGGGTGATTACAAAAAGGCACACCAAAAAGCACTGCGTGAAGGAAAGATGCTGTTGGTGTTGGTTGCAAAGCGAAACAGCCCAAAGACAGCCTTTTTGGTCAAAACGGTTTTTATGAATCGCCCCTACATAGCACAAATGAATAAAACAGCAGTTGCTGTCATTCTTTACAGCGGCAGTCAAAGTAGCTACCCGGTTGAAATGTACTACACCACGGACTTTCCTACCCTCTTTTTTGTCAATCCGAAGCAGGAGCTGTTTCTCTCTCCGCCACTTTTTATACAAGCCATTACCCCAAAAAGATTGAGTATAATATTTTCAAATTCATTGAAATAAACGGAGAGACATACTATGGAGATTACAAAATACATTGACCTTGTCATACAGTACGGCATAGAGTACGGACTACGCATTGCCGGTGCGATTGCTATTTTCATCATTGGAAAATGGGTAGCACATAAACTCTCCGGCATTGTAGCGAAACTGCTTACGAGAGCGGAGGTAGACAAGACACTCAGTGATTTTGTTGTCAGTCTTGTTGATATTTTGCTGCTGGTTGTTGTGATTCTTGCAGCGGTAAAAAATCTTGGTGTCGATACAACATCACTTATTGCCATTCTTGGTGCTGCCGGTCTGGCAGTCGGTTTGGCACTTCAAGGGACACTGGGAAACATCGGGTCAGGCGTCATTCTCATCCTTTTCCGTCCTTTTCGAGTCGGGGATTTTATCACTGCAGGAGGAGAGAGTGGGACAGTCAGAGCCATTACACTGTTTAATACAGAAATGCTGACTCCGGATAACAAGGTGATTCTTGTTCCAAACAGCGCTATTGCCTCATCGTCGATTACCAACTATTCAGCAATGCGTACACGCCGTGTCGATTTTGTTTTCGGTATTGGATATGATGATGATCTGAAACTGGCGAAACAGACATTGCAGGAGATTATCGATGCCGATGAACGCATTCTCAAAGAGCCTGCAAGCTTTATTGGCGTAGGGGAGCTTGGAGAGAGGGCGGTCAATTTTACTGTACGTGTCTGGGTAAATGCTGCTGACTACTGGGGCGTGCATTTCGATACCATCGAGAAGGTTAAGCTGGCATTTGATGAAAAGGGAATCACTATTCCGTACCCGCAGATGGATGTACATCTGCAGGAAAAGAAGGAAGCGTAAGGTCTATCTGAACCACTGCACCCTAAAGAGCATAATGTCGCTCTTGCCGAGTGTACCGAAACGGTTGAGTCGTGCCGTACCGTAGCTGACACTCGCTTTCCAGTATGCATCGATCCACCAGTTGGCACCCGCCATCCATTTGGTCATAGTGCCCCCATGCACACTCCCGTCATCCAGGTCGACCTTTCCGTACCGTGCGATCAATTCCAATGCGCCGTACTTCCCTTGTGGTATAACACGTCTTGCATACCCTACATTCGGGTCGTAGGGGCGTCCCTCTCCGGTAAGCATCCAACCGCCAATCACATACCAGCCGTAAAAGTGTGGATTGCCTGCAGCTTTGGCGTCGACATCGGACTGGATGTACTCACCCAGCAGTGACAGGCCATGGTAGCTTACCAGTCCCTCCAGGGCGAACTCCAGTGCATGATCCGCTTCAATGTCCCCGGTGTCGACGAAGTTGTCGGCAACGTTGGATTCGGGTTTTCCCTTGTAGCGCAGTTTGCCATCATTTCCGGTATTGTAGCGTCCGGATAGCCCTAAGTGAACGTAGTCCATCTTGTCTTCTGAAAGGTAAGGGACATAAGTGATGCGTGAGGTGACCTGATGGTTGCTGTCGGTAAATTTAAAATTGTTTTCAACCCAGTCATTGTAGACGCCGATGGAGAAGGTACCCTTTTTTTTCATGTAGGTTGTGTTGTAGCGAATACCGACACTTCGGGACTGGAAGAGCGGGTTTAGGTAGCGCTCGTGCTGCATCAGACTTGCCGAGTCGCCGACCATTTCGTATGACCATGGCTCTTTCTGTTTCCCGATGGTGATCTTGCCGTAGTCGTTGGGAAGCGAAAAGGCAATGGTCGCGTCAAAGAGGCTGCAGAGTTTTTTGGAGCCACGTGTCAGGTAGTCACTGAAACCGCATGCAACGAAGTAGTCTATCTTCTGGTCAAAGAGTGTAAACTGGCCGTAGAGTGCGGCTCGGAGTGCACGTAGATCCCACTGATCCTCCTGCTTGCCAACCTGTGCAATGTTGGTTTCATCCTGCCCGAACCGGGTGTAATCCAACAGTACACCCGCGGCAAGATTTGCGCTAAAATTTTCATTGCCGTAGTGTGCCAGTGGAGAGCGTGTTTTTTTTGCAATGTAAATGGGGTCGTCAATGGCGTATGTGGTGCTGGCAAGAACGAGTGTGGCAATAGTAATGCGCATTAGTTTCATCGAAGTTTTCTTGCCCCTCTTGTTTGTGATGACAACATTCTAACATTGGAAGCTAAAGGTTTTGGCTCTTTTTCCTGCTATACTATTCATAATCATTTAACAAAAGCATATTTTATAGAAGAGAGGGAGATTATGAAATATTCCAAAGTTGGCATCGGTGTCCTCCTGGGCAGCCATTTGCTGATGGCAGAACCGACAGTTTCTGTTAGCAATACGGATACGGTGAAACAGGAGATTGTTTCAAAAACCGGAGAAAAAGACAAGGAAGCTTTGGCGAAGAAGCTCGCTAACCCTATTGCAGCTTTGATTTCGATGCCGTTTCAATTTAACTATGATCGTGGATACTTGAATACTTCGGGAAATGACAGTAACAAGTGGACGCTTAACATTCAGCCGGTCATTCCTTTTTCGCTGAATGATGACTGGAATCTTATTTCGCGGACGATCGTTCCGGTTATAAGAACAGACAACCTTCCGATTGGTAACGGCATTGATGGTGGTGTGGGCGACATTGTCCAAAGCCTCTTTTTCTCCCCCAAAGCCCCTACCGACAGTGGCTGGATATGGGGTGCAGGACCAGTCTTTCTTATACCGACAAACTCTGATGTATCGGCAGATACCTGGGGTGCAGGAGCGACAGCGGTTGCGCTTAAACAGGATGGCCCATACACCTATGGTGTTTTGGCTAACCATCTTTGGGATGTCGGTGGCGACCGTGACATCAGCCAGACATTTGTACAGCCTTTCTTTACCTATACGACCCCCGAAGCACTTTCGACGACACTGATGACAGAGACGACATATAACTGGAATGCTGCGAGTGGAAACAAATGGACAGTACCCATCTTTCTGCTTGTTACGCAAGTCGGTAAAATAGGCAATCAGATGATCAGTTACGGCGGCGGTGTGAAGTACTATGCAGAGAGTCCCGGCGGCGGGCCACAGGGATGGGGCATTAGGCTCGTCTTTACCATGCTGTTCCCAAAATAGGGCAAACCAAATTTAAAAAGGATGAAAAGATGAAAAAAGTATTGGTTTTGACAATGGTTCTTAGCGGTATGCTCTTTGCGAATGTGGCGACAAAAGTCATTAAGCATGAAGTCAAAAGAGAGGCGAAACATGAGGTGAAAAAGAAAGCGAAAGATGCGGTCAAAGGTGATCTCAATGTCGATGATGCGGTCAAGAAAGAGAAGCGGAAGCTTGAAACCAAAGCGATAAAAGCCGTACTGTAACCAAAGGAGCCGACTTGAAACAAGGCATTATTAAAATGATGGCATGCGTTTTGGCTGCAGCAGGTGCGACAACGCTTATGGCTGCCAAAACAGACCTGCCAAAACAGACGCTTTACTACGGCGGTGATATCGTCACGATGGAGGGCGACAAGCCTGAGTATGTCGAAGCGGTCATGGTGCGTGACGGGAAGATTATCTATGCTGGGAAAAAGGCTGATGCGGTTAATAACTATGCGGGTGAAACCCAAAAGGTAGACCTCAAGGGCAAAACGATGATGCCTGGCTTCATCGAACCGCATCTGCACCCGCTTATTGCTGCGATTCTCCTCTCCGGTGACATCATCGCGCCGCATGACTGGAATGTGCCCGACGGCATTAAAAAGGGTGTGGAGGGGCATGATGCCTACATCAAACGCCTCAAGGAGTCTATTGCAAAGTACGGCAAAAAGGATGACGTGCTGTTCGTGTGGGGATACCATCAGCTCTGGCACGGAAAGCTGGACAGAAAAATGCTTAACGAGATATCACCCGATATTCCTGTAGCCGTACTTCACCGCTCTTTTCATGAAGTGTTCCTCAACGATGCCGCGATAAAACTGATGAAGATTAAAGAAGCCGATTACAAGGGAAACCCTCAGGTAGAGTGGGACAAGGGGCACTTCTTTGAAGGAGGCTGGCAGGCGCTTGCACCAAAGATCGCACCGTTCATGCTCAACCCAGTCAAGTACAAAAAGGGGCTTGCCGATATGACGAAGCTGATGGAGAAAAACGGCATTACGACCATAGACGAGCCCGGTTTCCCCAATGTCGATTTCGATATGGAGTACAACCTGCTCAAGTCGGAGATGGATAAAAAGCCTGCCTATGAGATCTACAACATTCTCAATGCCGGACAGCTCACTGCAGTCAAGGGCAGCCTCGATGCAGCGACAAAATTTATGGAAGAGGCACCGGCAAAGTACAATACCGACAATATCAAAATATTGCCAAAGCAGGTAAAACTTTTTGCAGACGGCGCCATCTATTCACTTGCGATGCAGATGAAAGAGGGCTACAGCGACGGCTTCAAGGGGCAGTGGATGACGCCGATCGATACCTTTAAAAAGCAGATGCGATACTACTGGAACAAAGGCTACAAGATCCATATCCACGCCAACGGCGATCTGGGTGTGCAGCTCTGTCTTGACACCGTATGCCAGCTGCAAAAAGAGCATCCAAGAAAGGATCACAGACTGACGCTTCACCATCTTGGGTACTTTACCGCCGACCAGGCAGACGAGATGAAGGAGCTTGGCATCGAAGCTTCTGTAAACCCCTACTATCTTTGGGCATTGTCGGAAAAGTATGCCAAGTATGGTCTGGGCCCAAAAAGAGCACACAATCTGGTGCCTATGAAGCTTCTTGAAGAGAGAGGCATTCCCTTTTCCCTGCATTCGGACTTCGGTATGGCACCGGCCGAGCCGCTGACACTCGCATGGACAGCTGTCAACAGGGTGACGGACAAAGGCAATCCTGTTTCGCAGGATCAGCGTATTGATGTTTTCACTGCAATGAAGGGTATTACCATCAATGCGGCAAGAACGCTGAATCTTGAAAATGAGATCGGCTCCATTAAAAAGGGTAAAACCGCAAACTTTACCATTCTTGAGGAGAACCCTTTCAAAGTCGGCAAGATGCATATCAAAGATATTGAAGTTGCAGGGGTTGTCTTTAGAGGAGAACCTAAAATGAGAAAACCAAAACGTGTCGGCGGCGACAAAGATGCACACGGCTGCATTGGAAGTGCCGGCTACAAATGGTGTGCCAAAACCAACCGGTGCGAACGCCCGTGGGAGCTTGCCAAAAAGGAGAAGTTCGAAAAGCGTGCAGAAGCATTTGATGCTTTCTGCGGAAACAGAAATTAAATCCAACTCAATACAAAGGAAGAACATGAACATTAAAAAACGAACGATCGCTGCGATTGCGGCACTGACAATGACACTTGGCTTTACAGCTGCAGATGCCTGTACGGGGGTACAGATTACTACCAAAGACGGTGCGGTCATCAACGGAAGAACCGTGGAGTTCGGGGTACTTATCGACACCAGTATCGCTGTCGTGCCAAGAGGCTACAAGTTTACCGGTATGACGACACTCGGACCGGGGAAAACGTGGACGGCGAAGTATGCTTCTGCGGGAATGATCATCGCTGACTACGATGTCATCGTTGACGGTATGAATGAGAAGGGGCTGGTATGTGCCAACTTCTACTTCCCCGGATTTGCGAAGTATTCTGTAACGACCAAAGAGAACCAGTCTATTTCCATGTCCTCAACCGACATCGTGCAGTGGATCCTCTCTATGTTCAAATCGGTCGATGAGGTGAAAAAAGCGCTTGAGAACAATGAAGTGGCTATCTCTCCGGTACTCACTCCGGGTTTCCCGCCACAGGTACAGCCTTTTCACTTCATCGTTTACGACAAGACAGGCAAGAGCATTGTATTCGAGCCGATCGATGGCAAGCTGAAGGTGTATGACAACCCTATCGGTGTCATTACCAACTCGCCTACATTCGACTGGCATATGACCAACCTGCGCAACTATGTGACTCTGGGTGCCAATACGCCTGATCCCAAAAAGGTCTTCGGCCTGGAGCTCAAGCCGCTTGGGCAGGGTGCCGGTATGCTGGGTCTTCCAGGTGACTTTACGCCACCGTCACGTTTTGTAAGAGCGGCAGCGTTTGCCGGAAGCACAATCCCTGATGAGAAAGCAGAGCAGGGTGTTATGCAGGTCTTCCACATTCTCAACAGCTTCGACATCCCTGTCGGTGCGGCAAGAACAGTTGAAGATGGCAAGATCTTCTCTGACTATACGATGCTGACAGTCGTACGTGATACGAAGAACCTTCGCTACTACTACAAGACATACGATGATCAGAACATCAAGATGCTCGATATGAAGAAATTCGACTTCAACGCCAAGAAGATCGTGAAGCTTCATACGCTTACCAAGCAGAAGTTCGAAGATGTCAGCAGTAAGCTGAAGTAGTTTTCCCTCCTCTGGATACAGACACTTTTGTGTTTGTGTCCTTTCTAAAAAGATAATGGCAGACGCTATTTTCTCTTATTATCTTGCTCTGTTGATAGTTTCAAATCCCTCTTCAATCGAATCTACTTTTTCCAGTAAAAAGAGCAATACCGCGGCATTGAACTGTGCCAGCTTCATAAAACTTTCACTCGGATGCCGGGTCTGTTTTAGAGAATCTTCCAGTGTAATGGGTTTGAATGACTTGGTATAGTTAATGCCATAATCCTTTGGATCAATCTTAAATTCGTTGATTTCATCGTTTTCTACGATGGTAATGGCACATTTTCCAAAAATTTCCGGACTTCCCTCATTGCCTTTGATGATGATGAGCTTTTTGTACCGGTCTTTGTAGAGTGCGATATATTTTTGGATGAAGGGTTTGTGAAAGGCACCGATGACAGCTGTTTCACTCCTGGTGATGCCAAGCAGTTTTTCGATAGTGTTCAATGAGCTGCGAAGTCCAAGCCTTGTGCGAAGCTCACTGAATCGGTAGAGTTCAGGGAAATAGGTTTTACGGTCGTAAAAGTGTGTGTTTTTTGGCAATGGAATGGCATCGCACACCTCTTTGAGGGTGATGCCGCCTTTGGCCGGCTGCAACAGACCGCCGTGCAGAGAGAGTTCCACGCCAAAGGGTTCTAAGGTTTGAGCAGTCAATGGAAGCAGATAGGGGTTGTTGACCTTGCCGTCGTAGGGGTAGCCAAACTCCACTGTGTGCGGTTTGGGGTCGTGTACAATGAATTCGTCAAAGACATCGAGTGCGGCTTTGAACTCCTCAATGCTCTCCCCCTTGACACGCCAGCCAAGCAGAAAGGCTGCCGCCTGTTCTTGGACAACCTCGTTTTTGAGCATAGCACGGATGACTGTCTGCATCTCTTCATAGCTTAGGTCACGGTTACGCTTGGGGCCGGTACCGACGAGTTTGAGATAGGGAAGGAATTCTTGGCTGGTCATGGATATTTCCTGTTATGGTTTGTTGCCATTGTAACGTTTTGCATGAAAAAGTGAATTGAGTTGTATCAAAAGCGCAGCAGAAAAGGAAGAGCAAGAAGCAGTACGGATATGCCTGTCATAGACCAAAAACCAAAGCCAAAGTAGGGCAGGGTAGCCAGTCCGACCCCTGAAAGCATTGCAACAGCCTTTTTTTGCTGTTTCCCGTAAATCATATAGGCAAATGCTGCTGCACCCAAAAAGATATAGGTTAAAATATGGGATGTTGTAAACAATGGCAATCCTTTGCTCGGTTTTGTTCGGTGATAAAAATACCAAAAAAGCGTAAACAATATGCTTTTTAAGAAGGTAGGGAGTATAATACGCGAAACTTTTCAGGACTTATCCAAGCCCTCTACGTCCGATGGTCATTCCACCGAACCCATTTTACTTTTTTACTGTTTGGAGCAGCACTGACATGTTTCAGTTTGACACCCTTTCGATGGTATTTACCGCACTGATCGTGCTGGGGACCATACCCAACCTTTTCTATTCGCAGGGATATTTGCCGCACATCGAGCGAAAAGCCCATTATCTGCTGCACTACTTTACCTTCATTGCTTCGATGATCGGTGTGGTCGTGGCAGCCAATGCACTGAGTTTTCTGCTCTTTTGGGAGTTGATGAGTCTGACAAGCTGGCAGCTCATCCTCACTGAAGCCAAGAACAAAAAGACAACCGATGCGGCGCGTTTTTACTTCTTTATGACCCATTTCGGGTTTGTCTTTTTGCTGCTTTTCTTTCTCATCGTCACCAACGGCGATCTGGAGATGGGCTTTAGCGCGATGCATGGTGTGGCATCTGCTTTTGCCTATCCGACACTGCTCTTTTTCTTCCTTGTGCTGGGCTTTTTGAGCAAAGCCGGAGCCGTGCCGCTGCATGTGTGGCTGCCCTATGCGCATCCCGAGGCTCCCTCTCCCGTCTCGGCGCTGATGAGCGGTGTCATGCTCAAGGTCGCTATTTACGGCATGTTCCGATTTCTTTTCGATGTGCTCTATCCGTGGCCGCTGGAGTGGGGTGTGCTCATTTTGGTCATCGGGTCGCTCTCGGCGCTGATCGGGGTACTCTATGCCTTGAGCGAACACGACATCAAAGCGCTGCTTGCCAACCACTCCATCGAGAACATCGGCATTATCCTCATCGGTTTTGGGATGGGAATGATCTTCGACAGCATGCACCTGAAGGTACTCAGCTCCTTTGCCTTCATTGCGGCGATCTTCCACACGTTCAACCACATGAGCTTCAAATCGCTGCTCTTTATGGGGGCGGGAAGTGTGCTGCATCAGACCCACACCAAAAACATCGAAAAGTACGGCGGGCTGATCAAGCGTATGCCTGTGACGGCACTGACATTTCTGCTCGCATCGGTCTCCATCTCTGCATTACCGCCGACGAATGGTTTTTTGAGCGAATGGATGATCTTCCAGTCGATGCTTGGCTCCAGTCATCTTGACAATACCTCTCTTAAACTGGCGATCCCCTTTGCCGTCTTTGCACTGGCGATGACAGGCGGTTTGGCGATTGCCTGTTTTGTCAAAGCATACGGCATCACCTTTTTGGGACTGCACCGCAGCACAAACGCCAAACATGCCCATGAAGTCAATTTCCTGATGCGTACGGGCATGGTGCTCATGGCAGGGGTGGTCATCTCGCTGATGCTTTTTACCCCGTGGTATATCGGTCAATTTGACGCGGCACTGGTAGGGCTGGGACACACCTCGGTCTATGCACGGCTCTTCCCCGAGGGGATTTGGCATATGCACTCGGCGGGTATGCATGGCGGGGTGGTCTCTCCGCTGATTTTGCTTGGTGCACTGTTGGGGGTAACGGCGCTGCTGATGTTCGGTTACAAAGCGCTCAGGGTCAAAGAGCGCATACACCGCACCTGGAGCTGCGGCTACCGTACCGGTGCGCGCACACAGTATTCAGCAACGGGCTTTGCCGGACCGATTCGCCGCTTTTTCGGCTGGCTCTACAAACCCGACGAGCATTTTCACAAAGAGAGCATTGCCGGACACGGCAGCAAGTTTTCCGACTCGCACTACGAGGTGCATGTCAAGCCGCTCTTTGAAACAACACTTTACGACAGAGTAGCAAAAGCGGCAAACTTCATGAGCTACTGGGTTTACAGGCTTTCACACTTCGAGCAGACACGCTATGCGGCGATGATCTTCAATCTCATGCTAACAGTACTCTTTAGCTACCGTATCTTTGCGCATGAGTTCTCATGGGCGACGCTGCTACTCGAAGGGACGGTCATGATCATTTCGATCAAAGTACTCATTATAGGAGAGAAGCGATGATTGCGTACCTGCTGACGATTGTATTGCTGCTGCTGATCGCACCGCTGCTGCTGAGTTTCATCAAGGCACTCAAGATGCGCCTGCTCTTCAAAAAGCCTGTTTCGATCTGGCAGGGGTACCGTAACTTCGCCAAACTGATGCACAAAGAGACCATCGTCTCCGAAGAGGCAAGCGCTATCAC
>Ga0256829_1001728_pt1 | contig 17365 bp, 18 predicted proteins | sample 131447metaG_FD_185979 | JGI IMG/M metagenome (GOLD analysis project Ga0256829, IMG submission 185979) | Hydrothermal vent microbial communities from Lau Basin, Pacific Ocean - 131-447 | ecosystem: Environmental > Aquatic > Marine > Hydrothermal vents | place: Pacific Ocean: Lau Basin | collected...
TGGCGGTGGTGGCGGTGGCGGTGGCGGTGGCGGTGACATGTAATGCTAAGCGCCAACACGATAAAAATCATTATTACCATATCAGCCATATTTTTCTTTAGTGGCTGCGTTGCTAGTAGTTTAGCCACGCAAGATAGTGATAGAGATGGCGTGCCTAATTACAAAGATATATGCAAATATACACCAATAGGAGCACAAGTTAATAAACAAGGATGCGCGCTTGATACAGATTTTGATGGCGTAATTGACTTGTATGATAAATGCCCAGGCACCACAGCCTCAGAACTCGTAAACCAATATGGATGTACTATAAAAGTACTTCCATGATATTTAACCCCACCTTTATAAAAAAGGTGGGATACTTAAAACTTTATATATAACAAAAAAATTATAATTCTTCTTAAGCTACATCTTTATATACTGTATAAAATAATTCTCAGAAAGGATAAAGATGGCAAACAATTCTATAACCGTTATTGACAATAGAACAGGAAATAAATTTGATTTTCCTATAGTACAGCCAACTATTGGACCAGATGTTGTGGACATTTCTTCGTTTTATAAAAATACAGGCATGTTTACTTTTGATAGAGGTTTTACCTCAACTGCAAGTTGTCGCTCTAATATCACATATATAGATGGTGGGGCTGGAAAACTTATGTATAGAGGCTATGATATAGGCTATCTCGCAACGAAAAAAACTTTTTTAGATGCTACCTATCTTTTATTACACAAGGAATTACCAACAAAAGAACAACTTGATAATTTTAACCTTGAGTTGAAAAAGAGGTCATTTATAAATGAAAGTATGAAAAAATTATTTGATGCTTTCCCTGACAATGCTCATCCTATGGCGATACTCTCATCTGCAGTTGCGGCACTCTCGGCTTTTTATTCTGATTCATTGGATATGGATACGCCAGAAGAAGTGATAGAAATGGCACACAGAATCATCGCCAAGATTCCTACAATCGCTGCTTTTTCATACAGATACTCAAAGGGTCTTCCTGTTATATATCCTGATTTAGACAAAGGTTTTACTGAAAACTTCTTATATATGCTACGCGCTTATCCTCATGGATATGTAGAATTAAAACCCATAGAGGTTGAAGCACTTGATACTATATTTACTCTTCACGCTGACCACGAACAAAATGCTTCGACTACGGCTGTTCGCGTTGTGGCTTCGACTCAAGCACATCCTTATGCTGCAGTTTCAAGCGGTGTTGGAGCACTTTGGGGCAGAGCTCATGGAGGTGCAAATGAGTCAGTAATTCGCCAACTTGAGATGATTGGAAGTGTTGATAATGTAGATAAATTTATCGCAAAAGCAAAAGACAAAAATGACCCATTTAGATTGATGGGCTTTGGTCATAGGGTTTATAAAAACTTTGACCCAAGAGCTACAATCCTTAAAGAGTTAAGAGATAAATTAACTGATGAATTAGATATTGATTCTCATTTGCTTGAAATTGCAAATAAGATTGAAAAAATAGCACTTAGTGATGAGTACTTTGTAAAAAGACATTTATACCCAAATATAGATTTTTATTCTGGTTTGATTTTAAATGCTCTAAGAATTCCAAAAGAGATGTTTGCTGTAATATTTGTCATGGGTCGAACGCCAGGATGGATTGCACAGTGGGTTGAGTTAAAAGAACAAAAAGACATGAAAATAGCAAGACCAAGACAACTTTACCTTGGACCGTTGGAGAGAACACCAAAAAGTTAGATTTAATAGTCTCACTATCTTAGGGTGATTACAAAATTGCCCTTCTCTTTTTTTAGGGTATATACATATTGCCCATCAAGTTTTATGGCAACTCTATAGTATTTATCATGATTTCCTAGAACTACAGAAACAAAAGGCGGAGTATTTAGCATAAAGCTTTTTGTTAAAAAATTGGCATCTCTTTTAAAATCAACCACTACTTTATATGGATGGCTTACAAGAAAATCTCGAATTTTTATATCTTTTGTGATAATCTTAAAGCTAGTTTTACTAACCTCAAATCTTATAAAGTTTTTAAAATTATAAGTTTTGGCTTTCTCTGTAGTATCCCTTTTCATCACCATCGGCTTTGACTCTGCTACTGGTTGTTTTGTCCTTGTAAAGATAAGTTCATCATGCCAATCTGTCTTTTTATTTATGATTTTAACTTTTTTATCAATAGAACCGTCAAGATTTTGGTAAACAACGGCTATGCTTTTCAAAATTCTTGCACTATTTGGGAGTTTGATTTTTACATCATCAAAGGTAGCCTCTTTTTTGTTTATGTGGGTAAATTTAGTTATATTACTTGCAGACACAAAAGGATTATCTCGTCCAAAACAAAAAACACTAATCAGTAAAATCATGCTAAAAACTTTTATCAATTTGGCTCCAATTGTTTTAATTCAAAATACTCTTTTTGCAAATGAGCATTTTTGTCTTTTATCATTATAACATTTTGTTTTAAATTATCTCTTTTGTCCTGCAAATCCAACAAAACTTCCAAAGAGCTTTTTCCAAACAAAACATCACCCACATATATGCCAAGCCCTATAACCAACAAAACAAGAAGAGCGATTTTTCCATAAAAAAGAGTATCGATACTTTTTGATTTTCCTCGTTCCATCTCGTTTAAAATTTTACTCATATTTTAGTGAAATAGCTCCTGTCCAATATATTCACCAAGTTCCAATTCTCGCTCTATCTCTAAAAGTCTATTGTATTTTGCGATTCTCTCCCCTCTAGCAGTTGAGCCTGTTTTGATTTGAGGGCAATTAAGAGCAACGGCAAAATCAGCGATAAAAGTATCTTCACTTTCGCCACTTCTATGACTGACTACGCAAGCATAATTATTTCTCTGAGCCAACCTTATCGTTTGCATAGTTTCGCTAACTGTTCCTATTTGGTTTAGTTTAATCAAAACAGAATTCGCTATACCTTTTTCTATTCCCTGTGCTAAAATCTTTTTGTTTGTTACAAAAATATCATCACCAATCAATTGAATTTTATCTCCTAATTTTTCAGTCATGATTTTCCAACCATCCCAATCATCTTCAGCCAAGCCATCTTCTATAGAAACTATCGGGTATTTTCCACACAATTCATCATAATAATCAACCAATTCACTACTATTTAGTGTCCTGTTTTCAGAACCAAGCCTATATCCATCTTCTTTTAAAAACTCGCTACTCGCTGCATCTATAACGATAGAAATATCAACACCTGGTTTATATCCTGCATTTTTTATAGCCTTAACTATAAGCTCCAACGGCTCTTCATTGTTTTTTAAATTTGGTGCAAAACCACCTTCATCTCCAAGCGATGTGCTCAAATCCATATCTGATAATATTTTTTTAAGATTATGATATGTCTCAGAAGCAGCTCTAAGAGCTTCAGCAAAGCTATCAAAGCCAGCTGGGACTATCATGTACTCTTGAAAATCTACATTATTATCAGCATGGCTTCCACCATTGACAATATTGAACATAGGAGCTGGAAGAGTAAGTGCATTTACGCCTCCAAGATATCTATACAAAGGCATACCAAGAGAGTTAGCACTCGCTCTAGCTACTGCCATAGAAACACCCAAAACCGCATTGGCTCCTAGTCTATTGTAAGAATCCGTGCCATCTAACTTTTTCATCATACTATCGATTTGAGCTTGATCAAATGGGTCTGTGCCTATCAATTCATCAGCTATCTCTATATTTACATTTTCAACAGCCTTCAAAACTCCTTTACCCATATAACGATTGCCGCCATCTCTTAATTCTAACGCTTCCTTAGAGCCTGTACTTGCACCACTTGGCACTACTGCACTAGCTACTATACCATCGCTTAAGACTACTGTTGCTCTTACTGTTGGATTTCCTCTGCTGTCCAAAACTTCATCTGCATATACATCTTCTATAAATGTCATTTTTTAGCCTCCCCCTTTTTTTTATCTTCTTTTACTGTATTTATTCCCATTTCTTCTTTGATTTTATTTTCTAGCTCAACTTTAAGCTCTTTATTCTCTTTTAAAAGTGCTTTTACATTTTCTCTACCTTGTCCAAGTCTTGTTTCACCATAGCTAAACCAAGCGCCACTTTTATCTATAATATCTAACTTGACACCATAGTCAACTATCTCACCTTCTTTACTGATACCCTCACCAAACATGATGTCAAACTCAGCTAAACGAAATGGTGGCGCCACTTTGTTTTTTACGACTTTTACTTTTACTCTGTTTCCTATTTGCTCTTCTGCTTGTTTTAAAGTGGCAATTCTTCTGATATCAAGTCTTACCGAAGCATAAAATTTAAGTGCATTTCCACCTGTTGTAGTTTCAGGTGAGCCATAACCCATAGTTCCAATTTTCATACGGATTTGGTTTATAAATATAACAGTCGTCCCCATCTTACTAACTATGCCCGTTAGTTTTCTAAGAGCTTGACTCATAAGTCTTGCTTGAAGCCCAACATGAGTATCTCCCATATCTCCTTCTATCTCAGTTTTTGGAGTCAATGCAGCCACAGAATCCACCACGATAACATCAATCGCACCACTTCTTACCAATGTTTCCAATATATCCAATGCTTGCTCTCCAAAATCTGGCTGAGATACAAAAAGATTATCTACATCAACACCAAGGTTTTCAGCGTATTTTATGTCCAATGCATGTTCAGCGTCTATAAAAGCACAAACACTACCTTCGCTTTGAGCTTGCCCTATAATATGAAGAGCAAGAGTTGTTTTTCCAGAACTCTCAGGTCCATATATCTCCATAACCCTACCTCTTGGAACTCCGCCGATTCCAAGTGCTAAATCTAAGCCCAAAGAACCTGTACTAATAGCAGCAATAGGCTCGACTACTTTATCCCCCATTCTTATAAGAGCACCTTTTCCAAAAGCCTTATCTATCTGTTTTATAGCTAAATCTATCGCTTTTTTCTTATTTGCATCGATTTCCATATTTTTCCTTATTTTTTAATACTATTTTATCACTTTGTGCTTGAAATTGTGCTTTTATGATTAATGAAATGAAAGTTTTAACAAAAAAGTGTTAGAATTAGATAAAATACTCAATAAGGATTTTTGTGAGAAATGTAACTGTAGCCCATTCCCCTGATGCTGATGATATCTTCATGTATTATGCTATAAAATTTGGATGGGTTGATTTAAAAGATGTAAATTTTAACAATATCGCCTTAGATATCGAGACACTAAACCAAAAAGCCTTAAAAAGTATCTATGATATAACTGCTATTAGTTTTGGTTTGTACCCTAGTATTAGGGACGAATACGCACTTCTTAGAACTGCTGTAAGTTTTGGTGAAGGCTATGGTCCAAAAGTTATAAAGCTAAAAGATAAAAAACTAAAAAGAAATTTTAAAGTAGCCCTTAGCGGAGAACACACCACAAATGCTTTGCTTTTTAAAATCGCTTATCCAGAGGCTAGGATTGTATATAAAAACTTCTTAGAGATTGAGGGTGCTGTTCTTAGCGGTGAAGTTGCTGCTGGAGTTTTGATACACGAGAGCATACTTAGTTTTGATGACAAATTAGAAGTCGAGAGAGAGCTATGGGATATCTGGAGGGAATTATGCAAGGAGGATTTGCCATTGCCATTGGGTGGCATGGGAATTCGTCGCTCAATCCCTTTGAACCAAGCGATTGATTATGAAAGAGTGCTCACAAAAGCCGTAAAAGTAGCCCATACTCATCAAAATCTTTTATCAAAAATGCTTCTTTCTAGAAACCTGATAAGAGTAGATGGCTCGACACTTAAAAAATATCTAGGACTATATGCAAATGACAAATCAATAACAATGGACGATACACAATACAATGCGATAGACAAACTTTTTGAGCTAGGGTATGATAATGGTTTTTATGATACAAAACTAGAAGTGAGAGATTTTTTAGTCCCTACACAATATGAGAAATTAAGAAATAGTTAAAGATGGAAGAAAAACTAATAGGCTTAGGAATTGAGACTTTTAAAATAGCACTTTACCTCTCAATGCCTATACTTATGGCGGGGCTGCTCGCTGGGCTTGCTGTCAGTATCTTCCAAGCTACCACTCAGATAAATGAGCAAACTCTTAGTTTCGTGCCAAAAATTTTGCTTGTTATCGTAGTTGCTATTTTTACAATGCCTTGGATGATGAACATGATGATAGAGTTTACCACTAAAGTCATCACAATGATACCAACATTTATATTTTGAAAATTATAGATTTTAGCACATATTCTAGTATCAAAATAGGACCTAAAGTCCAAGTAAAAATTATAAACAATATCCAAGATTACAGTGAGTTCGCAATCATAGGTGGAGCCAATAATCTTCTAGTTTCGCCAACCCCTCCAAAACTTGCAATGCTTGGTAAAAAGTTTGATTTCATAGAAGAAAAAGATGGTTTTTTGTATATTGGGGGTGCCACGCCTAGTGGAAAAATACTCTCATATGCAAGAAGAAGAGATATAGCAAATTTTGAATTGATGCAAAAGTTGCCTGGCACGCTTGGGGGAATGATGCGGATGAATGCGGGGCTTAAACAATGGGAAATATTTAATCATCTCATAGCGATAAAAACGGGAATAGGCTGGATTAAAAAAAGTGATATCGTACATGGTTATAGATATGCAAATATCAAAGGTACAATTTATGAAGCAAAATTCCAAATTAAGAATGGCTTTGATTTTGAACTTTTAGAGATGTTTAAAAAACTAAGAGATAACCAACCAAACTTTCCAAGCGCAGGAAGCTGTTTTAAAAACCCAAAAGGAAATTTTGCTGGAAAATTACTCGATGAGTCAGGATTAAAAGGTTTCAAGATTGGAAACATGGCTTTGAGCAGCTCTCACGCAAATTTTTTGATAAATCTTGGTGGTGGAACTTACAAAGATGCAATAGCCGTGATTCAAGAAGCAAAAAACAGAGTGTTTGAAAAATGTAATATAAATTTAGAATTAGAGATAAAGGCTCTTATAGGATGAAATTAAAAAATTATTTTATATTTCTTAAAATTTCTTAACACAACTTATACATTTTTAGCAAATTCGTTTGAACGAGGATGAATCGCTAAATTATCCATATCAGTAAATTTACCAAGATTAAAAGCATCTACTCCACATCTTCCTATCATGGCTGCATTGTCTGAACAAAATTCTAATGGTGCTACATGTAGGTTTGCTTTTTTATCTTTGCAAAACTCTTCTAGCCTAGCTCTTAGGCATAGGTTTGCACTAGCACCTCCTACGATGCCAAAGTTTTCTATCTTTTTGTTTTTATATATCTTTTTTATCTTTTGCATCAGATGCTTCACAGCTGTTTTTTGAAAACTTGCACTTATGTCTGATTTTGTTTTGTCGTCCATTGTCTCTTTTTCTATAGATAGTCTAACTTGATTTTTTAAACCAGAATAACTAAAAGCAAGCTTTGGAGAATTTGACATGGGCACCGTAAAATTAAATCTCTCACTATCACCTTGAGCGGCACAAGTTTCAACTATAGGTCCTCCTGGGTATTCAAATCCAAGCATCTTTGCTACTTTATCGAAACTCTCGCCAAAGCTGTCATCTAGCGTAGTTGCAAGCATCTCAATCTTGTCATAATTCTTTACATGTAAGACTTGGGTATGTCCGCCTGAAACCAATAAAATATCTATAGGAAAGTTTGTGTCTTGCTCTAAAAACAGAGAATATATATGTCCTTTTAAGTGATTTATTGGCAAGATTGGAAGCTTTAGGGAAACGCTAAGAGCTTTTGCCATCACAACGCCTTCAACTAAAGTTACGCTAAGTCCAGGTTCGTTTGTTACTGCTATCGCTTTTAATTCGCTAAAATATTTTTTGACACTCTCTAGAATATTTGGCAAAGCAACAGCATGGAGCCTAGCTGCCAACTCAGGCACAACACCACCATATTTGGCATGTTCGCTCTCTTGTGAGATTTTTTTATGAAATAAAAGTTTTTTATCTTTGATTCTAGTTATCGCGATGGAGCTATCATCACAACTGCTTTCTATGCTAAGTATCAACAAAAAACCTAAATAATCTTAACATGCCAAGGCTCAAACCTTACCCCATCTTTATTATTGACAGTATAGCGCATAGATATATATGAGAGTCGTCTTAATTTCCAAAACTCTTTTGTTGTTATAAATGAAACTGTAAAGTTTTTATATCCCCATCCCTTCTTCCCAACATCAAAATCACCGATAGAATGGTATGAGTAAGCAGGAGGGGCTAAAGACCTCGAAGCTAAAGATATATTGCCTCCTGTTCTTTTGATTTTATTAAAATACAAATTCATCTGTTTTGGCACACCCCTTACTCCAGAAGTGAGATAAAGCGATCTTCCAACATCACCAATCACTCTTTTATATGACTCTTTCGAATGACCTCGAAAGAGATAGTGTCCTGTGTGTCGAATCTTCACCACATCTCTTTTGTTTATCTTGGTAGTTATATGGGGGACTGTTTTTTTACCATAAAAACCGTGGGTATCTGGATTTTGATAAAAAATCTTTTCCATAAAAGCCAGTTCAATTGGAGTAAATTTTCCTATGCTAGAGTGATACTTTGCAGTTTTAAGCATGTCATCATATGATAGGATATTGAAATTTCCGTTTCCAACCCATCTTTTGATAAGTTCTATCTTCTTAGCGATGGAAAGAAAAATGGGAACTTCTTTGTCGCTTATCCAAACAGAGTCATCTGCTTCTTTTATACTCGCCACTGCTGAGATGGCGCTACTAGTCATAAGTCCTAAAAATAACCTTCTATTCATCATTTAACCTATAAAATTTAATTGTGTCGTTATTATATCATTTTTTTGTTGCGACTAAGTCGCATTTGATCTTATGCCGTTGCTTTTTATTAACATTTTCTCTATCTCATCACTAGAAACTGGTCTTGAATAATAATATCCTTGAATGACTTCACAGCCCATACCAAACAACAAATCACACTGTTCTTTTGTCTCAACTCCCTCAGCAAGAACTTTTAAATCCAAGCCCTTGGAAAGATCAATTACAGCTTTCGCGATAGCTTTATCTTTTTTACTTGCAACTATATCATCCACAAATGTTTTATCAATTTTTAGTTTTGAGATAGAAAGATACTTTAGATAACCAAGAGATGAATAGCCAGTTCCAAAATCATCAATAGCCACGCTAACTCCCAAATCTGCAAAACATTTTAATGCCTTTTTACTACTCTGTTTATTTCGCATGATATGACGCTCAATAAGTTCGGCCTCAATATACCCTCCACTGCATCCTGTTTGTTTTAAAAGTTTCTCAAAATTAATAAAAAAATCTTTATCTTCCAACTGTTTAGCGGTAAAATTTATAGACATAGTTTCTATATCATACCCAGAGTTTCGCCACTCTTTCATCTGTAGCATTGCTTTTTTAGATATAAGCTTGCCTAATTCTATGATTATATCACTATCTTCAGCGATTTGAATAAAATAATCTGGATAAATAAGACCTTTGCTTGGGTGATTCCATCGCACAAGAGCTTCCACTCCTAATATCTTTTTATTGCGTATATCAAATTGGGGTTGATAATGCAAGATAAATTCATCACTAATCAATGCATTTCTTAGCTGATTTTCTATCTTTATATGCTCCAACACATGAGAATCCATACTTTCATCATAAAAGACATACTGATTTTTTCCACTGTTTTTAGCTTTATACATTGCCAAATCTGCAAACTTCAATAATGCTTGAGAATCACTTGCATCATTTGGAAACATAGAAATACCCATGCTAAAAGTTGTTTTAACCAACTCTCTTTTGAGATTAAAAGGCTTTTGAAATCTACTCGAAATTTTTTGGACTACATGTGAAATATCTTCAACACTATTTATGGAATCTAAGATGATTATAAATTCATCTCCTCCAAAGCGTGCTATTGTGTCTGTTTCTCTAACTAGTATTTTAAGTAATTCTGAAGTCTTTATAAGCAATAAATCTCCTATATCATGGCCAAAAGCATCATTTATTTGCTTAAAATTATCTAAATCTAGAAAAACAACTGCTAGCATTTTTTTATTTCTTGTGGCTTTTTTTATACTCTGCGATAACCTATCCATAAGTAAAGCTCGATTTGGCAAAGAGGTCAGAGAATCATGTTTTGCTTGAAAAAGTAATTTCTCTTGTTGCAAAGCAAACTCTCTTTCTATTTTTTTTCTTTGTGTAATATCTCGGAATACATAATATCTTACAATTTCACCTTTCAAGATAATCTGAGTTACTATAGTATTCAACCAAATTGGTTTATCTTTGATAGTTTTCGCTTGAATCTCAAAATCAACCTTATCTCCTTCTTTAATCATATCTAGTTTGCTTTGCAAGAATTCAACTGAATTTTTTCCATTATCTTGTTTTAAAGGATAATAATCTTGAGTCGTAAGTGCTAATATCTCATCTTTACTGTTTGCTTCAAAAATAGTCATAGCGGCATCGTTAATATCATAAATTTCTTGATTTTTTGAAAGCGCTAGTCCTTCTGTTGCACCATAAAAAAGTTTTTTAAAGACATTCCTACTCTCTTCCAACTCATCTGTTCTATTTTCTACTGCATACTCAAGCTTTTTAAAAAGTTTTTTTATTTTTGTAGATATTAGTAAAAATAAAACCAACACCGCAACTAAAATAATAGCGGCAATCATAATACTCTTATAAACTGTTCGTTTTAACCCTTCTTTGACGACCTCTTTTTGCTTCATATATAGCTTACTATAATCTTTAACTTGCGTACCAATTACCCAATTTAAACTAGGAATCAATCTTATATAAGAATCTCTTCTTTTGCCATCTTTTGAGACATAATTCATAAAGAATCCATCAGGATTCACATATGCACCTCTTATAGCATCTCTTACTATATGTCTTCCATTTATCACATCATTCCATCTGTTTATATTTTTAAAATTTCCATTTCCTATGATGCTATTGTCAGCAACATCATAAGCAAAGATATACCCAAATTGGTCTTTTTGCAAAGTCGAAAGATACTTTTTAAGAGACTTTTTAACCTGTTTTAAGATATCTTCTTCATACCTTCCTGAACCTATAAATATACCAAGAGGCTTAAAGATTTTTACGAAACCAATCTTTTTTTGCATCTTTTTTTCGCCAATTTTATACCACCACCAAGTTGAAAAACCTTCTTTTTTTGCTTTTACTAGCTTTATAGCCTTTCTTATCGTATATTCTCCTTTTCCATCTAAAAAATTTATCTGATTTTTTCCTTCTAACCTAGGAGTAGTTGGAAGCAGCAAACAAGTACCATCTAATTTATACACAAAGTAGTAACCAGTTTTATCGTTAAAAAATCTTTTACTTCTTAAGCTATCCCTAATCTTTTGGATAATTATATCTTTTGGAAAGGTGCTAAATTGATCATATATACTCTTGGTGATTTCCCAACCAGCATCAACATTATTCTTTACCGATTCCTTTTCTTTTTGCTCAAGTGAATTTTTATATATATCGATAAAATCAACCAGTTTGTGAATCTTGTCTTCAGCCTCCATCTTAGTTCTGTTGCTGTATATTTTTCTTATATCGTGCAAGGAATTATTATAATTTTCTAAAGAGTTTGTTGTGAAAACATATATAAGGACGGCAGAAATCAGGAGAAAACTTAAACCTGTTATAAAAATCATGAGTTTCAACAATCCATGACTAGTGTTAAGTTTCATCCCTTTTCCTCCTTTATTTAATAACCGTCTAAATGTCTAGTTTTTGGTAAAACTAAATTTAAGAATATTCCTACGATTGCTCCAAGCCCGATGCCACTAAATGCAACTCCACCAAAGTCAAAAGTCATGCCACCGATAGCAAAAACTAAAATCATAGATACTATAATCATATTTCTTGGGTCTTCCAGGTCGGCTTTCTCTTTTATCAAAGTCCCCATACCAATAGATGTAATTATACCAAAAAGAAGAAGCATGATTCCGCCCATAACCGGAACTGGGATAGTCGCCAATACGCCACCGAGTTTTCCAACAAATGCTAATACTATAGCGAAAATCGCTGCCCAAGTCATGATAGCTGGATTATAAGCTTTTGTGATAGTCACGGCTCCAGTCACTTCAGAGTAAGTTGTGTTCGGCGGTCCACCAAAACAAGAAGCTAAACTAGTAGCCAAACCATCTCCTAAAAGAGTATTTTTAAGTCCAGGCTCTTTTAGATAATCTTTACCGGTAACTCTACTGATAGCCAGCACATCTCCTATGTGTTCAACTGCTGGAGCGATTGCGATAGGCACGATATATAAAACAGCTTGCCAATTTAACTCTGGCGTTGTAAAATGCGGAATCGCAAACCAAGATGCTTTAGCAACCGCATCAAAACTCACTATGCCATACATCAAAGAAGCTATATAACCAGCCACAACTCCTGATAAAATAGGCAGCAACCTAAAGACACCTTTTCCAAGCAGTGAAACTAAAAGCGTAACGGTCAAAGAAACCATAGATATAACAATTGCTGTATTAAACGGCACCAACACTATAGCACCATCGCCAGTTTTTCCCATAGCCATATGGACTGCCACTGGAGATAAAATCAAACCAATAGTCATAATAACTGGTCCAACGACGACTGCTGGTAATAGCTTATGTATAAAGCCTGAGCCTTTTAGCCTTATGATAAAACTCAAAACTACATACAAAAAACCAGCTGCCACAAGTCCTGACATAGTCCCTGCTATTCCCCAAGTTTTTACACCATAGATAATAGGAGCAATAAAGGCAAAGGAAGACGCCAAAAATATAGGCGGAACTGCTTTTCTATTTACCACTTGAAACAAAAGTGTTCCAATACCCGCTGTAAAAAGAGCAACATTTGAATCCAAACCCGTTAAAATCGGAACCAAAACCAAAGCACCAAATGCCACAAACAAAAACTGTAAACCAATAATGCTATCTTTCAAGCGAAACTTATAATCTGTCTTGCTCATAAAACCCCTTTTTTGTTAGATTTTTAGTAAAACTATTTCGTGAGGCTCAGACCTATGGGAGGATTTGCCTCTAAGAAATAGTTTTACTAGAAATCCATTAACTACAAAATTTTCTTACTTCTTTGTCAATCTCAAAAATATCATCTAAATTTTTTGGTGAAATGTTGCTAAATTTTCTATATGCTTTTTTGTTTATCTTAGCAACTTCTAGGATATTTATCTCGTTATTTAAAAATCTCTCCACACTTATCTCATTTGCAGCATTTAGCACTACCCCTCTTTGTGGATTTTTAAGAATATCTTCTCTTATCTCCCATATCGGATATCGCTCCTGCCTTATCTCTTTGAATTGTAGATTTCCAACCTCAACTAAGTTTACATGTGGAAGTATCTCTTCTTGCACTTTGCCCATCAATGCAAAAGATATAGGAAGCTTCATGTCAGCATTTGCTATGTGAGCAGTCGTGCTCCCATCTTTAAAATTTATCATGGCATGTATGATTGATTTAGTCTCTATCAATGCATCTACTTTTTCGCAATCATACAGCCATCTTGCTTCTAAAAGCTCAAATACTTTATTTGTCATCGTAGCACTGTCTATCGTGATTTTTCTGCCCATTTTCCAATTTGGATGATTTAGGGCTTCGGTTGAGCTCATTGAAGACAATTTTTCTAAAGGAGTATTTCTAAAAGCTCCTCCGCTAGCTGTTATAGTCATCGAACTTATAGGCTTGTTTTGTAGCAAATACCACAAACCAAAATGTTCACTATCTATCGGAATAATTTTTGAAGTTTGGAGTAGATTTCCAGCTACCACTAGAGATTCTTTATTTGCTAGAGCTAATCTTTTGCCAAGTTTTTGTGTCAAAACAGATGGAGAAAGACCAGCAAAGCCAACAAGTGCATTGACGACCAAATCACTTTGACTTTGTTCTATTGCTTCTAAAATCCCTTCCTTACCGTACAAAACTTTTTTATGGTTTACTTTACCTATCTGTTTTTTATCTGCAATACATACGATTTTTGGGTGAAATTCTTTGATTTGCTCATTTAATAACTTTATATTTTTTCCAGCAACTAGGGTTTCTACGCCCAACTCAAATCTTTTTGCAACTTTTAGAGTATTTACACCGATGGAGCCAGTTGAGCCTAGAATAACCACTTATAGCAATCCGCGAAGCAAAACTAGCATTATAATCGAAGCAAACATGTATCCATCGCTCCTATCAAGCATGCCACCGTGTCCTGGAAATATATCTCCGCTGTCTTTTACTCTTGCCTCTCTTTTTAAATAACTCTCGAAAAGATCACCCCAAACTGATGACAAAGAAACTAAAAACGAAACAAGCAAAGAGGAAAAAAGATTAACGCTAGTCAAACCAAATAGCGTTCCAAGGACAGTTGCTAGCAAGATTCCTCCTGCTACTCCTTCCCAAGTTTTATTTGGAGAAGTTATCGAAAAAGGAGTCTTCCCTATGCTTTTGCCAACAACATAAGCACCGATATCAGCAGAAGTAACAATGACAAAAAGCCATATAAGAGAATTTAATCCAAAATCTTTATATAGGGCTATCAAAAAAAGCATAGATACAGAAGGATAAAGAAAAGGCGCTAAAAGTTTAAAATTTAACTCTTTTTTATGTATCATTATGGATACAACAACAATTAAAACTACAAAAGTCAAATCATCAGGATTTGGGTATATAAAAGCAGCCAACCAAAGAGCAGCAGCGTAAGCGTAATATTTTCGATCATCAATATCAAAAAGAGCCATAGCTTCTTTGAAGGATACAAGATATACAACTCCAAAAAAGAGCCAAGTAACAAAAAGATTATCCATAAATGCGACCGCACCCACTACAAATAAAAGAACAAAACTCGTAAGAATCCTCTGTTTATTTGCATTATATATTTCTTTAACGCTCATTTTAATGCCTTGTAATTTTCTTGTATTTTAGCAGTTTTTGTGTGAGTTCTTGCTTATTTATGCTTTTATATCCAAATGATGGGAAGATGCGTCATCTTCTTCTTTCTCTTTTTTTAAGATTATTTTTTCTGTTGGTTCTTCTTCTTGTTCTTTCTGTTCTTGTTCTCTTTTTTCTTTTTCGTGTTCATGTTCTGGGTCTATTTTGTAAGTTTCTTCGGCAGGTCTAACCTCTTTTATCTCTTGCTTATTTGCACCTTGCATAGACATGGCTGCATTAGATTGCACATCTAATCTATTTTGAAAGTCTGATTGAAGCTTAGTTTGTGCTGGTGTAGCTTGATTTGCGTATGCAACTGCGCCTATTGGACCTATTGCCATCTTTTTCTCCATTTACTATTTTTTATCTATGCTGATTGTTTTATAATCAACATAATTTACATGTGCTCCTTCATTCATCTTTACATTTCTTCTAGCAGTATAATCGACCAAATACGAACCTTTTTCACTCACGCTAAAATCCACGCAAAGTTTTGCACCAAATTCCAACACGCTTGATGGAATATTTTGCTTATCTGTCCTTATTATAACATGTGATGATGGAATATCCTTCAAATGCAACCAAATATCTCTCTTTTTTGCCTCTTTTAGTAATTCTATGTTACCCTTTTCATTTTTTCCAAGCATTATCTTAAAACCTTCCATAAAAAAACTCTCATATGACACTTGTGGAGTTTTCGTCTTTTTAGAATGTTTTTGTTTTGGATAGAGTATATTTATCTCTGCCACGTCTTGGCATATTTCTATGGCACTTTGCATCTTTTTGAAAAATTCTATTTTACCAACCAAATTTTCCCTCTCGATATGCAAAGATTTTGCCTTTCTTTTTAATTTTTTTGAAGCATCAAATAAGATATTGGCTCCTTCGCTTGGGCTTCTTGCCTCTTTTGGCAATACAATAGATACTTTGTTCCCTTCAAAATCTTCTAACTCTATATCTTTTTCATAAGCCCTTACTTTTTGAAGATTGCTTAAAATCAAAGTTCCCCAAAAGTTATATTTTTTGGCCTTGTTAAAAAGCTCCTCTTCGCTATCGAGCTTATCTAATATCTTTTGAAACTTATCCATCTTTTTTTGTATATTTTTTACTCTTTGAGTTTTAATTTGAGTGATTTTAACCAAAGCTCTTTTTTCGTATTGCTGGCTTAAATACTCTGATAAATGTTGAATTTCCTGCTCTTTTTCACTTAGCTCAAACGGAGGCAGAGGCTTTAAAATCTCCCCCACTTTGATGCTACGATATGACACACTAGAATCTATATGCCTCAAAGCTTCAATCACTCTTGCTTCAATATCTGTGATGATACAATTTGTATTTCGTCCTGTAAATTCAAATTGCAATATGCTTTTTTGTTTTTTATAGCTAGAGCTAGAATTTACCACTATCTTCAAAACTCGGTTCCCCTCAAGTACTCTAATATCTTCGATTTTGGCTCTACTAAACCGCTTATGTAAAGCCACATCAAAAGGAGCATTATAAAGTTTGGCTCTTTTAAATTCTTCTTTTCTAAAGATATAAGCATCACCTTTTTTCATATCAAAAAAAAGACTCTCCTTACCATCAAATACAATTTTTATAACCGTATCATCAACACGACCAACAGTAGTGATATTTTGAAATTTTTGTAAATATTGTGCAATTTGCACCAATTCATATCGTTTGATATTCAATTCTCCATTTCGTTGCCAAATTTATGCTACTATTATACAACATATAAATTAAAGGAGAAGAAATGTTACTAGATTTTAATAACAATTTAGACAATTATAAACTGATGAGACAAGCCATAATCCCACGCCCAATAGCTTGGATAGTTACTCAAGATGAAGTTATAAATATTGCTCCTTTTAGCTACTTTATGGCTTTGACCTCAACACCTCCCACTATGATAGTCTCCATCGGGCAAAAAAGTGATGGAAGTGCAAAAGACACACTTGCAAATATAAGAAAAACTAAAAAATGCACAATTTGCATGCCAAAAGAAGAACAACTCAACAAAATGCATTTTAGCTCAAAAGAATTAAACCATAGCATAAGTGAAGCCGATGTCTTTGATATAAAAACAGAGTCAAAAGTCAAAGGTTTTCCTCCAGCCATAAAAGGTGCTCCGATTGCCTTTTTTTGCGAGTTAGTCCAAGAACTAGACATCAAAGGTAGCCCTCATAAGCCTGTGATTATAGAGATAAAGCATATGTTTATCGACGACACATGCATCACAAACAAAGAAAAGATGCATTTTGAGTATTCCCCAATAGCAAGAATTGGCGGAGACTATAGCTTTTTAAACGAAAAGATTCCTGCACCAAAGATACCTTAAATCTGTTTTTTGATAAAACATTACCTTATATTTTCTTTGAATTATCTCCATTATGGATTTCTAAAATAGTTAAAAAGAGCTTGTGATATGTAATGTGTCAGG